>OGCO01006602.1_pt1 | contig 10134 bp, 16 predicted proteins | sample 1570171 | NCBI WGS metagenome assembly OGCO01 (sample SAMEA4370583, study PRJEB24528) | human gut metagenome | reverse complement strand
AGATTTTGTCTCTGTTTTTGCTGTCGCCCTCCTCGCGGAGGGCGTGGATAGAAATCGGGAAGCCTACTACAAGAAAATCTTCGACATTCAGTCGCCCTCCTCGCGGAGGGCGTGGATAGAAATCTGTCGCATTTGATAACACTTGCAATCACAGCAAGTCGCCCTCCTCGCGGAGGGCGTGGATAGAAATTATTCGAAGTACGCCGGCAAGTATGGCCTGACCTAGTCGCCCTCCTCGCGGAGGGCGTGGATAGAAATATCGACCCGGCCTATTTCCGCCGCATGGAGCGACGTCGCCCTCCTCGCGGAGGGCGTGGATAGAAATCATGTCCGGGAAACCATCACACAAGGGATCATGCGTCGCCCTCCTCGCGGAGGGCGTGGATAGAAATACGTTCTGGCGCTCCGCCCATTCCTCATAGGTCATAGTCGCCCTCCTCGCGGAGGGCGTGGATAGAAATCCGTATCGGCATCGACGAGAGCACCGACCAAAAGAGTCGCCCTCCTCGCGGAGGGCGTGGATAGAAATTACGCTGACAATGGGGTACTGCTCCAGCGATAACGTCGCCCTCCTCGCGGAGGGCGTGGATAGAAATAAGTTTACGGTGCCATTTGAGGACAGCGAAAAACTGTCGCCCTCCTCGCGGAGGGCGTGGATAGAAATGGTGTTACTTTCAGGCTCCACCAAACCCAGCTCCACGTCGCCCTCCTCGCGGAGGGCGTGGATAGAAATCATACAAAAATCAGCGATAAGACGGTACAAATCCGTCGCCCTCCTCGCGGAGGGCGTGGATAGAAATTGGCGAGTGTCGCTGCTAGCGTCGTATCGGTCTGGGTCGCCCTCCTCGCGGAGGGCGTGGATAGAAATTCTCCATTCATAAATTTCGTTACATAAAGATATTATGTCGCCCTCCTCGCGGAGGGCGTGGATAGAAATTATCTTATACTAACATGCACGCGCGCGCACATAGTCGCCCTCCTCGCGGAGGGCGTGGATAGAAATTGAAGTTCGGCCAGACTCTGCGGTGCTTCGGTAAAGGTCGCCCTCCTCGCGGAGGGCGTGGATAGAAATCGTAGTCCTCTCCCACGCCGTACTGGTTGCGGTCGCGTCGCCCTCCTCGCGGAGGGCGTGGATAGAAATTTGATGGCTTCCAGAGAGACGGCTTTGGCGAACTTGTCGCCCTCCTCGCGGAGGGCGTGGATAGAAATACCAGCCCGAAAATGCCCTTGTCGGACTGCCCCTGGTCGCCCTCCTCGCGGAGGGCGTGGATAGAAATACCGACAACGCCCCGCAGCTGCATGAAGCGCTGGACGTCGCCCTCCTCGCGGAGGGCGTGGATAGAAATTTTGATATAACGTAAATAGTCAAACAGCACAAAAGGTCGCCCTCCTCGCGGAGGGCGTGGATAGAAATAAAAAACCTCTTGACAAATCGGCAGTCATGTGGTATGTCGCCCTCCTCGCGGAGGGCGTGGATAGAAATGTCCAAAAATGCCGTCCGGGGTCAGCCCCAGCAACCGTCGCCCTCCTCGCGGAGGGCGTGGATAGAAATGTGGAAGCGGCCAGCGCCGCGCCCTTTGGCGGCGTCGCCCTCCTCGCGGAGGGCGTGGATAGAAATTTCTTCGGCCAGGTCTTTTTTCAGACCGGCCTCCAGTCGCCCTCCTCGCGGAGGGCGTGGATAGAAATTCACGGGCTCTAACTCGTCGAACTCTGGGTAATGGTCGCCCTCCTCGCGGAGGGCGTGGATAGAAATATGTGCAGCATGAAGTCGAGGGCCGAGGACGCACGTCGCCCTCCTCGCGGAGGGCGTGGATAGAAATACGATCGGAGCGTTGGTGTACTCCAGCATCCGCGTCGCCCTCCTCGCGGAGGGCGTGGATAGAAATCCTCTGATCTGCGGGCAGTGATGAAGTCCTGCACGAAGGTCGCCCTCCTCGCGGAGGGCGTGGATAGAAATAAAGACGGGTTCGGCGGAAATCGCAACGGTTCCGTGTCGCCCTCCTCGCGGAGGGCGTGGATAGAAATCGTATAACATCGACGTGACATACTACACGCAGGGTCGCCCTCCTCGCGGAGGGCGTGGATAGAAATTATACACGGCAAGGAGTTTTTTATATGCAAGGCGCGTCGCCCTCCTCGCGGAGGGCGTGGATAGAAATAATGACGGGCAGGCCCCGCAAGAAAGCGCCCAGCGGTCGCCCTCCTCGCGGAGGGCGTGGATAGAAATTCTTCGTCGTCCTCTCCGGGGACAGATACCAAGAGTCGCCCTCCTCGCGGAGGGCGTGGATAGAAATAGGTATCGTGTGGAAATCTCCTTGCGGTCCTGAAGTCGCCCTCCTCGCGGAGGGCGTGGATAGAAATTTTTATGAAATGGTCCATGCCCGAAAGATACATGGTCGCCCTCCTCGCGGAGGGCGTGGATAGAAATCAGTTCGTCGGCGAATTTCTTACTAATGACATAAGTCGCCCTCCTCGCGGAGGGCGTGGATAGAAATACCAATCTTGTATTTACCGTCGTGCTGTCACCACGTCGCCCTCCTCGCGGAGGGCGTGGATAGAAATAAAATCGCGCTGACCGACGAACGAAACATCATGAGGTCGCCCTCCTCGCGGAGGGCGTGGATAGAAATTGAAGAAGGAGCTGTATCTCACTGGTACGAGCACGTCGCCCTCCTCGCGGAGGGCGTGGATAGAAATAGGTTTACCCGGACACCCGGGGCCACCTTAAAGCGTCGCCCTCCTCGCGGAGGGCGTGGATAGAAATTCGAGGGTGTCGAGGGCGGCGACGACGCTGGCGCGTCGCCCTCCTCGCGGAGGGCGTGGATAGAAATGTCTTGGGCGTTGCCCTGTGCATAGATCTCCTGGTCGCCCTCCTCGCGGAGGGCGTGGATAGAAATTAGCAACAAAAGAACATCGGTCCATCACGAACTACGTCGCCCTCCTCGCGGAGGGCGTGGATAGAAATATCGTCGGTGTCGTCCTGCGGGGTCTCCTGCTTGGGTCGCCCTCCTCGCGGAGGGCGTGGATAGAAATAAATATGGCCGGAAATGCTGCAACGGTGTACGCTGGTCGCCCTCCTCGCGGAGGGCGTGGATAGAAATCCATAATGACCTCGGCCAGCAATTCAGCAAATTTAGTCGCCCTCCTCGCGGAGGGCGTGGATAGAAATTTTCTGTACTCGGCTATCCCTTGCCTGTGATTATAGTCGCCCTCCTCGCGGAGGGCGTGGATAGAAATATTGTCTGATAGAGCATGTCCTTGACATCCAGAATTGTCGCCCTCCTCGCGGAGGGCGTGGATAGAAATAAAGACCATCAAGAACGACTCTGGCAGCAGGGATACGTCGCCCTCCTCGCGGAGGGCGTGGATAGAAATCTCTGGTTTAAGTGGGGCTCGACTACCGTGACGACGTCGCCCTCCTCGCGGAGGGCGTGGATAGAAATTGGCCGTCATTGACGGAGAGTGGTGGGACAGCTGTCGCCCTCCTCGCGGAGGGCGTGGATAGAAATTGTAAGCATCTCATCCAGTTCTTCATCTGATTTGGTCGCCCTCCTCGCGGAGGGCGTGGATAGAAATTCCTGGCTGACTTTGCAGCTCTTGAGAAACGCAGTCGCCCTCCTCGCGGAGGGCGTGGATAGAAATCAAGGATAAAAATTCATAGTATTCAACATTTCAACGTCGCCCTCCTCGCGGAGGGCGTGGATAGAAATTGGTGTTGCTTGTGCGATGTCTACTGTGCCTTGTCCCGTCGCCCTCCTCGCGGAGGGCGTGGATAGAAATTTGTCGATACTGCTTGATTCTCCACGCTTTTTCGTCGCCCTCCTCGCGGAGGGCGTGGATAGAAATTTCTTCGTACGGCCCGGGGCGGCCGGGCCTAGCAGTCGCCCTCCTCGCGGAGGGCGTGGATAGAAATATATACTCGGTGTAGGTCTGCGGCAGTCTGCTGGGTCGCCCTCCTCGCGGAGGGCGTGGATAGAAATCTTGAAGAAGTTGATGACGGAGTTGACCGCATTGCGTCGCCCTCCTCGCGGAGGGCGTGGATAGAAATTCCATTGAAAAGTCTCCCCGCCGTGTATAGCTCCGGTCGCCCTCCTCGCGGAGGGCGTGGATAGAAATTCAAGCACAAGGTAGGTGAACGGAACCTCGCCGACGGTCGCCCTCCTCGCGGAGGGCGTGGATAGAAATATCGTGGACTGGGTCATGTCGAACAAGGCATACTTGTCGCCCTCCTCGCGGAGGGCGTGGATAGAAATTTTTTAATTGCCACTAAGCCGTCATCTTTCAGCGGTCGCCCTCCTCGCGGAGGGCGTGGATAGAAATCACCCCCCCTGCGGCCTGTTTTGCTAGGTGTGGGTCGCCCTCCTCGCGGAGGGCGTGGATAGAAATACGATTGTTTCCGTGTCGGTTTCGACGTAGGAAATGTCGCCCTCCTCGCGGAGGGCGTGGATAGAAATAAGAAATTAAACAGTCCCATGAAGTACCTCCTCCCGTCGCCCTCCTCGCGGAGGGCGTGGATAGAAATAGCTATCCAACGGAGGCCCTGTGTGCCGCAGTCGTCGCCCTCCTCGCGGAGGGCGTGGATAGAAATATTGACATTAACCGCGAGTTCACCGCCGCAGCCAGGTCGCCCTCCTCGCGGAGGGCGTGGATAGAAATTCAGTGTCATCCGTATCGGAGACATTCAACTCCAGTCGCCCTCCTCGCGGAGGGCGTGGATAGAAATACTGAGGCTCTCAAGGATAAGCTGGACGGCATTGGTCGCCCTCCTCGCGGAGGGCGTGGATAGAAATTCGTGCCTTGCCGCATCTACTACGACACCCCCGAGTCGCCCTCCTCGCGGAGGGCGTGGATAGAAATCTGTAATTTTGTCATGCACAGACTTTTTTCTCGGGTCGCCCTCCTCGCGGAGGGCGTGGATAGAAATAAAACACCAAAAGAAAAGTTCCTGCCCGATGATGGTCGCCCTCCTCGCGGAGGGCGTGGATAGAAATTCATAGGCGGCGAGCTTCTGGACGAGCACCTCCGTCGCCCTCCTCGCGGAGGGCGTGGATAGAAATCTCGGGTCTCTTGGTATTGAGGGAGTATCTAAGAAGGTCGCCCTCCTCGCGGAGGGCGTGGATAGAAATTTTTCAAGGATGAACTTTGTCCGGCTCTTTTCCCGTCGCCCTCCTCGCGGAGGGCGTGGATAGAAATAATCGAAGAATATTTGGGACTTTTGGAGAACAAATAGTCGCCCTCCTCGCGGAGGGCGTGGATAGAAATAGGCCGGGGATGCCCTTGGAGACGCAGCGGAGGAGTCGCCCTCCTCGCGGAGGGCGTGGATAGAAATTGCTTTTCTATGCGGTTTTAGAGTTTCGTGACGTAGTGTCGCCCTCCTCGCGGAGGGCGTGGATAGAAATGACTACGTCTCCAACACCCTCATCAAGACGTTCTGTCGCCCTCCTCGCGGAGGGCGTGGATAGAAATTGGTTTTTCATGGGTTTACCTCCTTTACAAGCAAGTCGCCCTCCTCGCGGAGGGCGTGGATAGAAATTGCATGAGCTTGGCGATCTGGCCGGCTGCCTTGGTCGCCCTCCTCGCGGAGGGCGTGGATAGAAATAGATACGAGGCGAGCCCCATCTGCCGGGCCTCGTGTCGCCCTCCTCGCGGAGGGCGTGGATAGAAATCCGAGTGAGCTGGTCGACGTTGGCGTCCCACTGGTCGCCCTCCTCGCGGAGGGCGTGGATAGAAATCAGATGCCGGATCTCACGGTCAGCCCCTCCAGATGTCGCCCTCCTCGCGGAGGGCGTGGATAGAAATCCTCCTCGTTCATTTGCCTGTAGTTGGCCAGTGCCTCTGTCGCCCTCCTCGCGGAGGGCGTGGATAGAAATACCAGCACGGCGCACTCTGCGCTGCATCCGTCCGCGTCGCCCTCCTCGCGGAGGGCGTGGATAGAAATCGTTTGGAGCATCGGGGGTTTGCTTATGCCAGCGCGTCGCCCTCCTCGCGGAGGGCGTGGATAGAAATCCAGTCGAACATCTATTGTTTGACTGGGAATTTTGTCGCCCTCCTCGCGGAGGGCGTGGATAGAAATCCATTCCGTGCACGAAGAGCCTCGCCAAGGCGAGTCGCCCTCCTCGCGGAGGGCGTGGATAGAAATTTGGAGACGACAGCCGAGGTACCCGTAAGCGCTCGGTTGCCCTCCTCGCGGAGGGCGTGGATAGAAATAGCTTCTGGTGGTGCGCCGCCAGCTCTTCCTCGCGTCGCCCTCCTCGCGGAGGGCGTGGATAGAAATATCAGGCGGCCGCATTCGCCGCAGTACAGCTTGCCGTCGCCCTCCTCGCGGAGGGCGTGGATAGAAATCCTTACGCCCAGCACTTTCTGGCAGTCCAGCTCGGTCGCCCTCCTCGCGGAGGGCGTGGATAGAAATTATTTCACGGTTTGCATTGCGAACTGGAAACTCTGGTCGCCCTCCTCGCGGAGGGCGTGGATAGAAATAACGTGGATACCCGGCCATTCATGGTCTGGCTTTGGGTCGCCCTCCTCGCGGAGGGCGTGTATAGAAATCGTTTGGAGCATCGGGGGATTTTTTATTTTTGGGGGTCGCCCTCCTCGCGGAGGGCGTGGATAGAAATCGGTCGATGGCTGGGGCGAAGATGATTCTTTCCCGTCGCCCTCCTCGCGGAGGGCGTGGATAGAAATAGGTCGAGCAGCAACACTCCGCCAGCACGGCCATGTCGCCCTCCTCGCGGAGGGCGTGGATAGAAATGCCTTTTCAGCGTGGTCTATCACCTCACCCGCCAGTCGCCCTCCTCGCGGAGGGCGTGGATAGAAATAGCTTCAACATCCCGCAGATTCCGCAACTTGCAACCGTCGCCCTCCTCGCGGAGGGCGTGGATAGAAATTGTGCGATCCAGAACCATTGCGGCAGGGCTATGGAGGTCGCCCTCCTCGCGGAGGGCGTGGATAGAAATCGTCCCGGTGGGTGCTTTCGTAGTTGATGACCGGTCGCCCTCCTCGCGGAGGGCGTGGATAGAAATGTTCATGGAAACAAAGGCGCAGCCGTTTTTCAGGAGTCGCCCTCCTCGCGGAGGGCGTGGATAGAAATTGCCAAGGCCCGGATGGTTAATCCTGCGCTTTCTCGTCGCCCTCCTCGCGGAGGGCGTGGATAGAAATATGTCCGCCGAGATCAGCCGCGCAAATCAGCAGGCGTCGCCCTCCTCGCGGAGGGCGTGGATAGAAATCTTCCGTAGGAACAAAAGAGCCCTGCCCGGACATCGTCGCCCTCCTCGCGGAGGGCGTGGATAGAAATAAGAACATGCACCGCACCGTCACCGGCGTTGTGGGGTCGCCCTCCTCGCGGAGGGCGTGGATAGAAATACAAATGCTGGAGTTTTGTTCTTGGCGCATACAAGTCGCCCTCCTCGCGGAGGGCGTGGATAGAAATTTGAGCACCTGCGCCTTCGTGTAGCCGCTGACCGTGTCGCCCTCCTCGCGGAGGGCGTGGATAGAAATACCTCCAGTTTGAGATAGAGGCGGAAAACGATCGGGTCGCCCTCCTCGCGGAGGGCGTGGATAGAAATTCCACCAGCTGGACGCTGATGGGGCCGTCGACGGTCGCCCTCCTCGCGGAGGGCGTGGATAGAAATGATCAGCTGCATGGTGTAGTCGTCAATGGCCTTGGTCGCCCTCCTCGCGGAGGGCGTGGATAGAAATTTCCAGTGCAAAGCATACACGCACGACGGCGACAGTCGCCCTCCTCGCGGAGGGCGTGGATAGAAATAGGAACAGGTCGAGGTTGCTGTTGACGAGGCTCGGGTCGCCCTCCTCGCGGAGGGCGTGGATAGAAATCGAGCTATGTGGACGACGTCGTCGACGCCTACATCGTCGCCCTCCTCGCGGAGGGCGTGGATAGAAATCTTGATGCTCGTGGGCGGCACCGTAAGGAGATAGGTCGCCCTCCTCGCGGAGGGCGTGGATAGAAATCTCGCTGGAGAACGACAGGGTAAACTTGCGCTCGTCGCCCTCCTCGCGGAGGGCGTGGATAGAAATGACCTCGGCAAAGCTGAAAGCCTGACCGTGAGCGGTCGCCCTCCTCGCGGAGGGCGTGGATAGAAATTAGTTTTCAGGCGAAAAACCTTCGGGCCTTCCTCGTCGCCCTCCTCGCGGAGGGCGTGGATAGAAATCCGTTCAGGCCGCTCTCGTAGTTGTGGGCCAGCGTCGCCCTCCTCGCGGAGGGCGTGGATAGAAATGCCAAAGAGACCGAGGGCCGGGTCACCACCGACGTCGCCCTCCTCGCGGAGGGCGTGGATAGAAATCTTTGCGGAGGGGTACCCCCGCGCAACGGCTGGCGGTCGCCCTCCTCGCGGAGGGCGTGGATAGAAATTCTTTACCGACCGAAATGGGAGCATACCGAATACGTCGCCCTCCTTGCGGAGGGCGTGGATAGAAATGGCTCTCTCTCGGATAAGATGGTCGAGCGGTTGCGTCGCCCTCCTTGCGGAGGGCGTGGATAGAAATTGACAACATCGGCTTGACTATGCCGGTACAGCCGTCGCCCTCCTCGCGGAGGGCGTGGATAGAAATATCCGGCGGCACGGCAGCCAAAGCCAGAGCGTCGGTCGCCCTCCTCGCGGAGGGCGTGGATAGAAATGCTGCCGTATCAGCCTTGGGACAAACCGATCGAAGTCGCCCTCCTCGCGGAGGGCGTGGATAGAAATAACCTGATGCAGGGCCTGATGGACGGCCTGCCCACGTCGCCCTCCTCGCGGAGGGCGTGGATAGAAATTTATCCTCGGTGGTTGGTGGGGCGGGGTGACCGGGTCGCCCTCCTCGCGGAGGGCGTGGATAGAAATGTATGTGACGATATTTTCCCGCCGGGCGGCGTTCTGGTCGCCCTCCTCGCGGAGGGCGTGGATAGAAATCCTACCAGTTCCCCGCGCAGGGTGCCGTTACCGTCAGTCGCCCTCCTCGCGGAGGGCGTGGATAGAAATCACACACCGGTCACGGTCAGGCCGTCCAGACTGCGTCGCCCTCCTCGCGGAGGGCGTGGATAGAAATCTTATCAATCAGTTCTCCCAACTTTTGAGCCACGTCACCCTCCTCGCGGAGGGTACGGATAGAAACCAGTTTCCACCGCGAATCGGGCATCGCCACAATTTTTCCAAAAAGGAGTTTTCCGTGCATACAGTTTCCCTCACCCATCAGCTCGTCGCCATCCAGGACGACTTTGACCTCGACAAGATCATCGAAAGCGGCCAGTGCTTCCGGCCACAAAAGCTGTCCGACGGGCGCTACCGTTTTCTTTCCGGCGGCGCACTTCTTTATCTGACTCCGCTGGGCGATGGTCAATACGACACCGCATGGTATGGCTCAGATCGGGAGTACTGGGCCGACTACTTTGATTTGGGCCGGAACTATGCCGCGCTGCGGTGCAGCTTGGCGGGACAGAGCAGCTATCTGGACAAATCGCTCGATTTCGGGCAGGGCATCCGAATCCTGCATCAGGACCCATGGGAAATGCTCATCACCTTTCTCATCTCCCAGCGCAAGAGCATTCCGGCCATCCGCACCGCCGTGGAACACCTTGCCCGGTGCTGCGGCGAACCGCTCAGTGCCGAAGGCGATGAAGTTTTCCTCTTCCCTACCCCGCAGCAGCTCTGCGGCCTCTCTGAGGCGCAGCTGATGGGCTGTGGTCTGGGCTACCGCACCCGTTACATCCAGAACGCTGCCGCTCAGGCTTCCAGCGGCACACTCGACCTCGGTGCTCTGGCGGCGCTGCCCGACGACGCGCTCTTTTCCCGCCTCCTCGAGCTGGACGGCGTCGGCAAAAAGGTAGCAAACTGCGTCTGCCTCTTTGGCTATGGCCGTACCGCGATGGCTCCCATTGATGTCTGGATACAGCGACTCATTGATGAGGAATTCGGCGGCCGCGACCCTTTTCCTTCCTATGATCAGCAGGCTGGCATCGTACAGCAGTACCTGTTCTACTACAAACGCAGCACCAGCCGCAGCGTCGCTCACAAAAAATAAAAAAAGTTATTGACAACTCTCCATTTGGCTGGTATAATAACACACGTCGTCAGGGACGGCACACCAGCCATGGGGGATTAGCTCAGCTGGGAGAGCGCTTGCATGGCATGCAAGAGGTCAGCG
>OGCO01006600.1_pt1 | contig 10135 bp, 8 predicted proteins | sample 1570171 | NCBI WGS metagenome assembly OGCO01 (sample SAMEA4370583, study PRJEB24528) | human gut metagenome | reverse complement strand
CCGATAAAATCTGATCTTTTTATGTTTTTAAAAATCCTTCATGAAACAACCCTGAACGAATATATTTTGGAAATCATTTCACAATTAAATAATCTACCCATTCTAATCCATGCACTTTATTTCCACAGATAAACGTATGTATGATATAATTTGAGTTAGTACGTTAAATGATATTGTTGAAATTATAAACGATTACAGTGGAGGTGATTCAGATGGCAGTAAAGGCTAATCACGATATTTCTTCAGGTTTAGATACGGCTTTTATTAATTCAGCAATCAACTCAAATTTGGCATATAGGCCTGAGTTTGTTTCTAATGACTACACGCAGGGGAAAAAAGTATCTGTTGCAATTGAGCGAGAGCTTCGCCATTGTGATGCTTTTTATATTAGCGTGGCATTTATTACCGAAGGTGGACTGGCACCGTTAAAGCAGGTACTTGCTGAATTACGCGATAAAGGTATACCGGGAAAGATATTAACGACAAGTTATCTGACATTTACAGAACCGAAAGCATTAAAAACTTTAGCGGATCTATCGAATGTTGAAGTGCGAGTATATGATTCTACAGATGAAGGTGCATCTGGGTTTCATACGAAAGGATATATTTTTAAAGAAGAAGAGATTTACCGTTTTATCGTAGGAAGTTCTAATATGACAGCGTCTGCATTTTCAGTGAATAAAGAGTGGAATACGAAACTTGTTTCAACTTCTGATGGTGAACTACTGAAGCAAATGATGACGGAATTTAATGCTCTTTGGAATAGTAAACATACACTTGCAGTAAAAGACTTCATTGAGGATTATGAAGTAAGATATAGACTTATAAAAGAACAGAAGAAAAATGCTGCTAAAGAGCAAATGGTTGATTTTCAAGCATATAAGTTACAGCCGAATAAAATGCAGGCACGATTTGTAAGCAATTTTCGTAAATTATTAGAGAGCAATGAACACAGAGGACTTTTAGTCAGTTCATGTGGTAGCGGAAAAACCTATGCATCTGCCTTTGCACTTAGAGAAACAAAACAGAAAAAAGTGTTGTTTTTGGTGCATAGAGAACAAATTGCAAAACAAGCTTTGAAGAGTTATAAGCGTGTGTTTGGTAGTAATAGAACTTACGGATTATTATCTGGTACAGAAAAGAGTTTTTCACAGGATTATATTTTTTCTACGATGCAAACAATGGCTAAAGATGAGATTATGCAGAAATTTTCACCGGACCATTTTGATACAATCGTAGTCGATGAAGTGCATAGGGCCGGTGCAAATAGTTATCAGAAAATCATGAGTTATTTCAAGCCTAATTTTTATCTGGGCATGACCGCATCTCCTGAACGTATGGACGGATTTGATATATTTGCATTGTTTGATCATAATATTGCATATGAAATTCGACTCCAACAAGCATTAGAGCAGAATCTTTTATGTCCTTTCCATTATTATGGAATTACCGATCTGATTATTGATGGCGAGACGATTAATGAAAAAGAGGACTTTAATCAATTAACCTGTTCTGCAAGAGTAGATCATATCTTAAAGCAAGCAAATTATTATGGTTATAATGGAGATCGTGTAAAAGGTTTGATTTTCGTAAGCCGCAAGGATGAGGGAAAAGAATTGTCCAGACTTTTTAATGAACGTGGATTGCGTACATTATTTTTGTCTGGAGATGATTCTCAGGAAAAACGTGAGAGTGCTATTGAACGTTTGGAGCAGGATGACTATGAGGGCGGATTAGATTACATTTTTTCTGTAGATATTATGAATGAGGGTATTGATGCACCACGTGTAAACCAAGTAATTATGCTTCGTCCGACACAGTCACCGGTAATATTTGTTCAGCAGTTGGGGCGTGGACTTAGAAAAGCTGATAATAAAGAATATGTTGTAATATTGGATTTCATTGGTAATTACACGAATAATTTTATGATTCCAATTGCTTTGTCGGGTGACCGCAGTTACAATAAAGATTCCATTCGTAGATATGTATCAGAAGGTACACGTGTGATTCCTGGAGAATCTACAATTCATTTTGACGCGATTTCCAGAGAACGCATCTACCATTCTATAGATCAGGCAAGAACCAATGATGTAAAATTACTTAGAGAATCTTTCGATAATTTGAGATATCGTTTGGGAAGAATCCCGACCGTTTTGGATTTTAAGGAGTATGGTTCTATTGATGTGCGTAAATATTTTGAGAAGTTTGGATCTTATTATGCGTTCTTAAAGAAATACTATTCAGATGACTATACTGTTACCTTAAATACGCAAGAAGAGGTAATTATTGAATTCCTTTCTAAGAAAGTTACAAATATGAAGAGGATTCACGAATTATTAGTACTGAAACATTTGATTAATCAAAATCAGAGAATTCTTGCATATATGGAAAAATTGTTGCCTGAACAGTATAAAGCGACTTATTCCAAGATAGTAGAGGAATCCGTTATACGTAATTTGACAAACGAATTTGCGAAAGAAGAGGAACGAAAAAAATATGCTTCTTGTGTATTAATTAAAAAAGTCGATGAAGGATATGAATTGCATCCGGAATTCAAGGCATTGCTGATACGTGATTCTGAATTTTCAAAAATGGTCAAGGAACTTATAGAATATGGTATAGAGACTATTGAAGAAAGATATGCACAACCGTATAAAGATACGAACTTTCAGTTGTATCAAAAGTATACTTATGAAGACGTGTGTAGATTACTGAACTGGAAAAAGAATTTGAATGCGCAAAATATTGGCGGATATTTTTATGATACTGCTACGAAAACGCTTCCAGTCTTTATTAACTATGATAAGACAGAAGATGCGATTGCATATGAGGATCGTTTTGTTTCACAGCAGAACTTAATAGCATTATCCAAACATCCAAGAAAAGTAGATTCCAGTGATGCAGATCATTTTTATAAGAGAACTGTAGAGGATCGAGACAATAGAATTTTTCTTTTTGTTCGTAAAAACAAGAATGATAAAGAAGCAAAAGAATTCTACTTTTTAGGCGAAATCTATGCAAAGGGATCTCCAATCCCTATTAAAATGGAAAAAACAAAGGACGATGCATTTGAAATCAATTATACTTTGGATGTACCGGTTCGAGATGATATTTATGAATATATGACAAGTTAGGAGTTTATTTATGAAAACAATACATGTTGTAGCAGCAGTTATTTGCGATTCTTTTAATGAAAAATCAAAGATATTTGCAACAGCTCGAGGCTACGGAGATCTAAAAGGTGGATGGGAGTTTCCGGGTGGAAAGGTTGAGGCCGGAGAAACACCGCAGGAAGCATTAAAGCGAGAAATCATGGAGGAACTGGATACAGAAATTTCTGTTGGTGAGCTTATTGATACTATCGAATACGATTATCCAACATTCCATCTTTCTATGGATTGTTTCTGGTGTGAAGTTGTCGCAGGACATCTGGAATTGAAAGAAGCGGAAGCTGCAAAATGGCTTATGAAGGAACAACTGGATAGCGTTGCATGGCTTCCGGCGGATGTCACGTTGATGATGTGATTCGTGCTTGTATGAAATAGCGTTTACAATAGATAAACCAATAAAAGAAAAGCGAGTTGGTTGGATATAATATTTTTAAGGGAAGACTTGTAATAAGACATGCCCAGGATGGTAAGCTTTATTTATATGATATTTTGAGAATAAAAAAAGAAACGAGTAAGCCGCCTGAGTCATAAGACTGTACGGTTGTAAAACTCATTTCCTATTTGTTATAATATAATAGAACTGTTTTGTTGTCAATCCGAATGTTCAAAAAGTTTTCGTATATAGTAACTATAAACTGATTACTTTATTGGATATTCTAAAAGTGATACGTGTCTGACAGTACAAGATAAATACGGAAATATCTTTCTGTATCCGGAAAGCAGAAGAAACTGTCCATAACTGGACTTAAAAATCCAGAAATAATAAAAGTAGCTGCATAGCCAAAAGGTAAGCGGTATTGGTGTCATGGACGCACCCTGAAAAAAGGCGGTATCCCGCCAGATTTCAGATACCCTAGCAACTTAGTTGCCGAGTAGTTCACGACTATATATTAAAAGATAAAGGGACAATTTATGAAAGTTACGATAATTAAATCCCGAAGAAAAACTATAGCTATTCAGGTAAATTCTGATCTAAGTGTCACTGTAAGGGCTCCGTATGGTGTCACAGAGAAATACATTGAGGAATTTCTTAATAAGAATGAAGCTTGGATAAGCAAACAAATGAATGAAATAAAAGCAAAGAAGAAAAGTGTTGAATCGGGAAATGTAGAAAACGTGACAATTGATAAAATCAAGGCACTTGCAGAGCAGGCTCTTGAGATAATTCCAACCAGAGTAGAATATTTCGCAAGAATAATCGGAGTCACTTACGGGAATATAACCATCAGAAATCAGAAAACAAGATGGGGAAGTTGCAGCAGCAAAGGGAATTTGAATTTTAACTGTCTTTTAATGCTTGCGCCTCCTGAGGTGTTGGATTATGTTGTGGTTCATGAATTGTGCCATAGAAAACAGATGAATCATTCGAAAGCATTTTGGGCAGAGGTGGAGAAGGTGTTCCCAGATTATAAAAAGTCAATTAAGTGGCTGAAAGAAGAAGGAAGCCAGATTATGTACATGGTAACAGAACTGGGGAAAATACCGAGGGATATTTCAAACATAAAAATGAAGGATCGAAAGAAATGAATCAAAATGAAACACAATGGGATAAACTCCTGAAGATAAAGACAACCGGGCGGGATGATTCTCACTCAGATCAGTATCGATATCCTTATGAACCAACGTCTTATATGGTATTGGAGCGCCTGGCAAACAGTGGACTGATCAGGAAAAATAATACTCTAATTGACTATGGAACCGGAAAAGGGCGGGTATGTTTTTATCTTTCGTATCAAACAAGATGCAAGACAATAGGCGTAGAGTATGATGAACGGATTTATAAAGGAGCAGCAGATAATAAAGAAGTATCCGTTTCCGCATCACGCACGGAGTTTGTATTATGCAGTGCAGAAAATTATGAAGTTCCGTCGGAAGTGGATCGCTGTTACTTTTTTAATCCTTTTTCTGTAGAGATATTACAGTCAGTTTTAGCAAGGATTTACGAATCTTATTATGAAAATCCGAGAGAGATATTATTATTTTTCTATTATCCTTCAGAAGAATATATCAGTATTTTAATGACTCAGGAACAGTTGATTTTTTATGATGAGATTAATACTTCAGATCTGTTTCCAGGTGAGGATAATAGAGAAAAAATCTTGATTTTTCAGGTACTTTAAGAATGCTCAAAACATATTGAGCAGTTACAAAAAGAACACCCGTTCGAAATAATACTTGCATTATCGAACAACTGTTTGTATAATGGAAATATGAATACAGAAATTAGAAATAGTAATTATACAACACAGGAAAAGCTGCAGATTCTTGCTGACGCAGCAAAATATGACGTTGCATGCACTTCAAGTGGATCCAGCCGACGGGGAAAGAAAGGAGAGCTCGGCAATGCAGAGGCATGCGGCATTTGTCATAGCTTTGCAGCAGACGGAAGATGTATTTCGCTGCTTAAGATTTTGATGACGAACCATTGTGCTTATGATTGCAAGTATTGTATCAATCGCAGAAGCAATGACGTAAAGCGGGCTACTTTTACTCCGGAAGAAATCTGTGACTTAACAGTAGAGTTTTATAAGCGTAATTATATTGAGGGTCTGTTTTTGAGTTCCGGAATCTTAAGGAATCCGACGTATACGATGGAGAAGATGTGCGAGACATTATTGCTGCTTCGCACGAAATATCATTTCAATGGGTACATTCATATCAAGACGATTCCCGGAGCATCCGACGAGCTACTTGCGGCAGCAGGATATCTTGCGGATCGTATCAGTGTCAACCTTGAATTGCCCACGGAAGAAGGATTGCATACATTGGCTCCAAACAAGACCATGCAGAACATTCTGAATCCTATGGGTAAGGTGCAGAGTACGATTGCATCTCACAGAATGGCAATCGGAAAGTCAGCTTATATGGAGCGAAGTGGCGGGAATAAGTTTTTGAATGCAGGTATTTTTTCTGATGCTTCGAAAAAACATTTTTCTGAGTGCTTGAATGTTCAGAAGAAGGATAAAGCCATTTCTCAGAATTCTCAGATGAATCGATTAGAATCTTATAAAAAATACACGTCACTGGATCATGCACTTACCTGGGAGAATGCGAACCAGTTGGCACCTCGTGATATGTCGCGATTGAAGCGGAGTTTTGCTCCAGCAGGACAAAGCACGCAGATGATCATTGGTGCGACCGGTGAGAGTGATTATACATTATTGCAGACGACACAGGCATTGTATCAAGGCTTTGATCTGAAGCGTGTCTTCTATTCAGCATACATTCCATTGAACGAAGATAATGTGTTGCCAGAGATAGGAACGCCACCACCGCTTTTACGTGAACACAGACTGTATCAGGCTGATTGGCTATTGCGGTTCTATGGATTTCAGGCAGGAGAACTATTATCTTCAGAACAGCCGAATTTTAATGAAATGATTGATCCAAAGTGTGATTGGGCATTACGCCATTTGGAGCAGTTCCCAGTAGAAGTAGAGAAAGCGAGTTATGCAACACTGCTTCGTGTTCCGGGAATCGGACCGAAATCAGCAAGTCGTATCACTTATGCAAGACGTTATGGCAGACTTGATTATGCAAGCCTGAAGAAGATGGGAGTAGTATTAAAGCGTGCGCATTATTTCATCACGTGTGGTGGAAAACAGATGTACCATACTCCTATTGAGGCATCTTATATTACGCGACAACTAATAAGTGTAGACAAGAAAGATCTATGGAACACACAACATGCGAATGAATCATTTACCCAGATGACATTGACAGATTTTGGAGTATGCTGATGAAGATATTTACTTGTAAAGACCGTCTGGAAGATATCATGACCTGTATCTATGATGCATGGTCTGAAGCTTTACTGATTGGTCATGACCAGATACAATTAAAAAAAGAACCTGTATTTCAGCAAACGATATTTGATGAATATATTCATGTAGACCAAGATCTTTCCAAAGCAGAAAAAGTAATTCGCTCGATTCGGAGAGATATTTCGGATGAAGCATATCTGAATATCTATTTGGTGACTTTATCTGTCGAGGAAGATGCACTGCAGGCAATTTATAATTTCCTTCGTGTCGGATTCAAAATTGGAGAGAGTGTACTACAGCAATATGCGAATCCACGTGTGATGCGGATATTAGAATTGCGTCGTAAAGTGTCTAACGAAAGTCATCATTTCAGAGAGTTCGCACGATTTGAACGATTGAATTCAAGTAACGTCTATGTCAGCCATCTGGAGCCAAAAAGTGATGTTATTATGTTGGTTGGCAGACATTTTGCAGACCGCATGCCTTCAGAACAGTGGATGATCATAGATGATAATCGCAAAACAGCTTGTGTTCATCCGAAAGATGGTGAGAACTATCTACGATATCTGACAGATGAAGAATTTCAGACATTGAGAAAGACAGAAGAGTACGAAGATGAGTATACGGATCTGTGGAAGACATTCTTTCATGCGATTGCAATAGATGAACGAAAGAATTACGTATGTCAGCGTAACTTATTTCCACTGTGGAAGAGAAAACACGCAGTGGAATTCAAAAAGTAATCTTTTCTTATATATTCTTACTTGTATCTCATAGTATGGAAACGTATAATGTAAGAAAGACGTGATTGATAGGTGATTCTTTTCTTGATCGGAGGTGATAATATATGTCATATGATTTATCAAAACCTCTTGTAATAGGAATTAGTTCGAGAGCTTTATTTAATCTTGAACAGGAAAATAAAATATTTGAAGAACAAGGCGTTGAAGCATATGAGTCTTACCAGGTAACACATGAGAATGAGATTCTTCAGAAGGGTGCTGCTTTCCAATTAATTAAAGCTTTTCTGAAACTGAATAACACAGGGTTGGGAAGACTGGTGGAAGTGATCATTATGTCACGGAACAATGCAAACACATGTCTTCGTATCTTTAATTCTATACAGTATTATGGCTTGGATATTACAAGAGCGACTTTGACAAGTGGAGCGGAAATTGCTCCCTATTTAAAAGCCTTTAAGACAGACTTATTTTTGTCAGCAAATTCTGTTGATGTACAATCGGCTATTAACGATGGAATTGCAGCAGGTCTTATTTTGACTGGAGCGGCACATGCGGATGCAAAGCAAAAGATAGATCAGATCCGCATTGCATTTGATGGAGATGCAGTTCTCTTTTCAGCCGAATCTGAAAAGATTTTTCAGAAGAACGGAATACAGGCATTTGAAGAACATGAGAAAGCGAATGCGAACACGCCGATGGCAAAAGGTCCGTTTGCTAACTTCCTGACAAAGCTGTCTTATGTACAACAGCTGTTTAAAGAAAAGGATATTCAGCCAATCCGAACCGCACTGGTTACTTCTAGAAATGCTCCGGCGCATGAACGCGCAGTTAAAACACTCCGCAACTGGGGCGTATCAATCAATGAAGCGTTCTTCTTAGGCGGCGTCAGCAAGACAGAAGTGCTTGCAGCATTTGGAGCGCATATATTCTTTGATGATCAGGATATACATACCGAACCGGCTTCAACGGTTGTTCCGGCAGCTACTGTACCTTATCGTGATGGAGATAATCCAAAAGAATAAGCAACTTTATATTATTTTGAAGATGATGGGGGAAAACGATGCAGACATATACATATGTTTCAAAAGGAAAATTTGAATTAACAGAAAAACCTAAACCGGTGATTATGCATGAAAGGGATGCGATTGTAAAGGTTACACTTGCCAGTATCTGTTCCAGTGATTTACATATCAAGCATGGAAGTGTTCCTCGTGCAGTTCCAGGAATTACAGTTGGTCATGAGATGGTTGGAATTGTTGAAGAAGTTGGCGAAGCTGTAACTCATGTGAAGCCGGGAGACAGAGTAACTGTAAATGTTGAGACATTTTGTGGTGAATGTTATTTCTGTAAAAAAGGGTATGTCAATAACTGTACAGATCAGAATGGCGGATGGGCTCTTGGATGTCGTATTGATGGCGGTCAGGCTGAGTATGTGCGTGTACCGTTCGCGGATCAGGGATTAAACAAGATTCCGGATGAAGTTACCGATCGACAGGCATTATTCGTAGGAGATGTACTGGCTACGGGGTACTGGGCAACTCGTATCTCTGAAATCACAGAAGATGATACGGTGTTGATCATCGGTGCAGGACCGACGGGTATCTGTACATTACTTTGTGTTATGCTAAAGCATCCGAAACACATTATTATGTGTGAAAAAGATGAGGAACGTATACATTTTATCAATGAACATTACCCAGATGTACTTACTATTTCTCCGGAAGAATGTGAGACTTTTGTTAAGAATACAAGTGACCACGGCGGTGCAGATGTTGTCCTGGAAGTTGCAGGTGCAGAGTCTACATTTCGTTTAGCCTGGGAATGCGCAAGACCGAATGCGATTGTGACAGTTGTTGCACTTTATGATAAAGCACAAAGCTTACCTCTTCCTGATATGTATGGCAAGAATCTTATCTTTAAAACCGGTGGAGTGGATGGATGCGACTGTGAAGAAACATTAAAACTGATTGCTGAAGGAAAGATCAATACTGAACCACTTATCACGCATACCTATCCTCTCAGTAAGATTGAAGAGGCTTATGACCTTTTCGAGAATAAGAGAGATGGTGTAATAAAAGTAGCTGTTGAATGTTGAGATAGCACAAGTATTCGAAAAGAGCGAAGTGAAAGTTTATGCTTATTGTAATCTTAATGGATTATGGAAAGCATAATCATAGTCTGATTGGACATTTGTAATTTCATACTCGTAATAATTGATTTTATATCATAACGCTTTTGTTTTTATGGCAGAAGCGTTAATTTTTTACATTATCACAGATTTATTTGCGGTTAAAATGTATAAAAATACAAAAAATGACAAAAAAATTGATATAATATATAAATTTTTAGTTACTTTTCCGGCATTCTATGGTACACTAACATAGTATATCAAAAAATGTGGGAGGAGACTCAAAAATGAGCAAAAAAGAAGGAAAAGGGTTAAAGTCTTTTAACAAGG
>OGCO01006598.1_pt1 | contig 10136 bp, 8 predicted proteins | sample 1570171 | NCBI WGS metagenome assembly OGCO01 (sample SAMEA4370583, study PRJEB24528) | human gut metagenome | reverse complement strand
AGCGGATCGGCTGGCCGAGCAGGGAAAGAGAGCCGGACGTCGGCGTCAGCTCGCCGAGCAGCAGCTTGAGCAGGGTGGATTTGCCGGCGCCGTTCGCGCCGATCAGAGCGGTATACGAGCCTTTCGGAACGGAAAAGCTGACGTTTTCGAGCACGGGGAGCGTGCCGTAGGAGAAGGAGAGATTGTGCGACTCGATCGCGGTTCTGGTTTCCATTTTAGTTCAGCGCCTCCATCAGTGCGGCAAGGTTGTCGTGCATGACCGAAAAATAATCGGCTCCGGCAGCGGCCTGCTCATCGGAAAGCCCCTCGAGCGGACTGAGCATCTTTGCCTGTGCGCCGGTCTCGGACGCGATGGCCTCGGCGACCTTGGGCGAGACCAGCTCCTCGAAGAAGATGGTCGAGATGCTGTGTTCACGGACGAAGTCGATGACCTCCGCCATGCGGCCGGGGTCCGGCTCGGAGTCGGGGGACAGGCCCTCGATGCCGACCTGCGTCAGACCGTAGGCATCGCAGAGATAGCCGAACGCTTCGTGCGCGACGACGATGGTGCGGTTCGGCAGGGGCGCGAGCTTTTCGCGGAATTCTGCGTCGAGCGCGTCGAGCTCTGCGGCGTATTTTTCATAATTTGACTGAAAAACGGTGGAGTTTTCCGGATCTGCCGCGCAGAGCGCGTCCCTGATCGCCTCCATCTCGATCTTGGCGTTCTCGGGGTCGAGCCAGACGTGCGGGTCGAAATCACCGTGATGATGGTCGGCGCCCTCGTGCTCGTGGGCGTGCTCATGCTCGCCGTCGGTCGTCCGCAGCTCAACGTTCTCGGACGCCTCGACCACACGGAGCGTGTCGCTGCGGCTGACGAGCAGATCGTCCGCCCACGGCTCCATATCCGCGCCGTTATAGATGAAAACGTCGGCCTTCTCGAGGTTTTTGAGGTCGTTGGTGGACGGCTCCCAGTCGTGCGGCTCGGTGCCGGAGGGGACCATGTTGGTGACGTCGATGCAGTCGCCGCCGATCTTGCAGGCAAAGTCGTACATGGGGTAGAAGCTCGTCAGCACGCGCAGACGGCCGTCGCCCGCGGCGGTGTCCGCAGGCTGCGTACCGCAGCCGGTGAGCAGAGAAAGCGACAGTGTGCACGCGCACACGAGAGCGGAAAGACGATTAATGTTCATGGCAGCAGCCTCCTTTGCAGCTGTGTTCACTGTGCTCGATGCCGTCGGCGCATTTGGCGCACAGGCCGTACAGCACGGTGCGCGAGGGCTCGATGCGGAAGCCGTGCGCGCCTTCAAGGTGCTGCGACAGCTCGTCGAGCATATGGCATTCGAGCGGGCGGGTTGCGCCGCACTGAAGGCAGACGAGCTTGCCGTGCGCGGCGGTCTCGGGGCGGCCGACATAGCAGTAGCGCGCGCTCGAGCGGTCCACGGAGGGGACCTTGGAGACAACGCCGTCCGCGACAAGGCGCTCTACGGTGCGGTAAACGGTGGACTGGCCGACTGAAATGCCGTCCTGCGTCAGCCGCAGACGGATCTCATCAACGGTCAGAAACTGCTCCTCCTGCTCCTGGAGCAGGGCGAGGATGCTGTCCTTTTGTCTGGTATGGTACTGCATATATCGTATCCTCCGAAAAGAATAAAATTGAAACTGATTTTCATTTTGATTTATATCATACGCTTTACATAGCGTTTTGTCAAGGGGGAGAAATACAGCATTTTCGTCAAAAACGTATAAATACCCGCGATTCACTTGCCTGCAAGGGGGAGGGTGTGGTATACTATAGGATAATTGGGTTTTGCGGCGCGAAACGGGCACCCGCTCGCCGCGCCGTGCTGCAAGGAGGAGAAGCTGCACTATGATAATTACCTGTCCGCATTGTCAGGCCGAGCATGACTATAAGGTCATCGACCATATCAATATCGACCGAAATCCCGAGCTGCGGGCAAAGGTGCAGGATCTTTCCTGCTTCCGGATCAAATGCCCAAACTGTGGGGAGACCGCGCTCGCGGTGCATCCCTGTCTGTATCATGACATGTCGAACCAGTTCATGGTCTGGCTGTGGCCGGAGCAGGACAAGGCGCCGAAGGCGGAGTTCGACCCGCTCGCAGGCTACAGACTGCGTATCGTGGACAGCCTCAACGGCTTCCGCGAGAAGATCTCCATCCTCGAGCACGGTCTGGACGACCGCACCATCGAGATCATGAAGCTGCTGCTGTTCTCGCAGCTCAACCGCGATCTGGATGTGGTCGAGCTTCTGTTCCACGAATACGACGAGCGCACGGGCGATTTCCGCTTTGTCGCGGTCCTGTCGGACGGCGCGGAGCAGTATGCCGCCATGCCCGGCGCGGCGTACCAGCGTCTGCATGAGGATGTGGACGCATACCTGTATACGCCCGGCGGCGAGTTTGCGCGCATTGACATGCAGTGGGCGCAGCAGGCGCTGGAGCTGCTGCACGAGCTGGGGTAAGACTGCCGTGCGGCAGTCTTGCCGCATAAAAACAGAGCGTTATCAGCAAAAAAAATAAACCGGCGTTTGCCGGTTTATCCGAAGAGCAGCTGTGTGACGGTACCGCCGACGGCGGCGAGGACGAAGGTCGCCAGAATGACCGGCGCGGCTCGGCGGCGGCCCTGCTTTTCGCCGAGGAGCACGATATAGCCGAAGCCCGCGCCGGTCGACAGACCGGCGACCAGCGCGCCGAAGCTGATCGTGCCGCTGACATAGAGCTCGCTCAAAAGCACGCTCATCGCGCAGCTCGGCACCAGTCCGAGCACTGCGCACAGCAGCGGCTGAAAAATGCTGCCGCCGAGCAGGATGGAGGCGAGCCTGTCCTCGCCGACTGCGAGCAGCACGAGATCCAGCGCGAGCAGCACCGCGAACAGGAAGAGCGAGGTCTTGAGCGTATGGCCGAGGATGTTCGGCAGCGGCTCACCGCAGCCGCAGGCGTTCAGCTCGATCTCGAGCGGCTCGTCGAGCTTTACCTCGCGCCTGCGGAACACGGTACAGCGCAGCAGATAGCCGCCGAGTGCGGCAAGAACGAACTTGACGACGAGCAGCGCGAGGATGCTTTTCGCGGACGCGCCGCCTGCCAGCATCACGGGCACGGCCTCGTCCGAGGTCGCGAGGAATACTGCGACGAGCGTTGCCGGGGCGAGATAGCCGGCGGAAAACAGTGCGCTCGCAGCGGCGGAAAAGCCGCACTGCGGAATGCTGCCGGCCAGCGCGCCGACCGCCGGTCCGAACTGCGCCGTGCGCGAGAGCAGGGCGGGCGTGTCGGTCAGCCGGTTTTCGATATAATAGAGCAGTGCGTAGACGAGAAGCAGCAGGGGAACGGTTTTCAGCACATCGAAAAACGCATCCTGCGCGGTCGAAAGTACAGCAGTCATGTCATTTTTACCTCTTCATTCAGATTGCCGTCTCTGCGGCGGCAGAACTCAGTATACCACATCCCTGCCGTTTTCTGCAATCGGGATTTGCAGCGTGCGGCCGGATTTTCAAGAAGGAAACGATATATTTTTATGAAATTCAAAGAACTGAAACTGAACAAGAATATCCTCAAGGCGCTTGCGGAGGCCGGCTATGAACAGCCGACTCCCATCCAGGAGCAGTCTATCCCGTCTGTTCTCGAGGGGCGCGATCTGCTCGGCTGCGCACAGACCGGCACGGGCAAGACCTGCGCGTTCTCTGTGCCGATCATCCAGCGTCTGGATGAGGACGCGGGCCGCGGCATCCGTGCGCTCATCCTCACCCCGACGCGCGAGCTTGCGCTCCAGATCTACGAGAACGTCTGCCAGTATGCGCGCTATATGCCGGTGACGGCGGCGGTCATCTTCGGCGGTGTGTCGCAGGTGCCGCAGGTCGAGGCGATCGAGCGCGGCGCGGACATTCTCATCGCGACGCCGGGCCGTCTGTGGGACCTCATGGGTCAGAAGATCGTCAAGCTGAACAAGGTCGAGACCTTCGTCCTTGACGAGGCCGACCGCATGCTCGACATGGGCTTTTTCCCGGACGTCAAGCGCATCGTAAAGCAGCTCCCGGCCAAGCGCCAGACGCTGCTGTTCTCCGCGACGATCCCGAATGAGATCGCCGACCTTGCGGAGAGCATGCTCAAAAATCCGGTCAAGATCTCGGTCACGCCGTCCGCGCGTCCGGTCGAGAAGATCGAGCAGCAGATCTATTTCGTCGAGAAGGCAGAGAAGCGCACGCTGCTGCCCGAGATCATCCGCAGGGCGAACGTGCATCAGACGCTCGTCTTTACCCGCACCAAGCACGGCGCGGACCGCGTTGCGCGCGACCTTAACCGCGCGGGTATCCTGACGCGCTCCATTCACGGCGACAAGTCGCAGAACCAGCGTCAGCGTGCGCTCTCCGACTTCAAGGAATGCAAGATCGCGGTGCTCGTGGCGACCGACATTGCCGCGCGCGGCATCGACATCAGCGAGCTGCCGCTCGTCATCAACTTCGATCTGCCGAACATCCCGGAGACCTATGTGCACCGCATCGGCCGCACCGGCCGCGCCGGTCAGGAGGGTACGGCGATCTCGTTCTGCGACAAGTCGGAGCGCCCGTACCTCGCGGATATCGAAAAGCTGACCGGCATCCGCATTCCGGTCGCGGGCGAAATTCCACACGACGAGAGCAAAGATAAGGAAAAGCTCGAGAAGCAGCGCCGCGCATCCCGCGCAGCGGGCCGCCGTCGCGATACGACGAGCGAAAATGCGTCTGCGGAAGCGGTAGCCGAGGAGGCCGAGCGCGAGAAGCAGGCAAAGCGCAAGGCGCGCACGGCGCGCGCAGCGGCATCCGGCAAAAAGCCGCGCCGCGAAAAGGAGCAGGTGAAAAAGCAGGAGCAGCAGGCGAAGTCGGCCGCGCCCCGTGCGTCCCGCTCCTCACACCGCCGCCGCGACCCGTACGCACGCTTCGAGAAGAACGAGCCGCGCTTTGACGCGCACACGCCCTCGCGCGCTTATGCGCTGAGCGACGAGGCCTCCGAGCGCATCCGCCGCAAGGTCGAGGCCGCACTCGCCGCGCGCAGTGAGCGCCTGCTGAACGGCGATAAGGCCGAGGACAAGCCGAAGAAGAGCGCAAGAGGCGGCCGCAGCGGCAGAAACGGCCGCGGTGCGCACAGCAAGCACCCGGCACAGGAGGCGCAGGCAAAGACGGCGGATGCAAAGCCTGCCGCGCCGCGCCGCCATCACCGCCGCCGCACGCCGAAAAAGCCGCAGCAGCAGAAGTGAGGGGACTTCGCAGCTGAGAAAAACAGAGAGAACGGCCGCCGGGAGGGAGAGAACCGGCGGCATCGGTAGAGATAAATACGAAAGGGACGATTTGGGACCATGAACGGCGCAAAACACCGCTTTTCCCTGATTTTGACCTGTCTGCTGCTGACGGGTCTGACCGTCGTCTATCCATTTCTGCTGTATACGGACAATGCCTTCGTGACCAAGTGGCGCGAATGGTACATTGAGACGGCAATGGGTACGATGACCCACCAGTGGCTCGCCACGAGCTTTATTCCGCACGACATGATCGAAAAGGTCATGGCCAAGCGCTATCTGATGACCCAGAAGCAGGCCGGCGCGGAGAGCTTCTGGGACTTCACGCTCGACACGGACGGCGAGGAGCAGGCCATCAGTCCGAAGGCCAGATTCTACAAGCTGTACAGCGAGCTGGACGAGACCGAGTTCGAGAGCTTCCTCGACGAAAATCCGGACATCAAGGAACAGGGCTACGAGGGCTTTGAGTTCGATTTCATCGATGACGCGACCACGAAGGGCTACGACACCGGCCTCAAGACCCGGCAGGGCGACCCGGTGCTGGCGCTCGATGTAAAGCATGGCATCCTTATCATCGAACAGACGGGCGAGGACGCGCTCGGACTGGAATATGCAGGCAAGCTCGCGCTCTGCAAAAAGCCAGAAAACGTCTATGTCGGCACCTGCGAGGGCCTCGGCGACTACGGCTCGTACGTTTCGGAGATCGTCAGCCGCTATGACGCCGTGCTCGGCATCAACGCCTCCGGCTTTGCGGACTACGAGGGCAACGGCACGGGCGGTCTGCCATACGGCTTCCTCAAGAGCGAGGGCACCGAGATACAGGGCGCGGTCGGCAACGGCTGGAAGATCATCGGCTTCGACGAGAGCAATCATCTTCAGGTCGGTGAGTTCTCGGACACGAGCGGGCTGCGCGACGCGGTCGAGTTCCATCCGGCGCTCATCATCAACGGCCAGAACCTTGTGGCCGGTACGGGTCTGAACGATCAGCAGCCGCGCACCGCCATCGGTCAGGCCAAGGACGGCACGGTGCTCATGCTCGTCATCGACGGCCGTCAGTTCCACTCGTTCGGCATTTCCATCGAGCGCTGCGGCGAGATCATGGGCGAGTACGGCGCGTATCAGGCGTCCATGCTGGACGGCGGCTCGTCCTCGGTCATGGTCTACAAGGGCCGCGAGATCACGAGTCCGACCACACTCTCGCAGAATGAAGAGGGCAGAACCCTGCCGGACGCATTCCTCATCAGGTGAGGGTAAAAAGAGAGAAGAAAACGGCTCCCGGTGATTAGATTTCACCGGGAGCCGTTTGTGTTATTGATGCAGTTTATTGTACAGACGCTCCATCGTCACGAGCGCCTGCTCGCCGGTATAGCCGCCGGCAGGATGAAAGGCGTTGTTCTCTTCGCCCTTCATGATGCCGATCTCGCGCATCGCGTAAATGCTGTCGCGCGACCACGCGCCGAACTGCGCGTCATCCGCATACCGTTCGCGGCTCTCCTCGGTCTGTGTGCCGCCGAGGATTTTGTAAAGACGGTTCAGCATGGCCGCTGCCTCCTCGCGCGTGATGGTCGCATACGGACGGAACGTGCCGTCCTCGTAGCCGGTGACGATGCCGAGCGCGGCGGCAAGCCGGACGTTCTCATCGTCGCAGTCGCTGTACGGCGTTTCGTCCGGTGCGGCCTGTCCGTCCGGCGTGAGCACGCGGTACAGCTGCACCGCCTGTGCGGCGAAGTCCACGCGCGTGATGTCCAGACGCGGATAGTGATAGTTTACAAGGGACAGACCGTGTTCAGCGGCGCTGTCCACCTCGGCGGTCGTCCATGCGCTGTACTGGTCCAGGTTTTTCGGCAGGGCGGTCTCGCCGCCGTCGGGCGCGATCAGATAGAACTTGTCGCCGCGTTTGCCGATGATGCGCGTGTAGTTCCACTGGATGCCGTCAAAATCGTTCGCGCTGACGAATTTGCCGGTCGTATCGATCAGACCGTATTTGCCGTTGCCGTATGCGCCGTACTTGATCGAGCCGTCCCACAGCGTGCTGCCGGTCTGAACAGCCATCAGGCCGTTATGGAATGTCGGAGGCGTGACCATGATGCCGCCGTCCAGATCGCCGCGCACGACGTTCATGTCGCTGTCGAGCAGTCTGTACTGGAGCACATCGTACTGCGTAACGGTAGGCTCCTCATAGAAGATCACGTCGCGGACCGGCTTTTTCTCGTAGGACGCGAGAATGTACATTCCCTCACCGGCGGAGCAGATCATGGAGCCGGGAAGACCCGACGCCGCCACGGTGAGGTTTCCCTCGGTGTCGGAGAACCAGCAGTCGAGCGTGTTCGGCTCCTGTCCGCTTTTCGTCAGGAGGAAGGTATCGTTTTCCAGCCGTTCGACCGTATCGTATTTGGGCGGTACGATGACCTTTCCGGTCTGCATGTTGATGATTCCGTGGTTATGGCGTGAAACGTCTATCGAAAAAAACAGCTCATAAAGGTTTTTCTCCGGCATCAGCGAATAAATCGACGCATAATAGTCATCGGTTTTGTCATAAGCGGAAGTATTGCCCGTCTGCCACTGCTGCTGAAGATGCGTCACGGCTGTTTCGAGCAGCGCGTCCCGGTCTGCGGTATCCGCTGCGCCCGCGCATACGGCCATGCTTCCGGCGACCAGCGCCGCCGCGAGAAAATAACGAAGTCTGCTCATAAGTTTTCCTCCTTTTATTGTACGGTTTCTGCCTACAGTATACCATAGAAAAGAGAAAACAGCGACAGAAATATGAAAATGAGGCTGTCGGAAAAGCATAGCCTTCCGACAGCCTCAATACATTCTGGAGCAAGGTACGGGAATCGAACCCGCCTCTGTGGCTTGGGAAGCGACCGTTCTACCGATGAACTAACCTTGCATTTGCTGTCCGAGCACCCGGACAGCAGTATTATTATACCGTTTTTCCCCGTCCCTGTCAAGAATATACGCAGCAGTTCGGAACGGCGAACCGGGAATTATCGAGATGACACCGCTTTTTCAGTCGGCCAGGATCTTCGGAGTGCTGCGCAGGAGATCAAAAAGTTGGCGAGCCAGCCGGCCGGTACAGCGAGCCAGACAAATGCAATACCGAAACGCGGCGCGCAGATCAGGGCAACGGACAGACGGATCGCGAGATTCACCATGTTTGCAGCGAGGAACGGGCGCATGATTCCGAGTCCGCGAAGAACGCCGTCGGTCGCCATCTTGATGCCCATAAAGATAAAGAAGCAGCCGAGCCATCTCATGTAATCCCCGGACACCTGATAGGCCAGCGCTGTTCCGTCTTTTCCGAGGAACAGCGAGGAAATCTGCGTGTGCAGCGCCTCGATGACGATAAAGGCAAGGACTGCGAAGCATACATCCAGCACCAGTGCGGCATGATAGCCTTGCTTGATGCGCTGTTTTTTCCCGGCGCCAAGGTTCTGCGAAACATACGGCGAGACCGCATTGCCGATGGATACAAAAATCAGAGAAAAGACATTCTCCACCCGCATCGTCGCCGCATAGCCCGCGAGGGCCTGTGTGCCGAAGGGGTTGACGACCGCCTGCACGATCATCATGCCGATGGACACGGTAGACTGCTGAAGGACCGACGGGACAGCGATTTGAAGCATGGAACACAGCTCCTGCCCGTCAAACCGGTGAAAAGCGCTCTTGTAGCGCCGCATTCGCTGAAGGAAGATCAAGAGCGACAGCACAGCGGAAATGCCCTGCGCGATCAGTGTCGCAAGCGCCGCGCCGAACACGCCGAGACCGAGACCGGCTACCATCCAGAGATCCATGAGGATATTGAGGACGGACGAGAAGATCAGCAGTCCGAGCGGGATTTTTGATTCGCCGATGGAGGTGAACATCGTTGAGAGAATATTGTACATGAACAGGAACGGAAAGCCTGCGAAATAGACCCTCAGATACAGCACCGCCTCCTCCAGTATGTCGGCAGGAGTTTGCAGTCCGCTCATCATCGCGCGGGAAAAGCCAAAGCCAAAGACTCCGAGAACGATGCTCAGAACAAAAAAGCTGAGCAGGGAGGTTGATACGATGGTTTTCATTTTGCCGTATTCTCTGGCGCCGAAATAGCGGCTTACGAGTACACCGGCGCCGACACCGGCTCCCAGCGCCACGCAGATAAAAACGTTGGTCAGGGCAGCGCAGGCGCCGACCGCTGCAAGAGCAGAGGAGCCGACAAACTGACCGACGATGATGGAGTCGGCCATATTATATATTTGCTGAAAAAAGCTGCCTAAAATCATTGGCATTGCAAAAAATGTCAAAGCTTTAAGAGGCGCATCTGTAATCAGGTATTCATCTTTTGACATTCTTATATTCCTCCACGAGTTTCATAATTTCACTTATCCTTCCCTTCATCAGACTTTATATATACGAAGTGTAAGTATAAAGTTACGTTACGAAGCAATTATATGTGGTTACAATTAATAAGTCAAGTCATCGTTTACTTTGGGTAATATGAATGATATGATATCCAGGAAAACTACTATCCACAGGATATTATTTTACAGGAGGGGTATTTATGTACCTGGACGGTTTAGATGAACTGGATCAGAAGATTATCCAGTTGCTTATAGAAAATGCACGTATCTCTTACTCTGATATCGGTAAAGAAACCGGTATTTCCAGAGTGGCAGTAAAAGCCCGGATTCAGGCTCTGGAGAAACAAGGCATAATTGAAGAATATACAACTATAATAAACCCTCAAAAGATCAGCGGTGCTGTTTCATGCTATTTTGAAATCGAGATAAAACCAGACCATCTGTCGCAGGTGACAGATATATTACATAATAATGATACTGTCACGCAGATTTACCGTGTCACAGGAAGAGACAAGCTGCATGTACATGCCGTTG
>OGCO01006597.1_pt1 | contig 10136 bp, 9 predicted proteins | sample 1570171 | NCBI WGS metagenome assembly OGCO01 (sample SAMEA4370583, study PRJEB24528) | human gut metagenome | reverse complement strand
AGCAGCATTGGTGTCTCGAAAAATAATTTCTGCAGTTCTTCTGGAAAATCACTTGCTCCGGTCAGATCATCCATTTTGAAGGCTGCACGCCAGTGCTCTTGTCCAAAATAGATTACAATTTGAAGCACAGGGTAAAAATGATCGGTCTTTTTCATTCCCGAAAGCCGCTCGGCATTATCTTTTAAATCATTACAGTTCTTATGATCCTTTTGCAGTTTTTTCCACTGATTATAATAGTCAATTCCTTTCTCGTGCAAAAGTCTGACCGGCATTGCATAATGCTCCAGTGTTTGTATCTGAATCATAAACTGAAATTTCAGACTCTTCCACGTCACTGCAACAGACAGATCTGGTGTATTTTCTATAGCGACAACTTTATTCTTTTCCCGATAGACATTATGCAGCACTGGATTTTTCTCCAACAGATTATCTTCTGTAATAACCTACCTGCCATGAAAAACAATTCCATTCAGAAGATCCACTATCCGCCGTGGATCCTTAAAGTACTCAATTGATGTGGCGTTCTTTTCCCGCATGCACACTCCTTTCTTTGTATGAAAAAGTTATGTAAAGTCATGTGTACAATACAAGAACGAACATTTTGTACTATCATTAGTATATACATATATTTTGTATTTTTCAAGTATTAGTATACAAAAATATAACTTTACAACAACTATTTCATACCCACGCAAAATATTCATAACGAAATGGAATTACCTGACCGAATGGTCAGATTTAGATTTTTCTTTTGTAAAAGTAAATTAAGTATACGACTTAATGAAGGGCAATGTCAATCAGAAAAATTGAGGATTATGTATATGATTTTCGTAAGAATTGTGCAGAAAAGCAGGCCAGAAATGCCTTCTGGCCTGCCCGGTAAAAAGGATTATTTAAATTGAAATCACCCAAATTTCCTCATATTACTAAGGTCTGTCAGGTCGATCATCTGTGTTTCGCCGACTTCACCTGTTGGGCTCATCGGGCATACGGCGTAATTTCGTGTTTCGCTTCCTATCGTAAGTTTAGCCACATAATGCCAGCGAGACCATTCCTCAGTGCCTCTCTGATAATCGCCATAACAATTGTGAATATCATCAAAACCACCGATTAACTTTGCAAAATCACAAAGGGCTGCCGGTGATGTGCAGGAATCCCAACGATAAGATACAAAAAATGGAGTATTAGGCTCTGCTGCCAGAGATACCAGATAATTTCCATGTACCGTTACATATTTGAAGCGACCTGGCTCTGTGAGATAATCACTTACAGCGTCCATTTTTTCAAATGGAGTCATACCGGAAGTTGTAACTTTATTGATAATGTCAGTCATCCATGCTTTCTCAGCCTGGTCATAATCCATAACATTTAAAGCCACTGTTTTTGCAACCGTATAACCAGACATGGAGTATTCTCGGAATTCGATATTGTAAGTTCCTGCTTTTTCAAAATATACATATCCGATATAACCGCCTTTTACTTTTTTCAGGGAAGTTGTCTCGGAATCGCCGTTTTCATAAGGAATATCATCATATATGTGCGTTGTTCCACCCGAATATACATTTATCAAAGGGCTTTCTCCATCACAGATCAATCTAAAAGAATTCAGATCCGGATTGTCTGTTTTTATAAAAAGAGGTTTGATACACTGTGTGTAAATATCTGCTTTCTGCTTGTCCAAACCATAAATTTCATAGGTATATTTAGCAGGTGTTGTGCCTTTCGTATCATATATTGGCAAATCCACTTTACGGATTTCACTCCACGGTCCAACGACTTTTACATTATTGCGGATGGTGTAAGAACGTACTTTTGTATAGTAACTGCGGCCTGAGTCTAAATAATAGAAACTCACACTTCCTATCCCGTCATCTTCACCGATTGTTCGCATATCCTGAACACTGTATGCAAACTTATCATTGTAAGAAAGATAACCTTCGTAACCAACATAAGGATCTGACTGGGAAAAAGTTCCCGGGCAGTTCAAATCCACCCATCCGTCACCATAATCTATTGACTTGATGGCTGGAACAGGAAGGGTGCTGTCAACGGTTTCAGATGTCACTACATAAGAAGTCTCGGTATGCGGATTGTATAGCTTCTGGGTAACTGAAACCGTGGAAGTAATTTTTTGTCCATAAATATCCGTGATGGTAATCACGCATTTCCCAGGCTCAAGCGTCGCAAATAAGTGGCTGTTTCCGCCTTCAGCTTCATCTGTGGAATATACAACAGCCGGATCAGAAATATTAATGTCTTTGATTCCATTTGAAGTTTCAATCTCATAATACCTTCCGCTTTCCAGGGTTATATTTGCTTTCCCCTCTTCGAGCGTTAATTTCGGAACCGGCTTAGGGGTAGGCGTTGTATTTGAAGTATTTTCTTTTAACTTTCCGCTTGTTTTGCAATGTTCTGTGGAAGACCATTTGGAATAATATTTCTTTCCTTTAATGGCCATGTAGGTACGGGCTTGCATATAATATGTAGTTCCGGCTTTCAGTCCATTGAGGGAAACGGTGTTGTTTTTGTTTCCTTTGACTGTTATGGTTTTCGCATTTTTTAATTTGGAATTTGTGGCATAGCGCAGCTGGTAACCGCTGGTCTGAGCGGTTTGCCTTTTTATTACCACACTGGCAGTCTTTTTTCCAACATAACCACCCATTACCTGGGTCTTTGGAGGCAAAATGGTAAACTGCTTTTTCACTTTGCCGGCATAAGCACCTTTTCCAATAATCTGAACCGTATAGGTGCCTACCTTTTTGCAGCCCTTGGAATACTTCAGAACATAGTTTTTCTTCTCTTTCAGGGCTTTGCCCTTATAGGTGACGCTTACCTTCGGGCGCTGGACTTTTTGATTGTAGGTGAGTTTGGTGGCTGATAATTTGATTTTGGTGTTTTTCAGATTTACCTTTGCTGCAGCAAATACCTGGCTTGTACTGCACAGCAGAAGCAGGGAAATGATGAGGCAAAGACGAACCAGCCGATGAAGGTGGTGATTCTTTTTCATAGATTTTTTGCTCCTTCCTGAGATAGATTGATAGATTTATTAGACCATTGCAGAACTTCATTTGTTTTGATTTTAGCACTTGATGGGGGAATTAACAAGTAGAATGGGGTGCAAAGAAAACATTAAGAATATCCAATGCAATTTATAGTTAAAAGCCCAAAATTGCGTTGGATATTCCTTTTCGTATTGGCTTATAAGCCATCATATTTTGACATTTTCATTCCTGCTAATTCCAAAACATGTTCTCTGCTAATTTTCAGCAGTTCTGCAATCTTTTCAATGCCCATTCCATCCTGAAGTAGTGAATTGACAATTTCTTTTGTTTTCAATTCCTTTCCTTCCTGTATTCCCTCTTGTATTCCTTTTTGTATTCCTTTTTGTATTCCGCTTTGCTCACCAGCCTCAAACTCAGCTTTTCTCAGTTTACGTTCTTCCTCTTCTTTGTCATATTCAAATATACTCACTGCGATAACCTCCGCTCTATTTTTCCGAAGAAATTCTTCCAGAATTTCCTCCTGAATACATTCATCTACAGCTTTTTTTACAGCTGTTTCCAGTTGCATATATTTTGCATATTTACGAACCCGCGCTACATATATTGCATATTCCCTTAGTATCTGGCACTGTTCCATCAATTCCCTATTACTGCCTTCATTGATATTCAAAGTTACTACTTTAAGTTCAAGTTTCGGTTCACTGGATATATTCTCATATGCTTCTGACAAACGGTTCTCCCATCTGTCTTCTTTCCGCTCTGTACCATTATAAAATACAATAAAGTTCGGTGCCGGTATTTTCTGCAATGCTGATGAATATAAAGACTTCTTATTCACCAGCTTCTGGTATTCAGCGGATATGTAAAAAAGATCCCGTAAGGGCATATTCGGTGTGTATGTTGACTGATGCTCATACAGGAAAAGATTGGTGTCAATAATAAACGACAGATCATTTTTCATTCCCATATAAATCGCATTCTCAAGTGTGACAATCTCCAGGTCTTCCGGATTCATATAGGATGTTCCATTAATCGCATTATAAAGCGATAACAGATTCTTTCGATCTGAAAATAGCATCCGGAATATCGTGTCCTTGTAGTTTCTGTTTACCATAGGCTGGTCCTCCTTTTCTTTGCAGGAGTCAGAAAAGACAAGCTAAGCATACATACCTTTCATTCAGAACTCCTGCTCTTCTTCGTTAATGGGTTAAAAAGCATGGATTTCTGATGTGTGATTAGATAAATCAGATGGCAGATATGCCTTGAACTATATGAGAAATATGCTTTTTATCATAATAACATCATAGTTCTTAATTTACAAGTACTGTTCACGAACTTGCTGAATTAATCCGTCACCAACCTTACGCCATTCATAAACAAAATCTCACACCCCTTATCACCCCACAGTTTTGCAGTAGCATACGTTCGCTTATCTCCTGAAATCCTTTTATTCCCTGGCTTTCAGGCTTTTTTTATTTCTGTTTTTAGTCATATTTTACTAGATATATATATTGTTGTATATGTTATAATAGTCATAGTGGAGGTGCCTATTATGCATTTAAGGAAAACAAAAACCAGTACAGGACGTATTTATCTTGCGATTGTTGACTCTTTTTATGATAAACAGAAAAAAATGTCTCGCTCCAAAACAATTGAATCATTGGGTTACCTTGATGTTTTGGAAAAAGAGTACGATGACCCTATTGCTTACTTTCAAAAAAGAGTCGAGCATCTAAAAGCTGAAAAAGCAGCCAGGCAGGCTCCCATCCGCTTTACTTTTTATGATTCTGACCGACTTTGTATAGGTGACGATCTGAGAAAAAACTTCGGCTATGCCGCCCTGAGCCAGATCTATCACGAGCTCGGCCTCCATACTTTCCTAACGAACCGGCAGCGCCACTCGAAAGAACAGTATGATGCCAATACCATCATGAAGATGCTGGTTTATTCCAGGCTTCTTTTCCCTGCTTCAAAGAAATCTTCCTATGATGACAGAGAACATTTCTTTGAGAAAACGGACTACTCTTTAGATGATGTTTACCTCTGTCTGTCTTTTCTGCACAAACACAAAGAAAACTTGCAGGTTTGGCTGAATGACCGCATCAAAGAGAATTATGGCAGGGATACTTGGTACAGAATACAAGCGGAAATCCCGCAAGTCTCCAAGAACGATCCAGGTATCCTCTGTTTCCGGCAAAAAGATAAAAAAGCAGGTAAATGAGAAACAGGTTGTCTTCTGGAGTGAAAAATATGCCAAACGAGCAAAAGCAGAGCGTGAAGCTACGCTGGCAAAAGCCTGAGACCTGGCAAAAAATCCAGGGAATTATACAAGAGCCACATCTTACGGTGCTGCAAAATACGTCAAAAAAGTTGACTATGACAAAGAAACCGGAGAAATCCTTACTGCCTCTTCTGTGCTGGACATTGATGAAGAAAAAATCCGGGAGGAGAAAGCACTGGATGGTTACTACATGCTCTTAACCAGCGAAATGGAGACATCTGACGACGAGATTATCGATATGTACCGGGGTTTATGGAGAATTGAAGAATCTTTTAAAGTAACCAAAAGTGAACTGGAAGCCAGACCCGTGTATGTCTGGACAAAAGAACATATCGAAACACATTTCATTACCTGTTTTGTAGCTTTGACAATCGCAAGAATACTGGAAAATAAACTGGAGAGAAAATACAGCATCGGAACCATTTTGGAATCTCTGTCAAAAGCCGAATGTAGTTTAATCCAGCAAAACTACTATCTATTTGATTATTACGATGAAGTTCTAAAAGATATCGGAAGAGTTACAGATATTGATTTTGGAAAACGTATCCGTACTCTGGGGGAAATTAAAAAAGTTTTAGCAAAGACCAAAAGTAGAAAAAACACCATGAAAATCTGACAAAGCAGAAACCCCGCCAAGCCTTGTATTTATTAGGTTTGACGGGTGTTTTATATCCATTTAACTGCAAAAGTCAAGTTATAATTCTATCAGCATTTTAGACAAAATAATCCTCATAAAAAGACCTGTGATTTTCGCAAAACTCGCTTCCCCATAATCTCTGTTCATCCGAAGCTCAGCAAAACATTTTTATCAAATACTTTTCAAACAAATCCCATCCATAAACGTAATTTCGCACCTGCCATTTCCGTCTATAATCACTTCCCGAATCAGCATTCTTTTCTTCACAGATGCTTTTTCCCAGTCAGGACTGTTTTGTGTCAGTTCCTTCATCTGACTGGCACGCAGACTTTCCAATGGATTTCCCTGACGAATTTCTGCATCCCAGTCTGCCAGAAGATTTTCCCGCTGCGATACCAGTCTATCCCAGGCACAGACAAGATAAGCTTCTATTTTGGTCTCCTCCACAGGCTGCAAGCTGCAGATTTTTTCTTTTTCCTTGCTTGTATTTATACATCTCCATTTGCTTTGTCCACCTTTTTTCATTAACCTACCACCGCAGCTCCCACAAAACATTTTTCCATAAAGAGGTTCAGAGGTACTGCTTCCCAGTTCTCTGATCTGATGATGTTTTTTGAATTCTTCGATTCTTTCCAGTTCCAGCCGGACCGCCTCCCAGTCCTGCCTGTCTATAATCGCAGGATGATTATTTTCTATGTAATACTGTGGAAATCTGCCATTATTTTTTTCCAACTGCTTCGTGAGAAAATCCTTCACGTAATATTTTTGCATTAACAAATCACCCTTGTATTTTTCATTTTGAAGCATGCGGAGAATAGAAACTGACGACCAACGAGGCAGTCCGTGGATTCCGGAAACACCTTCCCGATTTAGTTTTCTGGCAATTTCAGATGGCTGCCATCCTTCCAGAAACTCCCTGAATATTCGGCGCACTATCTCTGCCTGTTTTTCATTTACGATCAGATGTCCGTTTTCGTCTTTGTCGTATCCCATAAAGCAATTGGTGTTAATATGCGGAATTCCCTGCTGAAACCGGGATTGAATACCCCATCTGGTATTCTCGGAAATGTTCCTTGATTCCTCCTGCGCCAGACTGGAAAGTATGGTAAAAAGGAGCTCTCCTGCTGCTTCCATGGTGTTGATTCCTTCTTTTTCAAAAATCACAGGGATCCCTAGACTTTTCAAATGTCTGGTATAGTGCAGACAATCACGCGTATTTCTGGCAAAGCGGCTAATGGATTTGGTTATGACAAGATCCACCTTTCCAGCCTCACAGGCTTCGATCATACTGCGAAAGCCAGCCCTTTTACGCGTACCAGTACCGGAAATCCCCTCATCGGAAAAGATTCCGGCAAGCTGGTATTCCTCTTTTTCATTAATATAATCCGTGTAATATGCGATCTGATTGGCAAAAGAGCCCAGCTGCTCTTCCTGTTCGGTAGACACCCTGCAATATGCTGCCACTCTGCATTGGGAACTGTTGGCAGATTTAGCGTTTCCATTCGTCTGGCTTGGGGGAATAACCGTAAGTTTCTTTTCCATCTATAAGCTCCTTTCCGATATATGCTGAAAAATTGATGTTTCGAAGCGGGGAAAGCTTTTCATCTGGTATGCGGACACCTTTGCAAAAAGCTTTTCCTTTTCGGCTGAGACCATTGCATATCCACCAGACAGAGTGGTTTCTGGCAATGATCCGCCGCAGCCTGGAACCACAGTATTTGCAGAAAATCCGGTCTTTGTAAGGATAGTTGGCGAGAGTTAAAGGCAGTTTATCTGGGATAAGTCCAGATTCTTCTTTCTGCAAAATTGTTTCTTTCAGGGTTCTTTTCTCTGACATATCTGGAACCTGGGCTTTTTCCGTTACGGCAATCTCATCAGAAGGTAGCCCCTGCCTGTTTCTTTCGCTCTTCTTTGCCAGCTTTTCCTGTGCAGTTTCCCACAATTCTTCAGAAACGATTGCCGGATGATCGTGCCGGATATAATACATCTGCTTTTCCCCTTTGTTTCGTACCAGTTTTCGCTGATTGTTTACATAATATCTCTGACAAATATAATCTCCCTTATAGGCGTGGTTGTGAAGGATCCGGCTTACTGTGGAACGGCTGAAAGTCCTGTCATTCTGAGTGGTAATTTTGTTTTCGTTCAGATATTTCGTGATCTGGCTGATGCTCCATCCGTCAGCTGCCATCTGGAAAATCTGCCGTACAAGTTCTGCATTTTTATCCGGAATCAGATTTCCCGCCTGGTCTTTCTGATATCCCAGACAGCGGTGCAGCTGCCGCATGGGATGACCCTTTCTGTATTTCTGCTGAATTGCCATCTTAGTCAGCCATCTGGCATTTTCGCTTTCTGCCTGGGCAAATGCCGCAAAAAGAGTCAGCAGCAGTTCCCTTTCCTGGGACAGCGTATGGATTTTCTGAAGTTCAAAATATATATCAATTCCCAGTTCCTTCAACTGCCGGGTGGTTTTCAGCACAGTATCTGTGTTGCGTGCAAAACGGGTAATGGATTTCGTAATAATCTGCCGAAAACAGCCTTTCCGGGCATCTTCCAGCATTTTGCAAAATCCGGGGCGGATCTCTTTGTAGCCGGAAATTCCAAAATCATAATATATTTCTGTCAAAATGTAATTTGGGGTTTTCTTCATAAATTCCTGATAATGGCGAATCTGATTTTCCAGAGAATCTTGCTGATGGGGGTGAAGGGTGGAAACGCGGCAGTATATTGCGGTGGGAATGGATGAGATGGGTGCCGCAGTTGGAATGGATAATGGATTTTCCGCTGCCGGAATGGATAATGGATTTTCTGCTGTTGAAATGGATAAAAGATTTTCATAGGGGGATGAAAAAACGGACTTCTGTATTTCGCTCATGTTGTCTGGCCTCCCTTCTCCGCTTATTGTAGGCTTTCATCTTTTCCTCACTGGAATATGCGCTGCTGCCAGATAAATTCCCAGTGAGAAGCTTTCGGGTGCTGGCATATTTGGCACCTTTCAGGCCAAGCTGGTTCAGCCAGATCCGGAAACGATATTTTTCACTGGCTCCGGAACTGGTATTTTTTCGATTGGGCACTACCCATTTACGGGCATGGGCTGTCTGAAGGAGTTTCTCCAGGAACTGGCGGTACGCTGCTTCTTTCTCCGAAGAAATGAATGAGTTCTCTTCCACGATCAAAATGGAGTCCTCTTTCATGGTAAAGCCAGGAATTGCTTTGTTAATAAGGGTTTGCTTTTCCGCTAGAATCGCGGACAGATTTGCTCTTGCCTGCGCGGGCAAATTGCTCAATGAAAACTGCAGGACTCCGTGGGCCTCAAAATCTTCCGAAATTGAGGCATTTCTGGAAATGCCACTATTTTCCGGAACACCTGCGTTTAGGGAAATACGGTCTAACTGAAAGGTTAAAATCTGGTTCATTGGCTGCCTCCTCATATGTTTTTTGGTAAGCTCAATATAACATAAATTCGGAAAGCCATTTCGAACAGTTCTATATTGTATTTTATAATGGGGCATGCTACTATGAACTTGTAAATATCAGCTTACAGCAATGCACCGGAAGCGATAAAAGACATCTATAAAAAGATTTTGTGGGCTTTACTAATAAAGATGAATGTGCCCGTAGACGAAGTAAAAGAAATGATGGGCGAGATTGGAGGTCGTGGAATGGGTTATCTATTTGAAAACATGGAGAAAATGGACATCCAGGCTGAAAGACGAAATACGCAGAGAGAAAGAGATCGCGCGGATATGGAAAAGGAACGGGCAGATTCGGAAAAGGTACGAGCGGATTTGGAAAAGGAGCGGGCGGATGCAGCGGAATTAGAAATTCAGAGATTAAAAAAAGAACTTAAAAAAAGAATGCATGTAGCTGGAAAATAAATTTCAACAAGGGAAACCAAGCACGATTAAAGGTATTAACATTTTTTACTGGTTTAGCAAAAATATCCTGCATCAGTCATGCCCGCAAAGAGGTTTGACTGGGCAGGATGTTTTTGTCAAAAGGCGCGTTTTTTATCCAGCGAATGTCTTCTTATGTGTTTTGGGACATAATAAACAACATGTAAGTTCGTTCAACTATGGGAAAATTCGAACGACAAGGGCCGTGCTGGTTGCGATTAGTATTCCGATTTTTACGAGCCAGTTGGAGAAGTCTAAAGAAGCTGTCGATGCTGCAAATTTAAGAGCAGCTTATGCAGAAGTAATGTCCGATTATGTAACTG
>OGCO01006594.1_pt1 | contig 10137 bp, 9 predicted proteins | sample 1570171 | NCBI WGS metagenome assembly OGCO01 (sample SAMEA4370583, study PRJEB24528) | human gut metagenome | reverse complement strand
AAAGACGAAAGAGATGGCCATACATACGGCTTTATGCCAAGTTGGAGGAAGGATCTTCCTAAGGAGACACGGCAATGAAATTATCATATAAAAAATTATGGGTGAAACTCGTTGAAAGAGATCTCAAGAAAACCGAATTTGCAAGAAAGGCTGGTATTAGTTCAGCTTCCCTTGCAAAGCTCGGAAAAGGCGCAAATATTACGATAGATGTATTCTTGAAAATCTGTGAGTATTTTGACTGCGATATATCAGATATTGTAGAAGTCATAAAAGCAGACGATGATAGCGCGCCGGAGAGCCAGAATGAGAAACAGGAGGACAAAGTAAATGGCTGAGAAAAATACCGCCAATATTGGCTTCGAAAAACAAATCTGGGATGCTGCATGTGTTCTGTGGGGACATATACCGGCATCAGAATACAGAAATGTAATCATCGGATTGATTTTCCTAAGATACATTTCTACAGCATTTGATAAAAAATATCAGCAGTTGCTTTCAGAGGGCGATGGTTTTGAGGACGATTCGGATGCCTATCTTGAAGACAACGTGTTCTTTGTCCCGGTGGAGGCTCGATGGGATAAAATAGCTGCAGCAGCACACAAACCGGAAATTGGTACAACGATTGATAATGCAATGCGTGCCATTGAAGCAGACAACAAAAAATTAAAAAATGTCTTACCAAAAAATTATGCCAGCCCTGATTTGGATAAACGCGTTCTTGGAGATGTTGTCGATCTATTTACCAATATGGATATGGGGGAAACTGAAGGCAACAGAGATGTCCTTGGAAGAACCTACGAATACTACATTGCGCAATTTGCGGAAAAAGAAGGAAAAGGTGGAGGAGAATTCTATACGCCATCAAGTATTGTAAATACGCTGGCCTCAATTTTGAAGCCCTATTCAAACTGCCGCGTATATCATGGTTAAGTTCGCGGCGCTCTAAAGCGTCAAAGTAACATAGCCTAATGCATAAAACCGACATGATGCCGGTTTGAACGTCTTTTTGGATGGATATGTACAATTATTTAGTTATACTTGCAGCACAAAGAAAATGCTGTAAAAAGGATTAGAACAGGAGGATGACATCATGGACGACCGTGGAGAAATAATCATATACCAGACTGAAGACGGTTTAACAAAGATTGATGTCAGTATGCAGGACGAAACGGTGTGGCTTACGCAAGTGCAAATGGCAGAGCTGTTTCAAAGAGATAAGTCAACGATTTCCCGTCACATTAAAAACATTTTCGCTGAAGGAGAATTGGATGAAAAAGTGGTTGTTGCAGAATTTGCAACAACCAGTCATGTTGAAACCGTTTGTTTACTGTCACGTAAATAGCGTATTTATGGGATTTGTAGGCATTTTAGAAGAAAATAAATTGACAAGATATATTAAAATACAATGTGTATTTGCAAATCAATTGAATATATGTACAAGGGTGAAGTACCTTTTGACGAGATAATACATTTGTCTGCTAAAAGGTATTTTTTTGTTTTTAAGTGCGCGAGCAGGTATGATCAGTACGCGAGAAGATAAGAAGGTAATCTATTCTTCTATATTAAGAACTCCCATAAAATCAAGGTTTAAACAATAAAAGAGGTAGTGAAAATTGACACTACTCCGGTATATATGGAGGATATCACTATGGCTAAGAATAAACATTTATTTTTGGATGAACGATTACAGATTCAGCAGGTCCTGTCAAGGCAAGAGTCCTTTAAGGCAACAAGCAGATCAAAGGTTTTTTCGGAAAGAACAACATAACGGTCAGAGCGTTTCTTGCTTTGTGATATATAGTCACAAACATATGTTTGCAAATATCTGTACGATAGTATATAATATAAGAAAAATGTCTTATTTTACCGAAAAATACAGACTGGATATGAGGGGAAGAGATTATGGGGAAAATGGAAACTATCAAAACAAAAATAAAGCGGATGGGCCTGAAACAGAAGACAGTTATGTTTACCATGCTGTTTTTCCTTTTCGTCGTAATTCTGTCCAGCGTCACATTTTTTTTCATCTATAAAAACATGCGAAAGGAAACCATTGAAAAAGCCATGGACAGTGTAGTACGGCAGAAAAAGGATGAAATAGAGGGGTATTTTGACAATCTGGAAACCCTTGCTTACAGTCTGGGGTATTCTGCCTGGATGCAAACGCTGACCCAGAAAAGCAGTCTTGCCCCCGTACCATGCAGGAGATTGAGCAAGGGATCAAGGATTTCCTCACTAGTGTAGTGAATATGAACGGTGATATGAAACTGGCGGCTATTATGGAAAATGGAATCAGACTTAACAGCCCCAGTGGTTACCTGGACTACTCCATTGACTTAAAGCAGGAGGACTGGTATCCTGAATTTATGCGTCACGGGAAGTATATTGAGGAGGGAGAAGGTAAGGGGGTATATACCAAAGGTACAGGATGGTATTTGAATATTTACTATCCCATAAACAATCAATATTCCATGCGCCAGGAAGGAATACTGGTCATAACAATTCCCCATTCGGGTGTGTTGTCTATGGCCGACATGGGGATAGACGGCGAATACATGAGACTGAAAAACGAGAAAGGCGTTGTAATTGCTGATAAGATACCGGAGAAGGTTCAAAACGAAGTGGAGAAAGGCATATCTGTCTACAATGTAAGGAATGAAGACATTGATATAGGGGGAAAAACCTGGCAGATGGAGATTGTACTAGATACGGCAAGTCTGGTAGTGGACAGCCGGAACATCTGGATTGGTTTTACTATGGTGCTGCTTTTAGGCGCCCTGTTTTTTGTATTGGCGGCGGTATTGTTTTCAAGATACCTGACAGTACCGATTCTTCAGTGCAGAGATTCCATGATTAAGATTCGCAATAACCAGATGGGCATTAATATGGAAAACCATTATCATGATGAGATTGGGGAAATGATAGACGGTTTTAACGAAATGTCCGACTCAATCCTGGACTTGATTGAGAAAAATAAGATAATCAGCACACTGCAGAAGGAAACGGAATACCAGATGCTTCTGCAGCAGATTAATCCCCACTTTCTCTATAATACACTGGAAATCATCAACGGCCTTATATTAAGTAAAAAAGAGACAGAAGCTGTGGCGGTCTGTGACACGCTGGGACAGATTTTTCACTATAATCTGAAGCAGGACAAGTGGATTAAAGTAAAGGATGAGATGGCGTATATCCGCCGCTACCTTTTGCTTATGGAATATAAAATACCGGATTTGTCCATCTTCTATGATGTGGACGGAAGTGTGGAAGAGAGATTGATTTTAAAAGCAGTTCTTCAGCCGCTTGTGGAAAACTGCATCAAGCATGGATTTGCAGGGAAAACAGGAGAGTGCTGTATCACCATTGCAGTTAAGGAAGAGACAGATGGGCTGCAAATATCCGTGATGGATAACGGAAACGGCATTACAAGGGAGAAATATATCAGCCTGCTGAAAGAATTGGAGAAGATTAAAGAAAATCCCAATCAGAAAAAAGAATCTTCGGCACATATTGGAATATGGAATGTTTTTCACCGTCTTTATCTGGAATATGGAGATTCCATGCAATTTCACATTATGGCGAAGGAAAATTTGGGGACAAGGATACAGATAAAATTGCCTGGGGGAACAGAAGATGTATAAAGTGTGCATAGCAGATGACGAAGAATTTGTACTGGAAAGTGTGCGGTGGCGGATACAGCAGTCGGTGATTGAACTTGAAATTGCAGGGGTGGCCAGGAATGGGATTGAGGCTTACGAACTCTATGAAAAGGTATGCCCGGATATCTATTTTGTAGATATCAATATGCCCCTTTGCAGCGGGCTGGATTTTGTGGAGAGAGTAAGGAATCTGGACAAAAACAGCATAACAAAATTCATTATTATAAGCGGATATGATGATTTTAAATACATGAAAAAGGCAATACATGCAAAGGTATCCAACTATATTTTGAAACCAATACAGCAGCAGGAGTTTACAGACACATTAAAAGAGGTGTGTGCAAGTCTGGATGAAATAAAGCGGAAACAGTATGAGGAGTACGGAAGGCAGTGGGAATATTTTCGGGATTTTGCACAAAGAAAACCGGTATTTTCTGGGACGGCCGTCTTGCTGTATGAGGAAGGGATTCTGGGGAAAATACAGAAAACAGAGGATGCAGAGCGGTTTGCCGGGACTTTTCCCCACAAAATATGGACAGGGATTCGTTTTCATGAAAGTGATAATCTCGCCCTTATGCTTGGCGAAGACATCTGGCTGAATGAAAGGGAGATATGTGATGTCTGGGAAAAATGTGGGCAAAGAGGATGTTACCTGGTGTATAAAACAGGAAAGAATATGGATGCGGTGGGGTTAATGTGGGAACTGGAGTCCACTTTAAACGTCAGATTCTGGAATGGGAGCCTGCACCTTCTGGCGGCGCAGAGCGTTGAGAAACAGCCGGAGGAGATTGGTCTGGAAGACCTGGACAGAGCCATTGAGGATTTAAGAGAAGAAAAGTGGCAGGGACAGCTTAATCTGATATTTGACAAAATATTCGAAAGCAAGAAAAACAGGGGAATACTGTGTGACTTTTACCACTCTGTTCTGATTCTGGCAGCAGATAAGTACAGACAGCATAACTTTGACATTCCTGAAAATCTGAAGCGGGAGCTTTACCCTTACGCATTGGATAATTGTGCAGACCAGGGAGAAATTAGAAATAAAATCAATGAGTATATCAAGCTGATTCATGGAAAGATTGTACAGGATGCAGGCAGAAATGACCTGGCGGACCAGGCTGCAGCTTATCTGGAGGTGCATTACACAGAAGACATCAGTCTCTCTGAGTTGGCAAATGAATTTTTTGTGGCTCCCGGGTATCTTGCCAAAAAGTTCAAGGAGAAACTGGATATTACGGTCATGCAGTATCTGGAGAACTGCCGGATGAAGAGTGCGGAGCGGCTGCTTGTAAGTACAGATATGAATGTAACGGAGATTGCCAGAAGCATTGGTTATAACGATGCAAATTATTTTACCAGAGTCTTCAAGAAAAAATATGGTATGTCGCCAAGAGACTTCCGAAACGGAAAAAGATAATTTTGTGCTGGTTTTTGAAAAGAAATATGCTATTTTTGAAGCGGGGAATTATATAAAATGAACATATCAAATGAAGGGAAACACAATTAAAAGGAGGAAAAGAATATGTTCAGAAAGAGTTTGGTATTTTTACTTGGCGCAAGCATGGTCCTTTCACTGGCCGGATGCGGAGGCTCGTCAGGAGGCGGAGAAGACACATCAAAAGATTATGTTCAGGAGACAGAAAGTGATGGTGACAAGAAGGTAATAAGCTTTTATTCCTGGTCAGAAATGGCGGAGCAGGATTTTGACAAAGCTGTGATTGCCCAGTATGAAAAGGAACATCCGGATGTGGATGTGGTGGAAAACTTTATTCCCTATAATGAATATCTGAGCAAGATGAACACCATGGCAGCAGCAGACAGTATGCCTGATGTGTTTAAACTTCCTGAGGCTAATGTTATGGAGTGGGGAACAAAAGGCGCTGTTCTGGATTTGAAGCCGCTGTATGACAAAGTGGGAATCAAACCGGAAGAGAAAATGCTGGAATCCGCCATCTTCAGGTCAGGGGACAATATCTGGGGTGCAGGATGCAACCTTGCAACATTGGCTTTATACTACAACAAAGATTTGCTGAAAGAAGCCGGAATTGAATTTCCGTCTACAGATGCAGACAATCCCTGGAGCTGGACGGAATTTGTAGAAAATGCAAAGAAACTGACTAAAGACGGCAACGGAAAACATTCGGGTGAAGATGGTTTTGACAGTGATAACATAAGTGTATACGGAACCATGATGCCTACAGACTGGGTCGTGTACATGCCCCTTTTATACAGCAATGGTTCCGGTATAGCTAGTAAAGACGGCACAAAGCTGGAAATCAATACAGAGAAAGGTGTGGAAGTGATTCAGTCTATTGCAGATTTGTCTCTGAAAGAGCAGTGCGCTCCTTCCGTGGCAATGGCAAAAGGCGCGTTTGCTGACAAGAGCACCATGCTGATGAACGGACAGGTTGCCATGCTCATTGACGGTTCCTGGGCATTGAGTAATTATACCAATGAAGGGTTTGATGTGGGTGTTGCACAGATCCCAGCCTTTTCCCAGCCTGCCAATATGAGCTGGACGGCAGGAATCTGCATGTCACCAAAAGATGCGGATAATGAAGAAGCATTTGATTTCTACTGCTACTACACAGATTTTAACAATGCCATTACTGCGGCAAAAGAAAATAATGTAGGACTTGGCGGTCTGCCTCAAACATTAGACGTATTTGACGGCGGTGAAAATGAGAAAGCCTGGAAGTCCACTTATACTAAGGTTGATGAGAGTGAAAACTGTGATGCATTCAAGAATATCCTGATTCATGAAGGAACACGTCTTGGTGAAAACGTTACACTTAAAAATTTTCCGGTGATTGTGGACAATACCATCGTTCCCCTTCTGGACAATGTATGGCTGGGCGAACAGACAGCCGAGGAAGCTCTGGGCTCATTGGATGTTTCTTCCGAACTGCAGGGCACATGGAATTAAGCAGTATGTGAAATGACTCAGGAACAAGAAAGTTCCTGAGACATTTTCAGGAGAGAGAAAACCATGCCGGGAGGAATAACCATGAGTAAAAAGACAAAATCCAAAATGAATATGAAAGAAAAAAACCAGTTGAAATGGGGTTACTTTTTTATCGGTCCGGGAATCATAGGCCTGATTTGCTTCAGCTTTGGCCCTATGCTTTTCAGCCTTGGCATTAGCTTTACAAGCTGGGATGTTATATCGGCGAAAGAGTTTGTGGGGCTGGAAAATTATAAAAACTTGTTTCAGGACCCGCTGTTTTTCAAATCGCTGAAGGTAACATTGTATTACACACTTTTAAGCGTACCTTTGATTACCTGTATACCGCTTCTGATTGCCATGCTCTTAAACAGCAAGGTTAAGGGGATCTCCGTATTCCGTGCCATTTTCTATGTACCGTCTATTGTCCCCATTGTAGCCAGTGCGGCTGTGTGGATGTACATATATAACCCTATGTACGGTTTGCTGAACAGCATATTGAAAGCCCTGGGGATGCACTCACAGAACTTCATTTTCAGTGAGACAGGCGCTGTTCCTTCCCTGGCAGTTATGGCTTTATGGGGGGCCGGAAACACTGTGGTAATCTATCTTGCAGGACTTCAGGGTGTATCCAGACAGCTTTACGAAGCGGCAGAAATTGACGGGGCGGGGACACTTTCCAGATTTATGAATATAACGGTTCCCATGATGACGCCAATTATTTTCTACAATTTTGTAATGGCAATTATCAACTCCATGCAGATTTTCACACAGGCTTATATTATGACAGACGGCGGACCGGCCAATGCGACATTGTTCTATTCCCTGATGGTTTACCGGACTGCATTTAAGCAGTCAAGGATGGGATATTCGGCTGCCATGTCCTGGGTATTCTTTGTAATTATTGCAGTGCTTACCCTGATTGTATTTAAGTCACAGAAAAAATGGGTTGTGTATGAGAATGGAGACTGACATATGAAAAGTAAAAGACAGAAAAGAGTTAAAATAATCAGTTACATATTGTTGATTGCGATATCCGTAACCATGCTCTTCCCGTTTTTCTGGATGATACGGAGTGCATTTATGACAAACAGGGAGATTACTACGGTTCCAATCCAGTGGATACCGTCGCAGTTTAACTTTGACAATTTCGTGGAGGCCTTTACCCGGGATTCTTTCGGCAGGTACTTCTTAAACTCCGGTATTATAGTAATTGTAAATATGGTGGGCGGTGTTTTAAGTTCCAGTTTTATTGCTTTTGGATTTTCCAGACTGAAATTCAAAGGAAGAAACATCTGGTTTGCACTGCTTTTATCTACCATGATGATTCCTTATACGGTATTGATGATTCCGCAGTTTTTGATTTGGCAGTCTGTGGGAGGGTATAACACCTTCCTTCCACTGACCGTCCCCTGTTTCTTCGGAAGTGCCTTCAATGTGTTCCTGGTGAAACAGTTTTACAGCGGTATACCGAAAGAATACGATGAGGCGGCGATTGTAGATGGGGCAAACTATTTTACAATCTATGCAAAAATTATTCTTCCCATGTCGAAACCGGCTCTTTGTACGGTAGGTGTCTTCACATTTATGAATACGTGGAATGACTTTATGGGACCTCTTCTCTATTTGGACGACCAGAAACTGAAGACAGTTTCCTTAGCACTCCAGAATTTTATGGGTGAGCACACCAGTCAGTGGAACTTGCTGATGGCAGTTGCTACAGTCATTACGCTTCCTATGATTGCTGTGTATTTCGCAGCACAGAAATATTTTATTGAAGGAATTACATTCTCGGGATTAAAAGGATAACAACAGGAGGGTTTTTATCATGAGACTGAATTTAAGAGAAGTACCGTTCAGTACCAGAGGGTCTTATATGGCATTTTCATATCTGGAAGGGAAATATCAGGGTAAAGAAGTGGAGAACGGGTTATATTTCCGTACCGTTCACGGCTCGGCCAGTTCATCTTTTCTAGCAAGAGTAAGGCCTGTATATGAAAGAAAGCAGATAGAATATACATACGAAGCAGAACCCTGGGAACTGCGGATAATTACGGATAAGGGTACGGCAAGACTTGTATTTGCAGATAAGGATACTATTGTAATACGTGGTAATTTGGCTTTGGAATTTGATTTTATGACAGAAGGCACCATGTATACTTTTGCACAGCCCTGGAAATCAGGAGACAAAGATTTCTGGATGGTAAATTGCTTTAACGGCAATTCCCGTTACATGGTCAGGGCTGCAAAAGGGACGGTCAGGCCAGAGCAGAAGTGGAGTGTCAGCACGGCTGAGTATTGCCGTATCTGCCTGGAGCCGGGAAATGCCGGAGAATATCTGGCCACACTTGAAGAAAACTTTGAAGATTGGGCTGACCGGAAAATAGAGTATGATTATGATGCTATATTAAAAGAGAAAGCGGCTGAGTTTGAGAGATTTTATGAATCCATGCCTTCCGTACCGGCTGTTTATGCTGATGCGGCGAGAGTGGCAGCGTATGTGGACTGGGCCAGTATAGTAGCTCCCTGCGGTGTACTGAAACGGGAATCCATGTTTATGTCAAAGAACTGGATGTGTAATGTATGGAGCTGGGATCACTGTTTTAATGCTATGGCCCTTGCTTACCATAATCCCAAAGAGGCCTGGGACCAATTCCTGGTGATGTTTGATTTCCAGAAACCGTCAGGGAATATTCCCGACAGTGTAAATGACGCAAAAATCATCCACAATTACTGCAAACCGCCAATTCACGGCTGGACACTCAGAAAACTCATGGGAATTATGGCGATTTCACATGAACAGCTTATGGAGGCTTACGAAAAACTTTCCAAATGGACCTACTGGTGGCTGAACTGCAGAGATGAGAATGGGGATGGTCTATGTGAGTACACACATGGCAACGACTCCGGCTGGGATAATGCCACAGCCTTTGCCGAACTTCCACCGGTGACGCTGCCGGACCTGGCTGCATTTTTAGTGTTGCAGATGGATGTGCTTGCTGAGGTGGCAGAAAAACTTGGATATATGTCAGATGCCGACATGTGGAAGGAACGCTCAGACAAAATGCTGGATAAGATGTTGCAAGTTCTCTTCCGGGATGAAAAGCCAATAGGTCTGGCAGGATTTGATATGACGGAAGTAGATTGTGACAGTTTGATATTGTATCTTCCTATCATAATAGGGAAAAAACTTCCAGAGGAAATCCGCCGGACAATGATAGAAACTCTTAAGAGTGAAAAGTTCAACACAGAATACGGACTTGCTACAGAGAGCCCGGCCAGCAGTGCATATGAACCGGATGGATACTGGAGAGGCCCCATATGGGCGCCAAGCACCATGATTGTTCTGGATGGCATGAGGGAATGCGGGGAAGAGGAATTTGTCAGCGAAGCTGTACATAAATTCTGCCGTATGATTCAGAAAAGCGGATGCGCGGAGAATTTTGATGCCTTGACCGGAGAAGGGCTTCGTGACAGAGCGTATACGTGGACAGCAAGTGTTATGCTTGTTATGGCCCACGAGTATTTAGTTTA
>OGCO01006592.1_pt1 | contig 10139 bp, 8 predicted proteins | sample 1570171 | NCBI WGS metagenome assembly OGCO01 (sample SAMEA4370583, study PRJEB24528) | human gut metagenome | reverse complement strand
CAATACAATACTTTGAACCATCTAAATTTGACCTTATAGTAATAAAGTCATATGTTTTATCACAATTGAAATCATATTGCTTCTTTTCAAATATCTCTCCCACGCTATTATAAGTAATATAATAGCGATTCTTTAAACACGAGCGTTTGATACCCACCCATTTTTCAAATTCTTCTAACATCCAATTACTTACAAAAATAAATCTAGATTTATCCACCACTTTTAGAAAAAATATCTTCCATATTTTTAACTTAACAATGTCATAAATATTTTTCAACCATGTTTTAATAAATATTGATTGTTGATATTCATACTCTTTAGGATATACTTTACTACAACGTAAAACTTCATGCCCATGAAAGAAAAAAAAGTATTTCAAAAAATATTTTCCATATAAAATCAAAAAAATCAGGTGCTGCTTGATATTAGGCGCATGACTTATAAGTTCATTAAAATATTTTTTCTCTTTTTTATATGTTTTTAATGTTATTACTCTTATTCCATCTACAAAGTAGTCTTCTTTAGCTGCAAAGTTTAAAACTGTAACCGTAAGCCCGAATTTCAAATACGCAACATTTCTCGTATGAATATACTGTAATTTTACATTTCCAACCTTATCCGGATAGTCAGTCACTATAACTAAAATTTTCTGTTCTCTATTCATCATCATAATCGTCATCGTCTTCATTCTCATTTTTATCGTTATCGCCATCATCTTCTTCGTCTAAATCTAGGTCATCATCGTCTTCTCTATTGTCTTTATCGTCATTATTTTCTTCTTCATCATCAAAGAAATCATCGTCTAGGTCATCGTCTTCTAGAGCATCTAAATTATCATTTTTTAACTCATTATTTGTTGCATCTGTAGATTCTAAATCTTCTTCTAGTTCAAAATCATCATCTTCCAAGTCATCCAATTTATCATATTTTTCTTCTTTTTTTGATACTTTATTTTGTTTTTTATTAGGTACTGCCACTTTTTCTGCTTTATTGGTTACTTTCTCTGGCTTATCATCTACTTCTTCTGTTTTATTAACAGCCTTTTCTAATTTAGTACTTACTTTTTGTGTTTTATTTATAGTTTTTTCTGGCTTTTTGTTTACATTTTTTGATTGCTCTTCTTTTTGATTTTCTTTCTTTATAGTTTGCTCTTCTTCTAAACTAACTTTACGAGGTCTTCCTCTTTTTCTTTTTACTACTGGCTCTTCCTCTAATTCATCTTCTTTTGGTTGTTTACGAGGTCTTCCTCTTCCTCTTTTTGTAGTTGTTTCTTCTGTTGTTTCTATAACCTCATTGTTTACTGTCTTTTTACTATTTAATGCTTTGTTGGCCTTCTTTGTATCTACTATTTTATTGTATCTAGTGCTATTATTTGATAATATTTTTTTGGTTCTAGCAGATAATGATTTTATAAGAATATCTAAATCGGATTTACTTAAAGTTGAATATGCTCTTTCAAATTTTTTTACATATTTTTCGTCTGATAAACCTGTTTGATTTAAATAATTTATTACCTTTTCAACTTCACTTTTTTCATTAGATTGCTTATCTACGCTTTTGCTTACTGTTTTTTGTACACCTTGCGCTTTTGGTGTTTCTTGTATATTGTAATATTCCTTTGCTTTTTTACTATTTCTAGGTTTCTGCATTAATTCATATAATTTTCTTTTAATTTTATCTTCACTTAATATTCCATTATATATATTTAAATCAAATAATTGTTTTTTTATTTTATCGTTATTTGATATAAATATTATAGGAATTGATTTATTATTTTTATTAATAGCAGCTTTTCTTATTGAGTTTAAACGGCTTAAAATTAATTTATTTTTGTTTTCACTTTTATTAATTTTCTCATCAATATTATCACTAATTACTATTCTATCATAACTATTATTCTGTTGTAATTCTCTTAAAATTGCAGTAAAGTTTTTTACTTCTTTATATAACAATTTTTTGTTATAATCTCGTTGATATTTACGTGCTATACTATCAACAATATTATTATCATCCCTTATTGCAAATAAAACTTTCATTTGTACTACCTCCGTTTTCTATTTTTATGTTAATTTATTTTTGCCCATTTAATTTTCTAAATATACCTCTTCTATTAACTTGATTCGGTATTATTACATCCGAACTATCAACTCCAGAATCTTTATCTAAGTCTCTACTTACAAAATTATTTTCTGCTTGTTGAACTTGTCTTTTTACACTTACTTTTGAATATTTCTGATATTCTTTTGAATTATCTTCAAGTATTATTCTTACATCAAGTGGTAACTTTTTTATAATTAGTTGAATTTGCTCATCTGTGTATTCTCTTGATATTTTTGCAAATCCTCTTACACACTTTTCAACCTTATCCTTATTTATATTAAAGAATTTTAATATACTTAATAATTCTTTATCACTTATTATGTTTTCATTATTTGAACTAGTATATTTAACAGCTGTTGGGTCTATATTATATAAAACTTTTGCCATTCTTTTATTTCTTGGTTTTTCAATTAAAGCACATACATTTTGTATTGTTCTTTCTCTTCCAAATAACATATTATATACACCTAATACAAATAACTTTGAAACAATAGAATCTCTTTTGCTTCTTCTATCACTACATAATAGAATAATTGGTATCCCTGTTCCATCATCTTTATATGCTTCATCTGTAATCTCATCTATACGTTTATATAAATTAAAATCTTCATTTTCATATGTGTCATTTAAAACCTTTTCAAAATCTTCACTAATAATAATTCTATCATATTTATTATCTCTGCTTTGTCTAATTTCGTTTATTATTGCATCATAATAAAAAACTCTTTTATATGATATTATTTTTTTGTATTCCTTTTGGTATTCATTACATATTACATCTACAATATCACCTTTGGAATCTTCACTATTACTAACTGCAAATAGCACTCTCATAATCTTTTCTCCTTATCTTTATGTTAATCTGTTGATTTAACAACCACAGCAAATATTAATGGTAAAATTTGACATATAATTATTATTGTAACAGCTGCAATCATTGAATTAAATCCTTTATCCCTTATATCTAAACGTTTCATACCTATTACATATTCAAATATTGCACAAAAGGCAATTCCAACTAGTCCTATTGGTATACTATATACTTGTACTAAATGTAATATGTAAGCAACCATACCATATGTATCTGAACCATACTTAGCCTTATAGTCATCCATTGTTTTTAATTGGCCATCTTTTATATCTACTAATGTAGATGCTGCACTTTCTTCTTTAGGTAATTGATTATTAGTTATTGTGTTATTACTTATTGTATTATTTGCATTTTTACTAGTATTTACTTCTGTTGCATTTACAGTTACAGTAGTAATTAATAATATAACTATTGCAAGTATTATTGTTACTTTTTTCTTTAATTTATACATTTTTTCTCCTTTCATAACTACATTTTGCATATTTTTCAACTTATTATATAATACACTACAATACATAAAATATCAAGAAAATATTTCCATTTTATTAATTTTAATATATTTTTTATTAAGAAAAGAAAAAAGTCATAATATACCTATTTAGTATACTATGACTAAATTTTTTTATACAATTTTTATATTTTTTACGCTGTTTTTAGCTCTAATCTTAATTTATCTGCAATCATTGCAATAAATTCACTATTTGTAGGTTTACCTTTAGCTGCATTTACTGTGTAACCGAATATACTTTCTACGGTATTTTGCTCTCCTCTTCCCCAAGCAACTTCTATTGCGTGGCGAATTGCTCTTTCAACTCTTGATGGTGTTGTATGATATTTTTGTGCAATTTCAGGATATAATTGTTTTGTTATTTGGTTTATTATGTCAATATCGTTTACAACCATCATTATAGCTTCTCTTAAATATTGATATCCTTTTATGTGAGCTGGAACACCTATTTCATGTATCATATTTGTAACTAATGCTTCCAAATTTTCTTCATTTTTCTTTTCATTTGGAGCAATTTCTATGTATGAAGTTTTTATTTCACGACTTGTATATGGTATTTTCGATTGAACCGGTTGAAAAAACTTTAGCTCTTTTATTCTTTTTATTAATACACTTATTTCAAATGGTTTTACTATATAATATTGTGCACCTAAATTAATAGCTTTTTGTGTTATTTTATCTTGACCAACAGCAGAAAGCATTATGCACATTGGCATCTTTTCAATATTGTTTTCTTCTAATCTTTCTAATACTCCTAATCCATCTAATCTTGGCATTATTACATCTAACAGTACAATATCTGGTTCTAAATTTTTTATCATATCAAATGCATCTACTCCATCTCTTGCTATACCTACTAATTCTAAATCTTCCTCAGCATTTATATAACCTGCCAAAGTTGCAGAAAATTCACTATTATCATCTGCAATTAATACTGTTATTTTCTTATTCACCCTAAACCCTCCTAATCATCTTTTTACATTCAAATTATACTTTCTTTTTTGGCAGTTTGCAATACAAAATGGCGGATTTTATTGGTTTTCGTGCCCTTTTAATCGAGTTTATTCGACATTTTGGAGATGTTTTTTTGTCGAATTATGTCGAATGTCATAATTTTAAAATTATTTTGCTCTCTAAACTCAATTTCTAATCTATTTTTTTCAGTATCATTCACTTCTATTTTACAAATAATGAAATCTGAATATTCAGAATTTATTATATTTATATTATTTTTATTACAATAATACTTAAATTTTTCAAAATCAGCATATGTCAATTTTATTTCAGCTTCATATCCAGGCTCTTGTTCGACTAATGTAGATTTTTTTATCGCCTCTTTTAATGAATCCGAATATGCTCTTACTAATCCTCCTGTACCCAATAAGATTCCACCAAAATATCTTGTTACTATTACAACTACATTGTATATTGATTGTTTTTCTAATATTTCTAACATTGGAGCTCCTGCCGTTCCACTTGGCTCTCCATCATCACTACATTTCTTTTGCATTTCATTTCCATTTAATGTTATATATGCAAAGCAATTGTGTTTCGCATCATAGTATTTCTTTTTTACTTGCTTTATTTTATCTTCTGCTTCTTGTGGTGTTTCTACATAAAATAAGTTTGCTATGAATCTTGATTTTTTTTCTATTATTTCAGTTGTTGTATTTTTTTCTAATATTGTCTTAAATTTTTCCATAGTATTCTCCTTTTAATTTAATCCTGCAGTTACTCCTGTCGAATATGCTATTTGTAAGTTGAATCCTCCTGTGTATGCATCAACATCTATTATCTCTCCAGCAAAATATAGGTTATTTATTAATTTTGATTCCATTGTTTTAGGATTTATTTCTTTTATATTTATTCCTCCAGCTGTTATTATTGCTTCTTCAACTGGTCTAAACCCACTTATTGTTATGCAAAATTCTTTAAGTATTTTTAATAATTGCATTCTTTCTTTTTTAGATATTTCATTTACTTTTTTATTTGGATTTATCCCTGATAAATGTATTACTGGATCTATTAATTTTTGTGGTAATAGTTCATCTAAACTATTTCTGAATAGTTTATTTTTTTCTTTTTCAAAATCTCTTAAAATTCTTAAATCTAATTTTTCATTACTTAATGCTGGTTTTAAATCGATTTTTAGTATTATTTTTCCCTGTTTTAGTAATTCGTTTATATTTTTGTATCTTATAATATGTGCAGAGCTACTTAGTATTGTTGGTCCAGATATTCCAAAATGTGTAAATAACATTTCTCCAAAGTCATCATATATTACTTTATTTTTTTCAATATCTTCAAATTGTATTTTTACATTTTTTAAACTCAATCCCTGTAAACTTTTACATAACTCCTTAGAATTTTTGTAGCCTTCTAAATTTATTTTTTCAATCGCAGAATTTTCGTTGGCTACAATCGGTATTAATGATGGTTTTATTTCAGTAATTGTGTGCCCTAATTTTTTTGCCATTTCATATCCATCACCAGTTGAACCTGTTGTAGGGTAGCTTTTTCCTCCTGTTGCTAAAATCACTTTGTCTGCATTTATTGTATATTTATTGTTATTAAAAGTATATTCTACTCCTGTTACAGAGCCATCTTTTACTATAATTTGGTTTACTGTCGAGTTTGTATATATTTTAACATTTAAATTTTTTAGCTCTTCATAAAAAGCATCCAATACATCTTTTGATTTATCGCTAACAGGAAATATTCTATTACCTCTTTCTTCTTTTACTTTTACATTATGCTTTTTTAGTAAATTAATAATATCTTCATTTGTAAAATTTTGAAATGCACTATATAAAAATCTGCCATTTCCAGGAATATTTTGTATAAATTCATTTATGTTTAAACTACTTGTTATATTACATCTACCTTTTCCTGTTATTAGTAATTTTTTTCCTAAACTATTCATTTTTTCAATTAAAATTACATCATTTCCGCTATTTTTTGCAGAAATTGCACTCATTATCCCAGCTGGTCCTCCACCAATAACAACAACCTTCATTTTTTTCAATCCTTTCAAAATTCAATAAATGCTCACTTTATAATTAAAAATGAGCATTTTGTTATTTTATATAATTATAATATTTGTGAAATTGCTCTCATTACACCTAATTTTCCATATTCATAAGTTAATCCACCTTGCATAAAAGCAATATATGGTGGTCTAATAGGTGCATCACAAGAAAGCTCTATTGAAGAGCCTTGTGTAAAAGCTCCTGCTGCCATAATTACTTGATCAGTATATCCTGGCATATCCCAAGGCTCTGGTATTGAATTTGAATCAATTGGTGAGCCCATTTGTATTCCTTGACAATATTTTATTAATTTTTCTTTATCACCAAATTCAATAGTTTGAACTATATCTGATCTTTTTTCATTAAATCTAGGAACTGGTTTATATCCCATTTCTTCAAGCATTTTACTTGCAAATATAGCTGTTTTTAAACTACTAGCTACAACACTTGGTGCCATAAACAATCCTTGTAATATATATTTATTTATTCCCATTGTAGGACCAACTTCTTTTCCTAGTCCTGGAGCAGTTAATCTTTCAGCTGCAAGTTTTACAAGCTCTTTTTTACCTGCAATATATGCGCCATTTGGTGCAATACCTCCGCCCAAATTTTTTATTAAAGAGCCAACCATAACATCTGCTCCTAATGCCAAAGGTTCAACTTTATCAACAAATTCTCCATAGCAATTATCTATCATTATAATTACATTTTTATTAACAGATCTAATTGCTTTTATTACTTTTTCTATTTTATCTAGTGTTATACTTCTTCTTAATGCATAACCTCTTGATCTTTGAATTTCAATTAATTTTATATCATTTTTAGAAACTCTGTCAATTATTTTATCATAATCAAAATCATCATTTATTAAATCAATTTGTTCATATTTAACTCCATATGATTTTAAAGAACTATCATTATCAACAATACCAATAACTTCATCTAATGTATCATATGGTTTTCCACATATACTAAGCATAGTATCATTTGGTCTTAAAAAAGCAAATAATGCTACTGTAAGAGCATGTGTTCCAGATATAAACTGTCCTCTTACTAAACTATCTTCAGCACCTAGCACTTCTGAAAAAATATTTTCTATTGTATCTCTACCAACATCACCATATCCATATCCTGTTGTACTATTAAAATGCATATCTGATACATTATATTTGTTAAATGCTTTTAATACTTTTAATGAATTTAATTCACAATTTTTATCAATTTCATCAAATATTGGTAGTAAATCTTTATTAATCTTTTCTGCCAGTGATATTACTTCTTCTTTAATTCCAAATTCTTTATACATAACTATATCCTTCCTTATTTTTTATTATCATTATTTTTTAAGTCTTCATCTTTTATTACATTTTCAGTACTTTTCATTATTGCTTCATTAGTATAATAAGGCTCTCCATAACCCAAATCTACTTGATAATATTCCTTAATAAAACTTGGAATTATATTAGATTCTACCTCATATGTTGGCTCTTTAATTACATCTCCATTTTCATTAATAGAGCCCCATTTATTCTTAGATTTTATTCCTGCATATCCATATTCATTAAATTCTGTTACCATATCATAAATAGGTTTTACAACAATATTTCCATCTTTATCTTTAAAACCCCATTTATTTCTTTCTTTATATGCAAATAATTTATTGTTTGGAAATACATCTTTACTTTCTAATTTTTTTCCACTTTTATCAAAATATTGAACACTATCATCTGAATACACTTTAAAATAATTATCATATGTATAAATATTAGCATCTTTGATTTTTATTATAGATTTTAAATTCTCATCTAATAATTCTATATTACTTTTGTCATCAATAATTTGAATAACATTTGAATTTTCTAATAATTGAACAATATTATATTTAAAATCTAATATTGTATTTCCATCTGAATCAATGATTCCATATTTGTTATCTTTCGTTACTGAAAAATAATTTTTGAATAAATATTGTACATATTGATAATTATCATCAATAACCTTATTATTTTCATTATTTATTATTTTATATTTATCATCAGATGTAGAAACAATTTCGTATTTTTTATCTGCAACACTTTTTCTACTAATATACTCTGAATTTTCTTTTGTTCCATCAAAATTATAAATATCTATTTTATCGCCTTTTTGTGCATTTATGTATTCACCAGCAAAAAAAATGTTATCATATTCTATTGGAATTATTGTTGTTCCATCAAATTTAGATACCCCCTGTTTTGATGTCTTTTGTAATGTTAATAAATCATTGTTTGCATCATATAAAATATCTTCATATTCATTATTTATAATTTTTTTCTTGTTTTGATATACCCCAGCTTTTCCATCTTTAAAAGCTACTAAATATATATTGTTATCATCTATTTTATCAGTAATTCTGTATATATCGTTATATTCGTTTTTTAATATTTGCTTTCTTTTTATTCCATCAATATAACCATATCTCATTCCTTTATCTGTTTTAGTTCCAACTATATATCCAGATTTATCATATTTTGAATCTGTTGTATAATATTCATCACACAATATTTCATCATATTTTGGTTTAATAATTGAAGCTCCTTTTATATTAATAATTCCATATTTATCTGATTTTTTTACTAATAGTATACCTTCTCTATAATTAAAACCTTCTATTGAGTCATATATTGCATCTGTTATTTTATTTCCACTAAAATCTATTAAACCATATTTGTTGTCAGATTTATATTTTAAAACACTTTTTTCATAATTACCATTGCTTTCTACATTATTTAGTTTTATTGCCTCCACAGTGTAGTATTGATATAAAATTGGCTCTTTTTTATCATTAAATACTTGTATGTTGTATTCTCTAGAATTTTGGTCATAGTTTCCTTTACATATGAAAACTGGTTTTGACGCATTTGGAATTTCTACTACATCATAAATTGGGTCTACAACTATGTCACCATTTTTATTTATAACACCATATTTATTATTTTGCATTAATAAAAAATAATTAACTTCACTAATTTGCTCTATTGTGTAGTTAAATTTTGATTTATTTTTATTATATTTGATTATTGAAATAATGCCTATAATTAGTATTATTATACTTAAAACAGCAATAACTTTTTTCTTCATATGTTTTATTCCTTCTTTTGATTTGTTACAATTTATGGCTTTGTTTTACAATTGCTATAAATTGTAGCTTTGATTTTTATAGATTTTAAGACTCTGTATATACTAAGCAATAAAATTTGTTTATCTATTGCTTATGTTACTTTTTATACAAATGTATTTTACACTATTTTTACAAATTTGTCCATAAAATTTTATTCGCAATAAAAAAATTCACGACCCATATTTCAAATTTGAGTTGTGAATTTTCTTAAATAGAAATTTGACTTTATCTATAGTTTATAACTTTTCAATTTCTTCTTTAGTTAAGCCTGTTATCTCCATTATTAGAGCAATATCAATTTGCTTTTCAAGCATTTTTTTTGCAATTTTAATTGTATTTTGACTTTCGCCTTCGTTTTTTCCTAAGCTAAATCCCTCGCTTTTTCCTTCATCTCTTGCTTGAGCAATTGCAGCTAGTTCATCTCTTATTGCTTTTTCTCTTAATTCTGCTAATCTTCTTGTTTCTTCGTCT
>OGCO01006590.1_pt1 | contig 10142 bp, 7 predicted proteins | sample 1570171 | NCBI WGS metagenome assembly OGCO01 (sample SAMEA4370583, study PRJEB24528) | human gut metagenome | reverse complement strand
TTCCGCCGTCGTTCAGCATGACATGGATACCAGTGCGCTGGGCGATCCGGTCGGCATGATTTCCGGCATCAACAAGGTTCTGCTTCCAGCGGATCAGGATCTCTGCGATCAGCTGAGCGCCTGCGCGACCGTTCTGGGCATCCGCACGCAGACCGGCGTTATCGCCTCCGGCGACCAGTTTATCTCCTCCTCCGAGCGCAAGAGTGCCATCGTCAAGACCTTCGGCGCCATCGCCTGCGAAATGGAGGGTGCTTCCATCGGTCAGGTCTGCTACGTCAACCGCGTACCATTCTGCGTCCTGCGCGCCATTTCCGACAGTGCGGACGGTTCTTCCCACATGGACTATCCGACCTTCGTGGGCATGGCTGCCGAGCAGAGCGTCAAGCTGCTGCGCATGTTCCTGAAAAACTAATTTTCTTCGCTCTTTCTTCCCTTCGCCGGCGCTTGGCGGAGGGGTTTTCTTTTTCCGCATTTTTCCCGCAGGTTTTCTCTCGACATTGTTCGCGCAAGGGTCTATAATGATAGGCAGAAAAGATTGCCGCTATTTTTCACGCGGTCAAGGACAGAAAGGAATCAATCGTTCCATGAAAACCACAGCAGCAAAGCCCATCAGCACACTTGAACGCTATCTTCTGCTGACAGTCGGCAGCCTGATTATGGCGGTCGGCATCTACTTCTTCAAGTTTCCGAACAACTTTTCTACCGGCGGCGTCAGCGGTCTGTCGCTGATTCTGGGTCGCATGCTGCCTTCCGAAATCCTGACGCCCAGCACGTTTGTTTTGATCATCAACACCGCGCTGCTCATCGTCGGCTATATCTTTTTGGGAAGAAACTTCGCGTTCAGCACGGTGTACTGTTCCATGCTGCTGTCGCTTGCCGTCAATGTGATGGAGCATTTTTACCCGATGGCGCATCCGCTGACCAATCAGCCGCTGCTTGAGCTGTGCTTTGCCGTCCTGCTTCCGGCGTTCGGTTCGGCGATTCTGTTCAACCTGAACGCATCCAGCGGCGGAACCGACATCATCGCGATGATTGTCCGCAAATATACGAGCATGAATATCGGCATGGCGCTGATGGTCGCCGATGCGCTCATCACGGTCGCGGGTCTGTTCTGCTTCGGCATTCAGTCCGGCCTGTTCTGCATCCTCGGCCTGCTGATGAAATCCGTGCTCGTCGATTACGTGACGGACAGCTTTCGCATGAAAAAATGCTTCCAGATCATCACGACCAACCCGGAACCGATTATCGATTTCATCACTGTCAATCTGCATCGCGGCGCAACGCTTGAGGATGTCTACGGCGCGTTCCATCACGAGCGCAAGACGATGATTATCACCGTTCTGACGCGCGCACAGGCTCTGGCTCTGCGCCGCTTCATCCACACCAATGACCCGCACGCTTTCATGGTCATCACCGCATCGACTGAAATCGTCGGAAAGGGATTCCTGGCGAGCTGATTCATCCCTCAATCGGCAAAACATAAGCGTTTCATGCATGCAATCAAGCAAAACAGGCGGTTTGCTCTCTCAGTCGCAGAGAGCGAAACCGCCTGTTTTTGATATGCTTATTTGCTGAAGCCGACAATGCCAAACGAGCCGGGTCCGCTGTGCGCCGAAATGACGCATCCGGTCTGCACCCACGTCAGATTCTGATAGCCCTGCTCATGCAGATGCGCCTCAACCTCGCGCATGACATCTTCACCCAGTCCCGCGCCGTAAATCAGCCAGAGCGCATCCTTTTCAAGGTTCTGCGCGGCGGGGAATTCACGGGTCATCTGCATGACAACGCGCTTCATGGTTCCGCGGTATTTCTTGGTCGAGATCAGCTTGCCGTCCAGAATTTCGATCAGCGGATGAATGCCGAGTATTTTGGCGCCCAGATATGCCCCGTTGCTGACGCGTCCGCCTGCGCGAAGATAATCCAAATCGCCGGGGATAAAGCCCATACGCACCCGCGCAATCAGCCCCTTCGCCGCATCCGCCGCCTGCTCCAGCGTCGTTTCCGGATGCTCATGCAGAAGGCGTGCAATCGTCAGAACAATCGCCGCCTGTCCCGCCGTAACGCTCTTGGTATCCAGCGCAAGGACGTTCTCTCTTCCCTGCGCGGCAATCAGTGCGCTCTGCATGGAACAGGTCGTGCAGGAGGAATATGCCAGATACAGGATCGGAACCCCGGGATACTCCCTGTCCAGCCGCTCAAACACGACCTCAAAGTCATGCGGCGTGCAGCCGCTTGTGCGCGGCAGCTCGCGATGCTTCTTATAATACTCAAACATTTCCGTCACGGGGAACGATCGGTCATCATGGGTTTCTCCGCCGAAGGAAACGTGCATCGGCACGATGATAATTCCATTTTCTTCCGCCAGTTCGGGCGTAATATCGCTGCCGGACTCCGCCAGCAGGATCAGATGATTCATATTCACAGTCATACCTCTCATTCAAGCGGCTGAACAGCCGCAAATCGTGGCTATCATATCACCTGCGCATTGCTGAATGATTGGCAAAATATTGCTGAAATATAAATCCAAGCATTTTATTTCTTACATCAGCCAATTCATCTTGACTGTAATTATTAATTTCTCGTCCGTTTAATCTGTAAACACCCTTTGTTGCCACGTCAAGGCAACCTATAATATTCATACAAGTAGATTTACCACTACCCGACTGACCTACTATAGCAACAAATTCGCCTTTGTTTATAGTAAGAGATATTCCGTCAAGTGCGTGAACTTCCGTATCACCCATATGATAAATCTTATAAACATCTTTCATTTCTACCAATGGAGGCATTTTACTTCACCTCCGCTTTATCTTCCGCCCGGCATTCCGCCGCCGGACATTCCTCCGCCGCCTGGCATTCCGCCACCACCGGACATTCCGCCGCCTGACATTCCGCCGCCTGACATTCCTCCGCCGGGCATTCCGCCCATATTGCCATTAGGAACTACATACATTTCTTGAGCATTTTGAACACCGAATGACGCATTCGCACTTGACGATTCTGTGTCAAGCGTTCTTACCTGGTCTTTTTCTGTTAAACCTGACTTGATTTCGATATAGTCTGTATCGTTAATTCCTGTTTCAACCTGAATTGCACGGTAACCGTCAGGTACATCTATATTAGTAGGTACACTTTCTTTAGTCACCGAAATTCCATCCGATTTATCACCGTTCGGTGTATCGCCGCTTACAACCGGCATACCGCTTGACTGTGGCTTATCATCCTTATCATCGGCTTTCTTCTTATCGTCCGTTTTACCCGATTTATCTTTATTACCCTTTATAATATCCGTAACATCATTTTCGTGAGTTGTTCCGTCGTCCTTTACAAATACAATATTGCCTCTGTTTACACTGTTTACAGGTACAGCAATTACATTGTCAGCCTCTTCAACAACAATTTCGGCGTCAACATTCATACCCGGCAACAAATCACCGTAATTTTCTATTTGAATTTCGATAGTGTATGTTGTTACACCATTTTCGTTTACACCGTCTACAGGAACTTTTGTAACCACACCTTCAAATTCACCCTCTACCGCATCTGCCGTTACAGTAGCTTTTTGACCTGTCTTAATAAGTGCTATTTCCGTTTCATCAACATCAATAGAGATTTTAACGCTTGACAAATCATAAATTACACAAAGCGGATCTGTTGCATTTGAAGAATCTATCGTATCGCCTGCTTTTGAGTTTTTCTTAACGACTGTACCCTCAATCGGAGCTTCTACAACATAATCGTCAACTGCGTCCTGTGCTTTTTCAATACCAAGTTCGGCATCGTCAAGTGCAAGCTGTGCGTTCTTTATGCTTGAATCCTGTGAGAAAGTATCGTTTTGCAATACTTGCTTTTCAAGTGCCAAAACCGCATCATTATATGAAAGCTGTGCATTGCTCATTGTCGAGTTTTGATTATCATACTTAACATATCCGACTTTTTGACCGCTGTAAACAGAATCTCCTACCGCAATATTAAGATTTTCAAGTGTGCCTGATGCCGTTGATGTGATTGTTCCCTCGCTTACATATTCAAATTGTGCCGTATTTGCACAAGCAACTCCGTTTATTTCCGCACTGCCGTAATCATTTGTTGTAAGTGCGCCCGGATTTGTGACTTCAACCGTTACATACACAACTTTAGCGTGTGCGTCTGTTGAAACGGCTGACGATGATTTTTCTTTAACAGTTCCGTAAATCGTATCGCCCGAACCTATAACAGATACTGTTGCGGCTGCGCCTGTCTGAATACTTTCGGCATCAACTTCATTAAACGGTATTCTAAGTTTCATATAAGAATCGTCATACAATGTTGCAACCGCTGCACCGGCATTGATATGGTCACCTTCTTTTACGGATAATTCTTTAACTTTACCTGCTGAATTTGACTGTATGTATTGATTGTTTTTAGTATCGTTAAGCGAATTTAATGCCTTTGTCACTGCATTTTGTGCAGACTTTGTACCGATATTGTTTGAAGAAACAGTCTGTGCCTTTTGCTTTACCGCGTCAACATATGCCTGTTGTGCTTTTGCAAGTGCATTTTTTGCCGTACTCAAAGAATTTTGAGCGTCGCTGTCCTCAAATTGATAAAGCTTATCACCTTTCTTAACAACGTCACCCTCTTTGAATGTATCACTTGTTATATCGCCCGACTTGATTGTCGTTACGTTATACGAATCGTTCGGTTTGATAGATGATGAACCTGTGATTGTATTAGTGATTGTTCGGCGTTCAACCGGAGAATCGGTATACATAACTTTTACGGCACTGTTGTTTTTGGACTTTATAATAAGTCCCGAACATATGCCTGCAAGTATTGCTATTACAAGAATAATTATAAGCAATTTCTTTCCTATCTTAAACTTACCGATAAAGAACTTCTTATTTTGCTTGTCATATCCAATGAATTTCTTTTTCGGTTTCTTTTCTTCTTCCTCACTGTCGTCATCATCATCTGAAAATCCAGATATTTCTTCAAAATTGAGTTCGTCTGCATTTGTATCTTCTGTGTTAGATACTTCTGCTTCGCTTTCCAAAAGCTTTTGCTCCTTTTCAGAAGTAAAATCTCCCATATTTCTTGCCTCCTGCACCTTTATATTTTTAACTTATCTGCTCTGCGGCTTTAGTTAATTTATCGCAAAACATTTTAAGGTCTGCTTCATCTACATCTCTAAAACATTCCTGTAAGTTTCTGATTATAAATTTCCTTTGATTATCATATGCTTTTCTGCCCTCGTCAGTAAGAACTATATAACTCTTACGCTTATCGGTTGTATCCGATATACTTTTAACCCAGTTTTTTTCTTCAAAACCTTTATGCTTTGAGAAATAGCCGCCTTACTGACTTTTAAAATGTCATTCATCATAGTGACCGTCATCATTTTTCCGTCATTTGCGGACTGAGTAAGTAAATTCAACATCATATAATCGCCCCTTGACATTCCCTCAAAAGGATACTTTGAAAGAAACCACAGCTTTATCCTGCTTACGATTTCCCAACATTGAAGAAACATTTCTTCTTTCACCGTGTATCCCCCACACACCGTAATATTAAATTTTGTTAATTTACTCAGCTATTTTATCACCACGATTATTCAAAGTCAATATTTACACTTTTGATACAATATGAATTTACACTTTATTCACATTTCATTTGAATATTATTAACTTTTAGTATATAATAACTATATCATAATTGTACGAGGTGATATTAAGTGAAAAAAACATATATTGATACGGCTATGGAACGTATCGCACCAGATTTAATACTTAAAGGAGGAAACGTTGTCGATGTTTTTTCGGGCAGAGTTATTAAAGCCGATGTTATTATAAAAGACGGTATTATCTGCGGTGTCGGTTCATACAGCGGTGAAAACGAACAAGACGTTTCCGGCAAATATATTATGCCGGGTTTTATTGATTCGCACGTTCATATTGAATCATCTATGACGCAGCCGTCCGAATATGCAAAGGCAGTTATGCCTCACGGTATTACAACCGTTATTGCCGATCCTCACGAAATAACAAATGTATGCGGTGAGGACGGTCTTGAATTTATGTTAAAGTCTGCGAAAAATATTCCGCTTGACGTAAATCTTATGTTGCCGTCATGTGTACCTGCAACGCCTTTTGAACATACAGGTGCTAATCTTGACGCAAAAACAACTCAAAAACTTGCACCTAAATTCTTCGGTATCGGTGAAATGATGAATTATCCCGGTATTGTTTCAGGTGATTATGAAACACTCGGTAAGCTGTGTCTTGACATCATTGACGGTCACGCACCTTTGCTTTCGGGGCATGAGCTTGACGCATATGCAAGTGCCGGTATAAAAACCGACCACGAATGCAGTGTCGTTGAAGAAATGACCGAAAAGATAAGCAAAGGTATGTATATTCTTCTTCGTGAGGGTACGCTTTCGCTTGACGTTGCAAAACTTATCAAGGGTGTAACACCTTATACGTTAAGACGTTGTGCGTTTTGTACCGATGACAGATTTGTCGGCGAAATTATTCGTGACGGCAGTATTGACCACTGTATCAGAAAAGCCGTTTCACTCGGTCTTAACAATATTGATGCAATCATCATGGCAACGCTTAACGCTTGTGAAATCTACGGTATGAAGAATAAAGGGGCAATCGCTCCGTCATACGTTGCCGATATTGTCGTTGCCGATGATTTGAATTTAAGTTCAATATCACAAGTCTACAAAAACGGCAAACTTGTATGTGAAAACGGTAAAGCATTGTTTGAATGCGAAACGGTTGACAATTCAAAAGTTACAAATACCGTTCATCTGCCGAAAATATCAGCCGACTTCTTCAAGACTGATGTTAAAGACAAATTTGACGCTATCGAACTTATACCCGAAAGTATTATCACAAAAAAGGTTACTGTATCGTATTCCGACAGCCTTTCTAAAGTATGCGTTATCGAACGTCATCATAATTTAGGTACAAAGGGTATCGGATTTGTAACCAATTACGGAATTACAAACGGTGCTATCGCCACTTCTATCGGTCACGACAGCCATAATGTAATCGTTATCGGCGATAATGACAGCGATATGGCACTTGCCGTAAATACTCTCGGTACAAGCGGCGGTATTGCAGTTTGTTCAGAGGGTAAAGTTATCGCGTCAATGACTCTTGATATTGCGGGACTTATGTCCGTAAAATCAGCCGATGAAGTTACAAGAGAACACGATAACCTTTACAGTGCCGCAAAAGTGCTTAATATAACAGATAAAATCGATCCGTTTTTGTCACTTGCATTTTTGCCGCTACCTGTAATCCCCGAAGTTCGTATTACCGATTCGGGGCTTTTCGATGTTATTAATTTTAAATTTGTGGAATGATGTTTTATTTTGCGGAGGGGCGATCATTAGTCGCCCTTTTTCTGTTCCTCTATCACCCCATCAGTCGACTCTGTCGACAGCTCCCCTCTATGAGAGCCTTACTTGCCTCTCCTTGAGGAGAGGTGGCACGCAGTGTCGGAGTGGTGGCTGTTATTCGGCGTCCTTTTTCCATATTCCAACACGTTAAGGCAAGCCGATATGGCTTGCCTTATTTATTAATTTGTTGCACTTGTGTCGGTTGTGTTATCCGTTGTTTTTTGTCTGTGACCGCCGCCGAAACCCGAATTTGACTTTGTTCCTATCTTCGTTATACTGCTTTCAATTTCGGCACTTCCGACTTCTTCACCGCTTGCGTAAACCGTATACATTTCACCTGTTTTAAGTTTATCCGATGAGTACACAATCTTACTTCCTCCTTTAACGGCTGTATACTCAGCGATTGTCTTACCGTTTGAATCAGTTATCTTAACTTCATCACCCGCGGAAATCTGTGAAGTTGTGTATGCCAAAATTACGTTTTGATCAGAGTAACTGTTTGGACTTTCGTCCATGCCGCTGCCGCTTACACCTATAATTGTACCGCCATTTACTATAAACGCACCATCTGTATCAAAAGCACTTTCTGCACCCGTTGCCTGTGCGTCAACCGTAACAGTACCGCCATTGATGAACAATGAACCGTTTGAATCAATACCGTCTGCGTCGGCAACTATTTTAATATTACCGTCGTTGATTTGGATATGATGTTCACTGTCCTGTTCATTACCCTCGGCCTGTTGCATATTCGGAGGTGTCATTTGTCCGCCGTTTTGGTCGCTTGACATATCCGGCGGTGTCATTTGATTACCGTCCTGTCCGTTTGACATTTCCGGAGGTATCATTTGTCCGCCGTTTTGGTCGCTTGGCATTTCAGGCGGTGTCATTTGATTACCGCCCTGTCCGTTACTGTTTCGTCTACCAATTTGACCTCTGCCGCCCTGCTGAACGCCTTGCATATTAGTACCGCCGCCGAAACCGCCGTTTTGATTTGCACCTGTACCGCCTGAATTAAATCCGTCATCACTTGCAGTTATGTCAATATTACCGCCGTTTATCGTCAAAATTTTCTTACTTTCAATACCCTCGGTTGATTTTGTTATCGTTATATCACCGTCATCAATCGTTACATCACCATGACCTGATATACCTTTTTTACTCTCCGACGATAAATTAAGTGTACCGCCCGTAATATTTATATCAGACGTACAATGAATAGCATGGTCTGTTGAATTAACTGTAACTTCACCGCCCGATATTTCAAGCATCCAATCCGCTTTTATACCTTTGCTTGAAGTATCTTCACTGTCGTCACTTTCTTCTGTTTGCGTAAATTGATTATTATTCATTTGTTCACGCATTGATTGAATTTCATCATCTGTCATTTGTGACGAATCTTTCATTTCACCTCGACCGCCGAAGTCATTAGATGTACTTGCCTTAACCTCGCCTGTTGTCGTAACATTCACTTCACCGTCCGATATATCAAGTATTTCTTCCGCTTGAAGTCCATCACCCTTTGCAGTAACATTTACAGTACCTCCGCTTATCGCAAGTGTGTCATTTGCATGAATACCGTCATTTTTTGCATTTACGGTAATATTTCCGTTACCGATTTCAATGCTGTTACTGCTGAAAATACCGTGATTATAATTTCCGTTTAGGGTAAGTGAGCCACTGCCCTTAATTTCAAGATTATCTCTTGATGTTATACAGCCTTTTTCATTTTCATCACCGTTTGTATAATTTTCTCCGTCCGTCAAAGTATTTTCGGTGTTGTCCGTCAAAGTGATATAAGCCTTGTCGGCATTCTTTACATATACAGCCGAACCGTTTTTATTTGTAAGACTCATACCCGACAAACGAAGTTTAACTTTTTCTTCGGTGTCAATAACAATTTGACCGTCATCAAGTGTGCCTGTGACTTCAAAGTCACCGCCCTTTGAAATTGTTATAATGTTATCCGATACGCTTATACCGTCACCTGTAACTTCAACATTGTCAAGATCAACCGTTCCTGTGTTGTTTTTCCAAGACTCGTCCTCATCATCTTGCGGAGTGGTTATTGTAACTGTGTTGTTCTTTTCGTTCCACTCAACATCAAGTCCGAGCATATCGCTTATTGCACGAATCGGAACAAGTGTTCTTCCGTCCTCGATTATAGGTGAAACATCAAATGAATATGTTTCGTCATTCTTAGTCATATCACTGCTGCCGATAGTCATTTGTATAGTCTTTGACTTTTTCTTTGCGGTTATCGTCTGTGTGTCGCTGTCCCATTTAACCTTTGCACCGAATGTTTCAAATATGGTACGCATAGGAACCATTACTCTGTCATCTACGATTTCAGGCTGAACGTCAAAGCTGATATTTTCACCGTCATATGTAACCGTAATATCATTGCTCTTTGCCAAAACACATCCGCTGCCGATTGTTGCGGTAATTGCAACTACTGTTGCTATACTTATTATCTTTTTCTTTAATCCGATATTCATTTTTATTACCCCTTTCCTTTATGTTGATTTCATTATACATTTAGTTTCTTAAATAAACCTTAAAGGAAGAATTTTATTTATGAATATTTTGTTAATAAAAAAAATGGCTACAAATATGTAGCCATCTCAAATTGCAGACAAAACCATAATGGTTTTGTCTACTTTATTTTAGAGTGTTTGAGGTGCTAACCTCATTGAAAATCATTTCTGGCGACCTGTGCGGCAGAAATGGCTTAAAATCTAAAGTTTCGACT
>OGCO01006585.1_pt1 | contig 10148 bp, 8 predicted proteins | sample 1570171 | NCBI WGS metagenome assembly OGCO01 (sample SAMEA4370583, study PRJEB24528) | human gut metagenome | reverse complement strand
ACGGAAAATTTGCAAGCAGATGGCGTGCAAAGTCGCTAGACGCTCTTTGTGCGGTATCGCCTTAACCCAGCCGCTTTTTCAGATCTTCCCAGACGCGGCGGGAGATCTCTGCGGTATGGTCTGCATCACCGTCCGGCAGGGACAGATTCCGCAGCACGCAAACAGAAATGACCAGATCTGCCAGAAACAAAACGACTACACCAGTCACCAGTTTTCCAGAAACATAGCCGGGGATCCGGTGAAACAGCATCATCAGAAACGGATTGATGCGATAGAGGGCAAATGTGCCCAGCAGTCCGAACGGCAGCATGGTTTCCAGACAAATCCGTCCGTGAATGTTGAACTTCATATCGTGATAATCCCACCAGCGTGTGTGGAACACTCGTTCCATGAGGGCACTGACTGCGTATTCCAGCAGACTGCACAGCAGAATGATCGAGAAGAACACGTGCCAATAGCCGTAGTGGCTGCCCTGAAACAGCAGGGTGATGCCCAGCATGCCGGCTCCATAAATCGGACAGCAGGGTCCCAGCAGAAAACCGCGGTTGGTAAGATGCCGTTCCCGCACGCCCATGTACAAGACTTCCATAAACCAGCCCATGGCGGCATAGGCGAAGAAAAGGGCAGCACATTCTGTTAAATTGTATACCATCTGTCAGACCCTCCTTTTCCGGAACAGAGCTGCCGCTGCATGAACCATGCCCGCTGCCGTTTCCAGCGTGGAGCAGTACTTGTCCGCAAGGCAGACGATCACCGCTTCTCTGGAACGGGGCACGAACCGCAGCGTCAAGGGCCACATGTGTGTGGTGATGATATGCTGCACCTCTGCATTGACATGAAATCGCATTGCCGCATTTTTGCAGGCAATGTGCGGGTGTGCAAAGCCGTGGAGCACACCCTCGTCCACATGGTTGTGCCAGTCGTACAAGTAGAAATCATGGAGCAGTGCCCCGAGGATCAGATTTTCATAATTTACATGGATATGCAGACCAACGGCAATGGCACAGCTGATCCGCACTACCGAAAGGCAGTGCTGTAATGTGCTGGTCGTTCCGTGCTGAACATACTCGTCCATGGAGCAGACCGCATTGTCCTGCAAATATTCCTGCATTTTTGCCTGTGCCAGTTCCAGTGTTTCTTTTTCCTGTAAAGACATAAATTCCTCCTGCTGCAAAGATCGCAGCAATTTTCTCCGGTGCGTTCTCCCACCGGTATCCCCCTGTTTTCCTCAATCTTATCCTATTACTTCTGTTCTCCTACATTATAGCGGATTTTTGCCGTATTGTCAACAAAGTCTGCGTTATTTTTTTCGACAATTCCGCCAAAGAACAAGCCGGTTTTCGCCGTTCCCCCGTAATTTTGACGAAATCTCGATTTTTTCGTTGCATGCAGCAGCACTTTATCGTACAAATATGCTAAAAAGCACTTGCAATTCCGCAAAAAGCATGGTAAAATAGATAGCGAACGCAAAGTCCAATTTTTTCAAGGAGGTTTATCTTGCAACATTTTCCATTCTGGCTGGCACTTGCCGCGGGGCTGGGGACTGCCTGTCTGCTGGGCGGTGTTTCCGCAGCGGCGGAGGACTTCCCTGCCGTACCGGTGGCAACCGCAACCACCCAAGGCACATGGGAAACCCACGGGGACGGCAGCCGCTGCTATTACGATGCCGACGGGACACCGGTCACCGGCGAAGTCACCATAGACGGCACCGCCTATCTGTTCGACTACACCGGCACCCAGAAAACCGGCTGGCGGACAGTTGACGGAGAACGCCGGTACTACGATCCGGAAACCGGCGAACTGGTTCTGGGCTGGGTGGAGTCCGGCGGCTACCGCTATTACACCGACGACAGCGGGCTGAAAGAAACCGGCGAACAGGAAATCGACGGACACCGCTACAGCTTCTCGGAAACATACGGCATGCAGGACACAGGGATACACGCCTTTTCTGACGGCAGCCTTTCCTATTATAATGTAGAGGGCGAGATACAGACCGGCTGGCAGACGGACGGCAACAGCAGCTACTACTTCAGCGAGGACACCGAAACCGCCCTGCTGGGGCTGCAAGAGATCGACGGGGCGTTGTATTATTTCGGCGAGGACGGCAAGCTGGTTTGCAGCCGCACCGTGACGCTGGACGGCGTGGTCTACCGTGCCGATGCCAGCGGCAGGCTGACCACCGAACTCACGCCGATCACCGGCACGGCACAGGCGACTGCCGCACAGATGACCGCCTATCTCCGTGCAGTGAATCCCAATGTGGCACAGAGCGTACTGGACATGATCCCCTGCTACCTGAGCGAGGGGGCTGCCGAAGGGATCCGCGGGGACATTGCCTTTGCACAGTCCTGTCTGGAAACGGGGAACTTCACCTTTCGTGGCTCGGCGGTGACGCTGGAGCAGAACAATTTCTGCGGCATGGGCGTGACCAGCAACGGCGTAAAAGGCAATTCCTTTGCCACGCCGCAGCTGGGAATCCGTGCACAGATCCAGCACCTGAAAGCCTATGCCAGCACGGCAGCCTTGCAGCAGGCCTGCGTAGACGACCGCTTCCGGTATGTGCAGCGGGGCTGTGCCCCCTATGTGGAGTGGCTGGGGATTCCGGAGAATCCCAACGGCAGGGGCTGGGCAGGCGGTGTCGGCTACGGGGCAAAGATCCTGCGAATCCTGACGGCGATTCTGCAAATGTAAGAAAATCGAAAACCGGCTCCTGCATGGGAAATGCGGGAGCCGGTTTTTGCTATGTTGTTATAATGCGTTGTTACTTCGCAAGGACTTCTTCCCACGTCTGGTGGATACCTGCTCCGTGGAGAGCCACGTAGTAGAGCATGTAGTAGATGTCCGTGGAATCAACGAACCCGCTGCCGTCTACATCTGCCGCAGCAATTTGTTCACGCGTCAGACCGCCGGAGTTGCCCACGGCGATGTTCGCCACGTAGTAAAGGGCATAGTAGATGTCGGTGGAGTCGATATTGTCGCTGCCGTCGAGGTCGCCCTTGGCGAGAGTTGGTGTGGGTTTTGTGGTGGTCGTGGCTGCGGTGGTTACTGTAGTAGTTTCCGTTGCAGCCGTGGTGTTGGTCGTTGCCGTGGTGGATTCTGCGGGGAGCGTCTGGGCAGTCGAAGCCGTCGTTTCTGTCGCAGGCGGTTCCGTGTCAGGCGGCGTGGTTTCGGTAGCCGCAGTCGTTGTAGTCGTCGTCGTTGTGGTCGTGGTTTCTGTGGTGGTGGTCGTCGTCACCGGCGGCGTGTCGGAATCGTCCAGAGCCACAAAGGGGAACCCAAACATCTCCGCATATTTTTCCGCGTAGGTGTCTTTATAGCCGTACATCGTCAGCTTGGTGTCATAGGTAAACGCCGTATAGCGGATACCAGTCACGCTTCTCGGAATGACGATCTTTTCCAGATTGTCGCAGTTCGCAAAGGCATCATCTTCGATCAGCGTAATGCCTTCTTCCAGTGTGGCTTCTTTCATGCAGGTAATACCTTTATATGCACCAGCAGGAATCTTGCTTTCCCTGTGCTTGACTGTCAGTTGGGTAACATTTGTGGCAACGCTGGCAACTTCTTTCGCTTGATCAAATGTATCTTCTGTGGTGAATTTTATATCCGCATCACAATTCGCAAACGCATATTCCTCAATACCTGTTTTGAAATTCAAAAATGTGATAGTTTTTAGATTGGTACAATTGTAAAAAACATAGTTTCCAATACTTGTCACGCTGTCTGGTATCGTAATTTCTATCAAACTAGTACATCCAGAAAAAGCACCCCCATATTCATATTCATGACTATCATAACTATAAAACTTACCGCCATCAATTTTTGTCACGCTGTTTGGTATTGTAATTTCTGTCAAGCTAGTACAATCTTTAAAAACAGCATAGCTAATACTTGTCACGCTATCTGGTATTGTGATTGCTGTCAAACTGGTACAGCCGGAAAAAGCATATTTTCCAATACTTGTCACGCTGTCCGGTATCGTGATTGATGTCAAACTGGTACAGCCGTAAAAAGCATCATCTCCAATTCTTGTCACGCTGTCCGGTATTGTGATTTCTGTCAAACTTTTACAGTCTTCAAAAGCACCACGCCAAAAATCATATCCATCTCCATCAACCTCACAAATTGCTTCGTATGTAATACTTGTCACCGTTTTGCCATTAATTTCCTCTGGAATTTCTATTGAAGTAACATCTTCATTGCAGCCAACAATTTCAATTGAACTGCCATATTCTTTGTAATACAAATCTCCGTACGTGCCGTCATAATAATCAGGAACATACGCACTCGCCGACAGCACCGTTCCCACAGACTCCAGCACACCCTGCAAGTCTGTCACACCAACGCTTCCCACGCAAAGCACCCCTGCGGTCGCCGCTGACAAAACTTTTTTCCACAATTTCATCTTCATGCCTCCGTTTCTTTTTCGTTGCAAAATACTTGCAATCACAGTATACCATATCCCACCGAAAAAGTCAAATAAAAATGCAAAAACCGCACAGAAATCAATTCTTATAACAGCCTCCCCTGAAAGGGGAGGGGGACCGCCGTTAGGCGGTGGAGGGGTTCTTTTGTGAAATCCTTTTACGACGTTTTTCGGCATAAGTAGAAACCCCTCAGTCAGTGCTACGCACTGCCAGCTCCCCTTTCAGGGGAGCCTTACTTGCCAAACTTCATAATTTTGCACAATTTAAATCAGTACACTTTTGAAAATTGATTTTTGCAACAAAAAACCGGCTTCCCCCAGAAACCGGTTTTACAAATTGATTCAAGACATATCCTGCATTTCTGTCCGAGCCAGCGTTTCCACGATTTTCCGTGCCTTTGCCTCCGGCAGAGCCGTCAGCTTGAACCGCTGCTGGCGGGGCCCGTTACAGGTGATATACAGATGACAAACACCGTACATCTTCTGTGCGGGTGTCTGCATCAGGTCCGTGCGGACAATGCGGGCGTGGTTCACCGTAATGGTGTGGAACGTGAACCAGCTGCAAAAATGCATCTGCAAATGCTGGTCGTCCATGGTGACCGATTCCGTGAACATCGCCACAATGCGGATACACAGCAGCCACACCAGCGGAATAATCAGCATCACGGAACAGAACCGAATGATCGCCCCCAGATTCGGCAGCAGCCACAGCAGAATAAACCGTGCCGGCAGAATCGCACAAAGCCCGATCACCGGCGGCCACACAAAGGACCAGAAAAACCGGATATTGGAGCGTGCATGAAGTTTCGGGTGCTCCATGACCGGCACCGTGTGCAGCTTTTCCAATAGTGCCTGTGAGCCTTTTTTCCGAATCAGCGGAATCAGCACCGGCAGCGTATCCCGCCGGCTGCCGTAGCCGGGGCAGCGAATGTGGAGGGATACCATGCCGAATATCTTCATCAGCAGATTCTGCCGCAGGTCGGGGAAAATAATGGCGTTGTCCCGCAGATGATACCGCCGGCGGGTGAGGATTCCCGTATGCACCGAGATGAACTCCTCCCCGAACCGCATGCGGAATCTGCCGTACCGCAGCAGGTTCCGCCCGAACGAGATCAGCCACAACGCCAGAATCACAATGCCGATCGTAATGGCGATTCGCGGCACGCCGTGGAACGCTGTCGATGCTTTGTCGGTGGCATCTTCCAGAATTTGCTGTGCCTGAAACTGCTTTACCAGATCGGAAGTGATGCGTCCGCCCTGAAAGCAGATGGTGGCAATGTATATCGCACCGGAAAAGCTGCTGGAGAACAACGCCGAGAACAACAGCATTCGCCACGCCGGCGTGTGATACGCCACCGCACCAGTGCTGCCATTTTGCAACACGGGAATATGCTGCCGCAGCCGGTGCAGATCCCGCAGATACAAGGTCAGGTGCATATCCGCTTCCGGCACAGCACCGGCTGCGGTGCTGATCTGTAAACAGGCTGCCCGCAGAGGGCGGAGGTAAAACGGGTGTTCCTCCACCGTGGAGGCAATACGTTCCAGCGGGATCTCCGTCCCCCGCCGCAGGAGGAGTCCGCTTTGGGAACGAATGGAAACTTCGTCGAAATAATATGTGCAGGCATGCCAGCGAAGCGTACCGATGCCCAGAATCAGCAGGGCAACCAGCAGGTCAAACCACGCACCGGCTCCCCAGTCGATAAGTTTCTGAAGTGAGAACGGATAGAACCGCAGGCTTCGCAGCAGCGGGAAAATCAACAGCCACAGGTTCTTGGCACTGTAGCGTAAAATCTTGATCGGGTGTTCCCGATACACTGCCTCACCGGCAGTCCCAAGCCGCATCATGGGCTGCTCCTTTCCGGCGGATCTTCCGCATTGCTGCCAGTTCCTGCCGGCGGCTGCACCGCACTTTCAAACGCATCAAACTGCGGCTCCTGCGGAATGTCTGCGGGATTTCCGGTGACAGGCACTTCCAGTGTCCGCTGGCTGTGGCTGTAGACCGTCTTTTGCAGAAACGCCTGTATCTCCGCCGCGTCAGAACTGCTCAAAAACGACAGAATGACCGTGCCGCCATAGGCATGCAGCGGGATAAAATTCATGCCGGTGGCATCGGCAAAGGGTGCCTGAAAAATGCTGCTGAACTGCAACGCCTGTGTCCGCATGACTTGCTCCTGTATGAAAAAAATGCCGCATTTTCGGGTGATATGGGTTGCCGATACACAATAGGTCACAGTGCAGAACCACATAGGCAGCAGCAGTGTGGACAGCAAGATCGCCGCCGCCGCCAGCACTGCCGTCAGTGTCCACAGCAGCCAATGGGGCAGCACTGCCAGAAAGTACCATACCAAACCGATCAGCACCGCCGTCACGATCGGTGTTGCAATTTGCAGCGTATATTGTGCATGTTTATCCGCAGTATACTGCTTCATGGATTCCTCCTACAGACATAATCGGGGTTCCTACATTCATATACATTAGGGTGTGTTGACACTAAGCCTGACACGTGCCTTTTGGGGTGATTTTTCCCCGTTCGTCGTTAAAAATCCTTGCCGTGCGAAAGCACGCCTGCGAATTTTTGCCTAGAACGGAGAAAAATCACCTCACAAAATTCGCATATCATTATAGTGTCAACACCCCCTAGTAGAGCGATCTGCTCTGTTTCTATTATACCCCGAGAACACATTTTCGTCAAGAGAATGCGAATAGATTGCACACAAATCCTTTTTATTCCAATACCGCATATAAACCGTTTTGTGCAGACAGATCATGATAAACTATGGATATACTGTCAGGAGGGAAATTATGCTGGAACGCGTAGCATCATACATCTGGGGGACAGGGCTGCTGGTGCTGCTGCTGGGGACAGGGCTGTACCTGAGTTTCCGGCTGCGGTTCTTCCAGTTCTGGGGCTGGAAAACCATTCTGCGGCGGACGTTCGGCAGCCTGCGTACCAAGTCCGGCAAGGGCGGCACTTCCCTTACCCAGTTCCAGACCTTTTCCACTGCCCTCGCCGCCGCGATGGGCACGGGAAACATTCTGGGCGTGGCGGCGGCTCTCTGTCTGGGCGGTGCCGGTGCAATTTTCTGGATGTGGGTATCCGCCCTGCTGGGCATGGCTCTGACCTACAGCGAAAATGTACTGGCTCTGCGGTATGCCCGCACACTCCCCGACGGCACCAAGACAGGCGGCCCCATGGCGTATCTCCGGTTCGGGCTGCACAGTCCCGTTCTGGCAGTATTTTACAGTCTTTGCTGCATCGGTGCTTCGCTGGGCATGGGCAACATGACACAGAGCAGTGCCATTTCCACCCTTGCTGCGGAGGCGTTCTCCCTGCCGCCGCTGTGGACAGGAATCGGTGTCACGCTTCTGCTGGGAATTATTTTGCTCCGCGGCACACGCTCCACCGGCAAGGTCATTCAATGGCTCATGCCGGTGCTGTCGGCGGTGTATCTGCTGGCGGCACTGGGAGTGATCTTCCGGAACGCCGCCGCACTGCCGGCAGCATTCGGGCAGATTTTCCGCGAAGCATTCGGGCTGCATGCCGTAGGCGGCGGAATCTCCGGTGCTGTTTTGCAGCGTGCTGTGCAGACTGGTCTGCGGCACGGGGTATTTTCCAACGAAGCCGGACTGGGGAGCAGTGCCCTTGTCCACGCCGGCGGCAGTTCCGAAGATGCCCAGCTACAGGGCATGTGGAGCATGGTGGAGGTGGCGTTGGATACGCTGGTGTGCTGCACGCTGACGGCTCTGGCAGTTCTCACCAGCGGAGCCATGACGCAGGCAGACAACGCCGGCAGCATCATTTCCGCCGCATTTTCGGGCGTTTTCGGGCAAGCCGCACCGGAACTGATGGCAGGCATCACCGCACTGTTTGCGTTCTGTACGCTGATCGGCTGGTGCTGCTGCGGGGAACAGGCGGTGCGGTATCTGGGCGGCGAAGCGTGGCGGCTGCCCTATCGGGTGTTGTTCTGTCTGGCGGCAGGCGTAGGGGCTGTGGTTTCCCTGCGGTCGGTGTGGGCACTCTCCGACATTGCCAACGGGCTTATGGCAGTGCCGAACCTGCTGGGGCTGCTGCTTCTGGGGAAACAGATCGGGACACAACGAGAAAAATAACCAAAGGCAATACCGCACAAAGAGCGTCTGGCGACTTTGCACGCCATCTGCTTGCAAATTTCCCGTCATATTTCACAAAAATGCTCGTGAATACATCCAGTATTCACTCCGCTTTTTGTTTCATCTGACGAAAAATTTGACGACGCATCTGTCGCACAATCTTTGTGCGGTATTGCCCAAAAAAATATTCCCACAGGGAGCACCCCGTGGGAATATTTCTATTTACAGCAATATTTCAAAGTCTGTATCAGCATCGCAAGAAAATCTAAGTGTAAAAACCCCTCTGTCACTTCGTGACATCTCCCCTTTCAGGGGCGACTTCTTTGCCTTGCTTCATAATTTGAATCCGCATATAAACTGTTTTGTATGATTCGTATCAGCATGCGAAACCCTGCAATCAGCCCAGAAGTTCCGTCCAGGTGGGCTGCAAGCCGGCACCCTTTTCTGCACAGTAGCGGAGCAGTTCAAAGAGATCGGTAGAATCTACGCTGCCGTTGCCGTCAATGTCAGCCGCAAGCAGTTCCTTGCCGGTCAGCGTGCCCTCGTTTCCGGCACCGACATTTGCCGTGTGCTGTAACAGTTCGAAAACATCAGAACTGTCGAGTTCCTTGCTGCCGTCGCAGTCGCCCCGCCCCATCAGCTGTATGGAGCCGTCCGACTCTGCCGCTGTATTGAGGGCAGATTCATATATGGCATAGGAAACACCTACTCGATCGATTTTCTCTCCGGCTTCCACCATGAGAGAAACTTTCCGCAGCAATTGATAACGCTGCTGCATGTTAAGAAATTTCTTGGGAATTATAGTACACGTGCCTTTTTCATTTTGTTCGATCTCCACATCAAAGTCCAGATCCAGATCTTCCGGTGTCAGAACAGCCCCCTCTTTCAGAGTAACGCAACAAATACCAGAACTCTTTTGACCATCCCACATTGGTGCAACATTGTTTTTCTTTAAAGAAACGCCCCAGACTTCCTGCTGTACCGATACAAAACCGGACAAGGTCTGGAGAAACTGACAAAGTTTTTCCTCGTCCAGACGATACGATGATGTGCTGAATCGCAGCGTATATGCTCCGCTTCCCTCTGCGGTCATAGTCAGCTGGCGTGTTTCCGATTCTTCGGTACTCAATGCCAGATCGGCAGTCGGCTCCTCTGCATTTTCCTTTTTGGTCAGCAGACCGCAAAGCTGTTCTGTCAGTTCCCGCACATCTGCCACGTCCTGCTCCAGCTGAATCCGATATGCATACTCGTTGAGCTGAATCAAATCATCTTGTTCCGCCGTTGCATAAAAAATGTTGTCATACATGCCTGCCGGTGTGGGATCTTTCAAGCCATAGTACATGCTTTCGCCCTTTTCCACATATGCCGTCTTGTCATTTTCCAGCATCTGCAGCACCTGTGCCAGTGGCACTTCAGCTTCCCCATTCATATGCATGGGGTACGCTGCTGCCGGCATCGTCATTGCACTTCCCAACAGTGCAGCTGCACAAACAGCAGAAATTATCCTTGTTCTTCTTTTCATAAAAATCGACCTCGCTTTCTAAAATAATAATATGCTATTACTTTGTAACATTTAAATATTGCATAAAATATTAATGTGTGGTATAATAGTCTT
>OGCO01006577.1_pt1 | contig 10159 bp, 8 predicted proteins | sample 1570171 | NCBI WGS metagenome assembly OGCO01 (sample SAMEA4370583, study PRJEB24528) | human gut metagenome | reverse complement strand
CAAGCAGATGGCGTGCAAAGTCGCCAGACGCTCTTTGTGCGGTATTGCCTTTATTCAAGTTGAAAAGCATTACTCATACCGCAGGGCATCGATCGGATTCAGATTCGAAGCTTTGATAGACGGGATCAGTCCAAAGACAATGCCCACCACCATAGAAAATACCACAGAAACCACAATGGACAGCGAGCTGATCGCCACCGGCACCGAGGCAATCTTGGAGATCAGCTGTGCCAGAGCGATGCCGATTCCCACACCAATGATTCCGCCGATGCTGGTCAGCACAGAAGCTTCTGTCAGGAACTGTGCCAGAATGCTGCCCTTTTTCGCACCGATTGCCTTTTTCAGCCCGATCTCGCGGGTACGTTCTGTTACCGATACCAGCATGATGTTCATAACACCGATACCGCCCACCAGCAGAGAAATGCTGGCGATCCAGATCAGCATGGTGTTGGTGGAGGAACTCAGTTTTTGCAGAGACTTCGCCTGTTTCAGCAAGTCCTGACTGTCATATTTGATCTGATTGCTGTCCCCTTCTTTTCCGACGCTATTGGTGCGAATCGTGGCGTTCATCAGTTCCGCCACCTTCTTCCCCACTGCCGGCATGCTGTCAGTATCCACTGCCTTTGCCAGACAGTTTTCCGGTTCGTCATACCGATACGCGATCGGCCACGACTGACCGGGGATAAACATCTTGCCGCCGGAAGTGCCCATATACGTCCAGTAGTCCTCCTCGGAATTGATGACCGGTTCAAAGCTGCTGACCTCTGTCACGACGCCAACGACCGTAAAGGGTTCCCCGTTGATGTCGATGACGGAACCGATCGGGCTCTCGGAGGAGTACAGGCTCTTGACTGCGGTGCTGTCCAGAATCACTGCCTTGGCGTTATTGGTATATTCCTTGCTCAGGAATCCCCTGCCCTGCTGTACTTCATAGCCTGCCGTATCGAAATAGGCAGCATCAATACCATACATGGAGCCACTGAACTGGGTGTTCTGATAATACACATTGTCGCAGTAGGAACGCGTGCGGTAAAACGAAGCAGATTCCACATTTTTCAGGCTGGTGATCTGGTCCCGCACTTCCGCGGAAACCACCTGTACCCCGTCCGGTGCCGCCTGATAGCTGAAATCATAGGGACTTTCCCCCTGATACAGCTGCACATTAACAGTGTTGTTGCCGGAACCGATCAGATTGTTTTTGATCTGCTCATTGGTGCCCTTAATGGTAGACACAATGGCAATGATCGCCGCAATACCGATGATAATGCCCAGCATAGTGAGAATGGAACGCACCTTATGGGACAAAATGCCCTGTAACGATAACCGAATATTTTCCAGCATAATATGTCCCCCTTAGTATTCTGATGAGCCGTTGGTTTCGTTGACCAACGCTCCCTCTACGGCATACTTGCCATAGGGGAAACAGATATAATCTTCCTGACTGACACCGGAGAGAATTTCAATGGCATAGCCGCCGTTGATGATCTTGCCGGTCTGGACATTCTGCCGTTCCAGCTTCTTGTCCTTGGATTCCCGCAGCACATAGTACTGTCCGTTTTCCTGCCGCACATAGCTGACTGGCAGATAGAACGTATCTCCGACATCGTCCGCCGCACCGGAAAAGCTCAGGCTGACATAGCTGCCAACCGACAAACTGGTGGAGTCAGTTACTGCTGCCTTGAACGGATAAGCACTGTTGTTCGGGTTTCCACTGCCGTTCTGATTGGTGTAGGAGGTCGGTGTCTTGTCGATTTCCGTCACCTCGGCGGTGAGCATTTCACCGGTATCCCACGAGTTGACAGTCACCGTTGCACCGACAGTCAGCTTGTCCAGATTCATTTCGCTGACAGTGCCCTGCACCATAACGCCGCCGCTGCCCTGTACCACCAGATACGGTTCGTTTTTCTCCAGCGATTCCACTGAAGCCGCCACCTTGGTGACAACGCCGTCGATCTTCGCCAGTTCCTGTCCCTTTTCCTGCTTTTCTGCCGCAGCATCATATTCGATCTGTGCCTTCTTCTGGTCGATCTGTGCCGACTGAATGGCGATCTGCTGCTCTGCCACCTTCTGTTTCAGCTGGGCACGGGTATAGACATAGTTGTCATTGTCCGTACCGGAAGATGCCATTGGAGTGACTGCCGCCATTGGCATTGCCGCCGCCATTGGCTGCACTGCCGCAGTCGGCTCTGCACTGGTGTCTGTATCTGCCGGCTGGGTGTCCGGCTGGGTATCCGGAGATGCTGTGCTGCTCTCCGGTACAGTACCAGTACTGCCGCCGGTAGTGCCGGAAGAAGCCGGTTCTGTTTCCGCGGGGGTGTTATTGGCAGGGTCATAGGAGAACGTACCGCCCACCTGCAACGTGCCGTACCACGTTCCGCCGCCGGAGATCTGCACACCACCGTCCTCGGTCACCTTGATGTTCTGTCCCAGTGTCCAGTCACCGGTAGTGGCCAGCTGATCGCCGCGTACCAGCCAGCCGTAGAGCACGCTGCCGCTCTGGTCATACACCACGAAAACGGCACACTGCTTTGCCGTTTTCAGCTGCTCCAGAGCTGCCTGTGTCACAACAGTCTGACCGGTGCAGGCAAACTGATAGGGATCGTCCGGCGTGCCGGTACCGGCTGCCGCCTGTGTCAGAGCGATCACTGCTGAAAGTGTATCCTTGGGAGAATCCGGTGTATCCGGCGTGTCCGGTTCGTCTGGTTCGTCCGGCTCATCGGGGTAATCCGGATCGTCCGGCACCACCGGTGCTTCTTCTGATGGACGCAGCTTTTTCAGACGTTCCAGCTCTTTCTGAGCCTGCCGCACATTTTCCTGTGCCACCGCCAGTGCCGTCTGTTTCTGGGCAACTTCCAGCCCTACTGCTGTCATATCATAGTCCAGCAGCGGTGTACCCTTGGTCACATGGTCGCCCTCTTTTACCAGCACCTTTGCGATCATCTGGTCGTCGGAGGGCGTGACATTCTGCACATCACCGGAAACCACCTGCCCGTCCATAGAGAGATCATCTCCCCACCAGTACTGGGTCAGATTTGCCACTGGCAACACATCTACGCGGTTCTTTTTCGTCTGCTGTGTCCGGTAAATCACCGTACCGCCGACAGTGCCGCCGGCAACGACTGCCAGGCAAACCGCCACTGCAACGATCTTTTTTCCTTTTGTCATGAAGCATCGCCCTCCTGTTCTGTCCGGCGTTCTCCGAAGCCGCCCTGCTCCAGCATGCCGTCCCGAATGGTCACGATCCGCTGGGCATGCCGGGCGATCTCCGGTTCATGGGTAATCATGACAATCGTCACGCCCTCGCTGTGCAGCTGGGCAAACAATTCCATGACCTGTTCGCCGGAACGGGTGTCCAGTGCACCGGTCGGCTCATCTGCCAGCAGCAGACGGGGCTGGCTCACCATTGCCCGTGCAATTGCCACACGCTGTTTCTGTCCGCCGGAAAGCTGAGTCGGCTTGAACTGTATCCGTTCTTCCAGCCCCACACGTGCCAGCATTTCCTTTGCCCGTTCCAGCCGTTCCTTTTTCCGCACGCCGGCATACAACAGCGGCAGTGCCACGTTTTCCAGCACAGACTGGCGGGGCAGCAGGTTGAAGTTCTGGAACACGAAGCCGATCTTCTGGTTCCGTATCGTGGAAAGCTGGTTGTCGCTGCACTGTGCCATGTCCTGTCCGTCGAAGAAATAGTCCCCGCTGGTCTGCTTGTCCAGCAGCCCGATAATGTTCATCAGCGTGGATTTTCCCGAACCGGACGGTCCCATGATCGCCAGATATTCCCCTTCTTCCACCTGTAGCTGAATGTGATGCAGAACGGGGACAGGTTCTTTTCCCTGCATATAGGATTTACAGATGTCCCGCAAATCAAGTACCATCTGCCGCACCGCCTTCCGCTGTATCTGCTCCGGCTTCGTCTGCCGGCATCTCGTCAACACCGTCGCCGGCATCTTCTCCTGCTCCGGAGATCACGCTGTCTGCGGTGTCGCCGTCTGCACCGTCGCCTGCCATGCCGGCTTCATCATCTGCTCCGCCGATCATGCCTTCGTCCACAGGGTTTCCGTTTTCGTCGTAGGAAATATCCTCATTGCCGTTGTCGTCCACGGTACCATCTGTGCCATCATCTTCCGGTGTGGCTTCGTCAGGGTTGGTCGTGGTTTTCATACCCTCCTGATAGGAATCCGACGGAAATGCGATCATATCGTCCTCCGACAGACCGCTTTTGATCTCGCAGTCGCCCATGGTGTCGTCTGTCTGTCCTACTTCTACTTCCCGCTTTTCCAGACGGTCTTTCTTATCGGCAGCCCAGACATAAGTCTTGCCGTTTTCATCAGTCTGTACGTAGTCGGAGTACAGCCAGATGCCGGTTTTTTCAATGCTTTCACCGGCTCCGGTATCTGCCGAAACCAGCAGATGCTGCCCCAGCATCAGCCCGTCACTGGAATCCAGCGTCACATAAAAAGGATACTTGGAAGCGGTGGTCATCTCATCGCTGCCGCCGTAGTACATGTTGTTGTTCTGGCTGTTGTCGGCTTCGGTAGAGATCTCCGAAATAGTGCCCGTCCAGCTGGAATCGTCTACGCGGGAGTGCAGCACCATGGCTTCATCTTTATAAATCGACTGTACATTCTGCTCGCTGATCGTGCACTTCACACGGAATTCTCCGTCGGACATGATCTTCATCAGCACATCTGTGCCGTCCGACTGAAGCTGTTCGGTCGTTTTCAGGGACTGCACCGTTCCGGCGATCTCCGCAGTTACTGTGGCATTGTTAATGGTATTCTGTAATTTTTCCAGTTCGATCTTCTTGGTCTTGATGTCGTATTCCGACTTGGCAATATCGGTTTGCAGGGACTGGATCTGCGTGGTATAAGTCAGCTTATCGTCTGCACTGGCACTTTTCTTTTCCGTTTCCAGCTGGCTGATCTGCTGCTTGTTGGACTCGATCTCATTCTGCATGCGTTCGATCTCCACGTTGCCCTGCTGCAATTCCAGCTGCATGGATTCCACATCATAGGTGAACAGCGGATCACCGGCGTTGACATGGTCGCCCTCCTGCACGACAATGCTGGAAACTTTCTTGGAGGTGTCCAGCTTGACTTCCTTGGTTTCCTGCGGTTCTACCACGCCGGAAAACTGCAAGTCGGAAATCGTTGTTGCCGCAGAATTCACATCTTTTATCGGCATCACGTATGCCACACCGTCCACATCACTGCCCCTGCTGTAGTGCCGCCACACCAGCACGCCGCTGACGCATACCGCCGCAGCTGTAACACCGGCAACTGTGCCGATTATGATTTTCTTGGATTTTCCCATATTCCTTCCTCCCAGTCCATGCTCCGCAGCAGTGCGTTCTGCCGGCGGAGTTTTTTGAAGCAGTCCTGCACAAATCTAGGGCAATACTGCACAAAGAGCGTCTGGCGACTTTGCACGCCATCTGCTTGCAGTGTTTCCCTAGATGCTGATTTCATCTTTTTGGCAGCTGTTTCAACTGTTGTATTCCTCATGCAACGGATTGCCTTTAGTATACCACACCTCTTGACGGTTGTCAAGAGGTTTTTCAAAATTTCTGCGGAAGATTTATTTGGGAAATTTGTGCAAAGGTGAGAGGCGGGAGAGGGTTGTGCGGTGTTCCCTTAGAACAGAGAAAAATCACCTCACAAAATTCGCATATCATTATCGTGTTACCCTCTCCTGAACAGATGCTCTCACGCCGAAATCCGACAATACCGTTCCCCTTCCAGCACCTGCTGCATGTACTTTTCCGGTGTTGTCATGCAGACAGCACTCTGAAACGTGAAAGGACTGCAGCCGGACACCAGCACTGCACCGGTATCGTCTTTCTTCACCGGAAACTGCCGGTTTCTGCTGCACACGTTCCAGTAGACCACCGCAGGCAGCTGATACCCTGCCGCCTGATATTCCTGCTTCATCTGCTGGAATATCGTCACGCCGTTGCCGGACTGCTCATCGAATTCCATGTCCGAGATCACGTAGATCACTTTCGGCAGTTCCTCCGGCGGCACGTGGTGCTGAACTGCACTCTGAAGTATCAGACGAAATACTTTTTCCAGATCGGTATTGCTGACTTCATTATAGGACATACAGTGCTCCACCTTTTGAAAAATGTCCTCCCCTTTCAGAGCAATCAAGCGGGGGTTGTCGGAAAAGGTGATAAAGTGGTTGTGGAAGTATCCCTCATTTCGTTCGGCACAGTAAATGCCCAGCGAAACGGCAACATGAATCGGCATCACATCGCCGGAATAGTTCCAGTACATGGAACCGGAACCGTCTACCACGGCAATGGCATTTTGTTCCGGCATATAATCCGGCAGGGATTTCCATGTCACGTCCAGTATCCGCTGTTTTTGTGCAATGTCATCATAAAACATTGCGTTTTCCTCCAATTCGATGCAGTCCCGAACGATCTCATAGGGGAAAAGCTGACCTGCTTTCAGCAGTCCCTTTTCCTGCTCTGCCCGTTCCAGAAACTCGGAGTACCGCTGTCTGTCATGCTTGCAGAATGCTTTCTGATACTTGTACAAGGCTCTGGAGGGCAGTTTGGCATAATCAAAGGTGTAATCCTTCCGGCAAAGCCGCTTTTCCAGCACGTCTGCATAGGTGCGAAGCTGGGAGAGCATTTTCCGGTAAGCCTTTTCCGAAAGATGCAGTCGCTTACAGAGCAGCTTTGCCTGCCGGCACACGTTTTGATTGGATGTGTGCACAGAGGGCAGCCACTTCGCCAGCAGAGAGATCGGCTTTTCTTCCAGCATGTCCTGCCGGTCTTGCTGTAGCTGCTTCTGAATCAGCTGTATCAGTTCCGGCTCACAGGGCGTGTTCAGCAGTACCATACAATCATCAAACCGCCCGTACTCCGGAATCCACTGCAAATTTTTCCGGACACTTTCGGGATAGATCGTTGCCGCATATTGCAGCAGATGCCGGAATACGCTCCGTTCGCCCAATCCGCCGCGGGTATCCCGCTGGTAAAACAGGATCCGCATCGCATATACCGGATTCTCTGCATATGCCGCCAAGAACATGTCTTTCAGGCGTTTTGCAGAAGCTTCCCGCAACGCACCGGCTGTGGAAAACAGGTTCAGGCACGCATCACCGGTATCGTGATACGCCAGTGCTCCATTTTCGGTGTTTGTCCAGTTCAGTTCCTCTGATAATGCATTCAGCATGAAAAACACGTCCTTTCTTTTTATGTACTGTACAATTGTTGAAGAAACCCCACACGAAACCGGTTTCATGGCTTCGTGTGGGGCTGCCTAAATGTTCCACGATGCTGTTTTGACGGAGAACCCATCTATTTAATTTTAAAAAGGGGTCGCGAAAAATGCCATACGGCTACATCATAAAAATGACGCAAAAACAAAAATAAAATAAACAACATTTATAAAATATTGCTGTAAGCATCGTTCTGACAAGGGAAACACAGATCAACAAAACCGTCAGGCGGGCTTGATGCAGCGTTTTCCAAGGTTTCCAGCGGGATTTTCTCTTGTGCTGTGCACAATTTCGGCAGCAGGTACGCAAGTCTGACGACCGCAATGCATACTATCTGCTGCATCAAATCTTTGGGTGTTTGAGGCGTGATATGCAATTGTCAAGATGCAGGAAGGAATAAAAAAAGGAATATTTATTTAAAAGCAGACATAACAACCCTGTAATTACACTAGGGTTTCATCACGTCATTCTACTTTTAAATAAATATTCCTTCTCTCGCATTCCTTCCTCGAATTTGAGATTGCTTTTTATTATATCACATCCCGACCAACTTGTCAAGCCTTTTTTCAAATTTTTTGGAAAAAAATCGAAATGGCTCAAATTCCGGAGAATCCAAGCCATTCTGTTACTCGATTTTGTTTTCGGGTGTGTTGACATGAAGCCTGACACGTATCTTTTGGGGTGATTTTTCCCCGTTCGTCGTTAAGGAAACACTGCATAAAGCCCGCCTGACGGCTTTATGCAGCGTTTCCTTAATCTCTGCGGAAAATATCTCTGGTATAGACTTTGTTCTCCACATCGTCCAGACAGACATCATACCGGTTGGCAATGATCGCATCTGCCGCCGCCTTGAATTTTTCCAGATCGTTGACCACAACACTGCCGAAGAACGTTGCTCCGTCCTGCAATGTCGGCTCGTAGATAATGACTGTAGCACCCTTTGCCTTGACACGCTTCATCACGCCCTGAATCGAGGACTGCCGGAAATTGTCACTGTTGGATTTCATAGTCAGACGGTACACACCAATGGTAACCTGCTTTTCCGTGCTGGCATTCCAGTCATTGTTCTGGCTGTAATCATAGTACCCTGCCTTTTCCAGCACGCGGTCAGCAATAAAATCTTTTCGTGTCCGGTTGGATTCTACGATTGCCGACATCATATTCTGCGGCACATCGGCATAGTTGGCGAGCAGCTGTTTGGTATCCTTGGGCAGGCAGTAGCCGCCGTAGCCGAAGCTGGGGTTATTATAATGCGTTCCGATCCGCGGATCCAAGCATACGCCGTCAATGATCTGCTGCGTGTCCAGTCCCTTCAGTTCCGCATAGGTGTCCAGTTCGTTGAAATAGGACACGCGGAGAGCAAGATAAGTGTTGGCGAACAGCTTGACCGCTTCTGCTTCGGTGAATCCCATGAACAGGGTGTCGATATTCTCCTTGATTGCCCCCTGCTGAAGCAGTCCGGCAAAGGTGTGAGCCGCTTCTACCAGTCTTGCATCGTCCATGTCCGTTCCCACGATGATTCTGGACGGATAGAGGTTGTCATACAACGCCTTGGACTCCCGCAGAAATTCCGGACTGAAGATGATGTTCTTACTGCCGGTCTTTTCCCGAATGCTCCTGGTATAACCTACCGGAATGGTGGACTTGATGACCATAATGGCATTCGGATTATACTGCATGACAAGGGCAATGACCGCTTCTACAGCACTGGTGTCAAAGAAATTTTTCTTGCTGTCATAGTTGGTCGGGGCAGCAATGACCACAAAATCTGCATCTCGATATGCCGCTTCTGCGTCCAGCGTTGCCGTCAGATCCAGTTTCTTTTCTGCAAGGTATTTCTCAATGTAATCGTCCTGAATCGGGGACTTCTTCTGGCGGATCAGTTCGACCTTTTCCGGTATGATGTCTACCGCCGTAACTTTGTTGTGCTGGGCAAGCAGTGTAGCAATGGATAATCCCACATAGCCGGTTCCTGCAACTGCGATATTCATGGATCAGAATCCTCCTCATTTCTGTACTGTGTCACCTATATAGTATACCACTATTTTTTTACATTTTCAAGAAGTTTCCCGCATTCTCATGAAAATTCGTTTCAAAACGCCCCCAGCTGCCGTCTGATCCACGCCGTTTCCAGCACATCGTAGACATACTGATTGGGAGAACCGGTTTCAAAATACCTTTCGGAATTGCCGCCCAGCATTTCCACAGCAAAGGCTCCCACGGCTCTGGAACGGGATTGTCCGCCGTAGCAGTGCACCAGCAGCGTTTCCACAGACCGATGTGCCAGAACAAATGCAATGATCTGATCTGCCATTTCATCGGTAAACAAAACTGCCCCGTCCACCTCTCGGATAATGTCATCAAAGTACAGCGTCAGAACACCCTTGCAGAACTGGTTCTCGCAAAACTGAAATCCGAATCCCTGCGTGTGCGTATCCTGAATCGAAATGACCGCATACGTATCCTTTCGTTCCGCCATATCCGCCTGTCCGAAACAGTAGAAATGCTGCATAACATATTCAAAGGCATCATATACAGACTTTACCAGAACCCGTTTCATGCTCTGTTCAGGCTTTCAAACACCATGGTTGCCTGAATGCGGTCACCGCCCAGAAATCCCTTGCTTCCGGAAGAAGAAGTGGTGATCGTGTGCAGACGGTATCCCTTGGCAGCCTGTGCGTTGATGACCTTTTCCAGTTCAGACAGATTTCCGGAACCGGTTCCGATCAGCTTCTCCTTCAGAGCAACTTGTAAAACAACATAATTTGGCATATACGTTCTCCTTTACAAAAATATAGATATATTATAATATGAAATTCCGCATATGTCAATATTATCATTTACATCTTTCCGAATTTTGTGTTATAATATACATATGGCAATACCGCACAAAGATTGTGCGACAGATGCGTCGTCAAATTTTTTGTCAGAT
>OGCO01006574.1_pt1 | contig 10165 bp, 10 predicted proteins | sample 1570171 | NCBI WGS metagenome assembly OGCO01 (sample SAMEA4370583, study PRJEB24528) | human gut metagenome | reverse complement strand
CAGCAGATACCGTTCTGTGTCTGGAAATGGTATTCCGTGCGGCAAGAGAGCGTAAGGAATCCAGAGGACAGATGTATCCGCATTACCGGAAAGAATATCCGGATATAGATAATGAACATGGTTTATACTGGCTGAATATGCGTCAGGGAAAAGATGGAGAGATGGAATTGTTTAAAGAAGAGATTCCATTATGGAAATATCCGATCCGTCCAGTAGGATATCAGATCCCGGAAGGACATGTAGAAGAATTTTATGTACCGGGTAATCCATTGGCAGAACCATTTATGGAAGCACAGAAAGCAATGGCTGTGGCAATGCAGCATTAAAGGGGGATGAGAAGGATGATTTCAATTACAATCGATGGAACAGAATATAAAGTAAATAAGGGGATCACGATTCTGGCAGCCTCCTTTGAAACGCAGAAGCTTGCGCAGGAACCGTTTCAGGTAAGGATTCCGACATTATATTATTTGAAAAATGTTATGGACATTGATGAAAGTGGTGTCTGTGTAGTGGAAGCAGATGGAATTCTGGTAGATGCGTCCACTACAAGAGTAATGGAAGGAATGACGATCTGCAGAAAAACAGAGACTGTGATCAACGCACGCAAAGAAGCACTGAGAAAAATTTTAAAACAGCATCACAAAGAATGTATTCACTGTCTGAGAAATACAAGCTGTGAACTGCAGAATCTCTTACACGAATATGAGTTGACAGATGAACCGACACTTGCACAGGCAGATATTCAGGAACTTGATCTGTCTTCCAAAGTGCTGATTCGGGATAACAATAAATGCATCAAGTGTAAGCGATGTATAAATGTATGTGCAAAAATGCAGGCAGTATCAGCAATTGTGTGTACAGGAAATGGACTGAATGCTGAAATTCAGCCGGCATCTCCGAAGGGACTTGCCGCAGCAAGTTGTGTGAACTGTGGACAGTGTGTAGCGGTTTGTCCGGTAGGTGCATTGACAGAAAAAACACAGATTAATGAAGTGATGTCTGCAATTAAGGACCCGGAAAAATATGTAGTGTTTCAGGTCGCACCGGCAGTCCGTGCAGCACTTGGAGAGGGATTTGAATTTCCAATTGGCACAGATGTAGAGGGAAGAATTGCGGAGGCACTGAGAAGACTTGGGGCTGATAAAGTATTTGATACAAAATTTGGTGCGGATCTGACGATCATGGAGGAAGCGCATGAACTGCTGGAACGTATAGAGAATGATGAGATGCTACCAATGATCACATCCTGTTGCCCGGGGTGGATCAAGTATGCAGAACATTTCTACCCGGATATGTTGGACAATATTTCTACCTGTAAATCTCCGCATCAGATGCAGGGTGCTATCGTAAAAAGCTATTTTGCAGAAAAAGCCAATATTTCGAAAGAAAAGATCGTTATGGTAAGCGTCATGCCGTGTGTCGGAAAGAAATTTGAGATTCAGCGCGAGTATGAAAACGGGACAGGACTTCCGGATGTTGACATTTCCATTACAACGAATGAACTGGTAAAACTGTTAAAGGATGCCAACATTCAGTTAGAGGCTATGGATCCGGATACTGTATATGATCATCCGCTTGGAATGGGAAGCGGTGCCGGTGTGATCTTCGGCGCCACTGGTGGCGTGATGGAAGCTGCACTCAGAACGGCAGCAGAAAAATTGACAGGAACCAGGCTGGAATCTGTCGAGTTTACAGATGTACGTGGCATGCAGGGGATAAAAGAGGCTTCTGTGACGATCGGAGATAAAACACTGCATGTCGCTGCTGTATCCGGACTTGCGAATGCAAATATGCTTTTGAGCAGGGTCAAATCAGGAGAAGCGGATTATCAGTTTATCGAAGTTATGGCATGCCCTGGAGGTTGTGTCAATGGTGGTGGACAGCCGCATCAGGATGGTTTCACTCATGCATTAAAGGATATTCCGGCAATGCGGGCAGAGGCACTGTACAGCAATGATAAACATGCAAATGTGCGGAAATCACATGAAAATCCATATGTATGTACATTATATCAAGAGTATCTGGGAGAACCTGGAAGTGAGCAGGCGCATAAACTGCTTCACACAAAATATATGGCAAGATAGAGAATGCATGATATGCGGATAAAGCCGGAAGAAAGGAATTGAGGTTTAAGTGAAAGAAAAGTATAAAGAATTCAAAGAGTATGATCCGCCGGTATTGTATTACGGTATGAAACGGATGAAAGATGTATATGTGGAAATGCGTGACGGTGTAAAACTTTGCATTGATATTAATCTTCCGGATGGCGAGGGACCATTTCCGGCACTGTTGTCTATGGGACAGCACAATAAAGATCTTATGGATGCGGAGTATACCGCATCCATGCCATCACAGCCAAGCTGGTCTCATTTCTGGTTCGGAAATATTGAATGCGGAGATACGAAATATCTGACATCCCGCGGTTATGTTCATGTCATCGCACAGGCTCGCGGTACAGGAAAATCGGGCGAAGGAATGGCAATGGCACCAGATGTTTTTGATCATTATGATCTGATTGAGTGGATGGCTGCTCAGGACTGGTGTGATGGAAATATCGGTATGACAGGATTGTCAAATTATGGTGCACATCAGTTGATCGCAGCTTCTCAGCAGCCGCCGCATCTGAAGGCAATTTTCCCTCAGGATCCGGGATGGTGCTATGGATTTTTCCGGGAAATGAATCTGGGTGGTGTCATGAATTCCTTGTTTTATCATCTGGATCCGATGGGATGTGATCATATGTCTGTGGGAGCACCAAAACCACTTCCGGAAGAACAGGAGAAGATGTATCAGGAGGCTATGGAAAACCCGGATTATCGGATGTATAAAAACTTTTATAACTGGCTGACGCTGAAAGGACAGAAGAATCCATTTGGACTTACAATGCCATTTTTACTGCATCCGTATGATACCCCGGAAATGTTCGAGGAGATGTCCAAAAAGAAGATTGACAGTATCAAGATTCCTGTATATACGGGTTCCGGACAGTATGCGATCGATTATCATTTTCACTGGCAGGGAGCACAGCACTGGTGGAAAGAACTGCATGATATACCGAAAAAACTGATGCTGACTGGACCGGCTCATCAGGAAAGACCGTATCATATCAAGTATATGCACAGTGAGATGTTGAAATGGTATGATTATTGGTTAAAAGGAATTGATACCGGTATCATGGATGAGCCACCGGTTCGTTACTGGGTAACCGGAGAAAACAAATGGCGTTATGCAAGCAACTGGCCGATTCCTGAGACGGAATATACACCTTTATATTTTGATAGCTGGGAGCGTTTGCGTACAGAGCCAGTTGATCCAAATGCATTTGATGGATCAGATATTCCAGATGCATTTGTTCAGGTGCCGCCAACGATTACAAATAAGATTGAAAAGATTCGTTATATGACAGATCCGCTTCCGGAGGATGTGACGATTGCCGGACCAATTTCCGCTACTTTCTGGGCATCTCTGGACAGTGATGATACCAACTGGTTTGTTACATTAAAAGATCTTGGCCCGGATGATTCAGACAGAACCGGACGCCCAGGGGAAGGAGAGATTAAAGATCTTCCTGAAAAATATCTCACAAAAGGAATGCTTCGGGCTTCTCTGCGGGAACTGGACGAGGAAAAGTCGACACCTTCTGTTCCGTGGCATAAACTGACAAAAGAGTCTGAGAAAAAAGTAATTCCGGGAGAGATCAACGAGTATAATGTGGAAGTAATGTCTGTGTGTCATACATTTAAAGAACATCACAGAATCTGTGTAGAGATTTCCTGCCTGGATTTACCATCCGGCGTAAACTGTGTGGCTGACACAGAATATATTCCGTATCATATTTGCAGAAATGCAACGGTAGTGCATAAAATATACAGAGATGGAAAACATCCGTCACATATTTTGCTCCCAGTTATCCCGAATGAGTAAGGAAGCGTTGCAATTTACAGACTGTGATAAATTGTGGCCGAGAAGTATGTGCGATCAAAGTTGAGAAGATCAAATAACAGAATAAAAATAAAAACTGTATGTAATCCCGGAATCGTTCTTTTTCAGAAATTCCGGGATGGCATACAAAAAAAATCATGATCATCCACATCGCCGGATAAAGGCGGCAGAAATGATTATGAATGACAAAACCGGCAACGGTATTTGAATGTAAGACTTCATACATCAGTGAGGTGCACAGGAAACATGTTGTTGCCGGTTTTTTGATAAAAATGAAAGTTTTTGTCTTGGTATAGATTGTGTTATTGAAAAATGGTATAGATATGTTTAATTTTCATGAAAATGGTTTTGATGGTTTGATATACTGATCAGATATTCCAGATCAGCCCGCGTATCTACATCCATTAGTTCTTTCGTACTTTGTGCTGATACCGTGCGTACCTGTTCCGGATATTTTTTTATAAGGAAAGAACCGCCTTTTTTTTCTGGAAGCTGCATCAGTTCCGGGAAAAGGCGGGCAGGGAAGATGACAGGACTTCCCGGCTTCTCTTCAAAGGAAAGCCGCCAGATGAACTTTGGTTCCTGACGGAAAGCATTTACCAGACGAGACAGGCTTTCCTGCGAAAGAAGTGGCTGATCTCCGGGGCAGAACATACAGCCATCTGGTTGAAACGGCAGCAGATGTTCGATACCCAGACGGATAGCATCGTTGCGGTTTGGCTCACTGTGCAGCAGAACTTCTGTGGGAAGAGAAAATGGTCGAGTGTTTCCAGCTTGTGTATTAGGAAATGGATTTTCAGAATACATCTGTCGGGCAATATTATCATCTGCCTGTTGACGTTGTGTGCAGTCAGGCATATTTTCAGAATGTAGCGATTGATAGTTGCAGCAGATTTTCTGGATTTCCGGATGAATAGTCAATACCAGCCGGGTTGTAAACAAACCGGGGAGATCGGTTGTGGATAATATTCTTTCAAATAAAGGCTGACCGTGGAAATCTGCCAGAAGCTTGTTTCCGTCGAAGCGTTTTCCCTGGCCGGAAGCCATGAGAATACAGGCGATGGAAAGGGCTGGAGTGGTTGTATGTTTGGTCATGATATATGGACTCCTTTCAGGTTGTTGATTATCGACAACTGCTCACACTTGAATCATTTTCTTACGTCTCTGAGCAGCAAGTGTTCAGGGACTGAGTGGACAGTGACGAAAAATAAGCGTTGCACTTCTGCATCAGGAAACCGGCTTGACGCATTTGCGTCTGCTAGCTATAATATACTTAACAGGCAAGCCGGAAGGTAATCGTGACTTACCCGCTCCGGCGAAAAAACTATTAGGAAATAGCCGTCAAAATCTCGCCAAAGACTTCAGGACGGCTATTTTTTATGTGTATAATTCAGTATCGCAACAATAAGTACCGCAACGGATACAATAAGCTGTAATTCCTCATATGTACTCATAAGGCACCACCTCCGACAGACTCGGAGCGGGTGCAGCACATCCCCCGGCTTCCCGGTTAAACATATTATTCAGTTTAAAATCATATTTTTCCCATTAAAATCAGGCAGACTGGAAAGTAAATGTATCATGTATGGCTTGTATTATGCAGACAGAAACGAAAAAGAAGAGGATAGAACGATTAGAAACGATGATCCGTTTATTACACATAATTATGTGATTCAAGAGCTGAAACGTCAAGTGTTTTTTATCCTGCGGTCAGAAAGAATAACATTCAGATAAGCAACTTGAATAAAAATCAGTATCGAAAATAGTGCAATAATACAGAGTTTAAAAGAATAGTTGCAATGCATACGAAAAGTCTATTATAATAAACGTGTCTAAAAATGTAGACATAATAAAAAGACAAAATGGCATAGATTTCAACATTTAAAAGATTCCAAAGGTAGATTAAAAAAGGAGAGATTGGCGATATGGAACATGGAATGATAACAAGAGAATTGAGCGACTGTGAGACCCTGATCATGAAGATTATCTGGGATGCGAAAGAGGACATTGCGGTGCAGGAACTGATCGTCCGGCTGAGGGAGCGTTTTGGAAAAGATTATGCCCGCACGACGGTAGTTACTTTTTTAAAGAAGCTGTCGGATAAAGGTTATGTCAGCACCTATCGTATCGGCAGAGCATCCTATGCACATGCCCAAAAAGATGAGGAACATTATAAACAGCAGCTTCTGGAAGATGAGACAAAGTTCTGGTTTAACGGAAAACCGTCCGGGCTGATGTCTGCTTTGTGCCGGACACAGAAGATTACCCGGGAAGAAGCCGATAAAATAAGGGAGATGTTGAATGAACTGGACGGTTAAATGGATGTATATGATACTGATGACCAGTCTGACAGGAGGAGCTTTTACCCTGATCTGGTATGGCATCAGCAGAGCTTTGGAACGGAACGGATATCTGAACATTACCTATAAGATGCTGAAAGTGATACTGATCTTCTGGTACTGTCCGTTTGTGTATTATCTGTTGCGGTATATGGATTGTCATACCGCAAAGTGGGGCGGCTGGCTGTTTGCAGGAACGCCGGCGATTTTGCGGTTCTCAAAGGTATTTACAGCGGTATGGCTGTTTCGTCAGACCATTGTGATACCGGTGCAGGAGTATTCCGAAGAACAGTTGCAGATTGTTCTGAAACATGAACTGGCTATAAATACAGACAATCTGTACAGTAATATTGTAAATAAGTGATGTGTAATAAAGGAGTAACTGAGATCAATATGAAGAAAAAACAGCTGGCAGTAATTATCGTCGTGGCAGTAGTGGCACTGATTGTATGTGGTCTGTTTATAAGATACTGGAAACCGCTACACTGGGCACATACAGTAAAAGCCGGGGATATTTCACGGATTGAACTTGAAGTAGAACCGTATCCAAATGGGAGTGCAGATACAGCATATAAAGAATATGGATCGGATGAATTTTGTGATGTGACAGAAAGACTGAACCACTATCAGGGACATGCGAAAATTTTTCCACAGGCACTGACAGGAGGGTATACGGCTTATTATAGAATTACCATGGAAGATGGGAAAATACATGAGGTATCTGTCGCAGGTCAGAACAGACTTTCTATTGATAAGATTGTATATGAGGGCGATACGGAAATGCTGGGGCAGTGGCTGGAAAGAACTGTAGAGAAAGTGGACAGTCCGGTTCCGGATGGATTTTGGAAGATGGAAGAGTAAGCCTGATTATTATAAAATGGAAAATTTAAATTAGAAATTCATAATTTCACTAAGGAGGGCGTTACTGAACAGCTCAAAACAGAACGCCCGATGTTGTGGGTTGGCAGAATAAACGAGATACAGGCAAGAGCAAGAGAAATCGTCAATGCAGAAATTATCTACGCATAGTAATGTAACGCTTATAAGATGAAAAAGAGGGTAGGCAGATAATATTTTTTGTCTACCCTCTTTGACTTGAAAACAGATACTAAATTGAGAAAACCTGCGTAAATACACTATCTCATTTCTGCAATTATTTTAAGACTTTATTGCACGAATTTTATAATAATGATAGAATGAATTAGTCAAAACTAACTTGATTAATGTAAGGAGAGGTGTAATTATGTCTTTTTTTCAAAACACTTGTAAACCTAAAGGACTTGGCGGAAGCCTTATGGTTAATATGATGAATATAGGTCATTCTCCTATGGCAGAATGGGGATTGAAGCATATAAAAATTAATAAGAACGATATATCATTAGACGTTGGTTGCGGTGGTGGTGCAAATATAAAAAAACTATTAGAAAAAAGTCCAAAGGGTAAAGTTTTTGGCATTGATTATTCAGAGGTTAGTGTTAGAAAATCAAAAAAAGTTAATAAATTTGCAGTAGAAAGAAAGCATTGTGAAATTCTGCAAGGAAATGTGCAGGAACTTCCTTTTGCCAATGAAACCTTTGACTTAGCAACTGCTTTTGAAACAATATATTTTTGGTCTGATATTGACCAAAGTTTTAGCCAGATATATAGAGTGTTAAAAAAAGGTGGAATTTTTATGGTTTGTAATGAGTCAAATGGCGAAAATGACAAAGATAAAAAATGGACAGAGATTATAAAAGGAATGAAAATTTATACTTCCAAAGAGATTAAATATTCTTTGGAAAAAGCAGGATTTACGCATATAGAAACGAACAAAAATGCTAAAGGCTGGCTTTGTGTGGTTGCTCGAAAGTAAAACAATTTTTATATTTTACCTGATATACTTAACGGATACGCTCACAATTTCAGCAACTGGCGAAGTAATCCCGTCATGCTTGCAAGCCATTCAAAGTTCCCGTTATCTAACAAGGGGCACAATTTACGAGGGCAAATGGACGAAACAGGCGAAAATCCTTGAATATATGGGGGTAAACGCACTTTCAAGGGGTGTTAACTGAAAGACGGTCATTTAACACCTTTTCAAATGAACCTTCCGATTCAGAAGTATGTGCAATATGGTGAACAACAATATGCCAAAAATCAGAATCTGGAAGCCGGAACATCGGAATTTGATGAAAAATGGAGTGTTGAGTTTGAACGGTTAAAGGAACAACTTGTTATGGAACAGGATTTTGTAGCTGTATCTTCAGAGAGATAGCATATGGCATATAATGGAGATTTTAATGAAAAATACTATTTTGTTATGAAGAAAGAATAGCCCTTACGGTTTTATCTGGTAAGGGCTATTCTTTCTTCAACAAGCTGAAAAGTAATATAAATGTTTTCGGCAGAGAAGAGAAAAACAGCAGGATTTCCAACAATTTTATCCCAAATGCCACATGAGACAGTCAAAAAGCCGAAAACCACCGTTCCCATTGGCAATCCGGAAAAACTATGGTAAACTCGTATTTGTAGAAGTCTGTCAAAAATTCTGAGAGGAAAAGATTAAATATATGATTACGATAAGAGATTACAGAAAGGTTGAGAGTCTGGATGAGGCCTGGGAACTGAACCAGAAGCGTATGAACCGCGTGGTAGGCGGCATGCTCTGGATGAAGATGGGCACTTACAATGTGCAGACGGCCATTGATCTGTCCGGGCTTGGTCTGGATGTTATTGAGGAAGATGAGAACGAGTTTCGTATCGGCTGTATGGTGTCTTTGCGGCAGTTGGAACTTCATGAAGGACTGGCGCAGTATACGGATGGAGCCATGCGGGAGGCAGTGCGTCATATCGTGGGCGTACAGTTCCGAAATCTGGCGACAGTGGGCGGAAGCATTTTCGGAAGATATGGTTTTTCCGATGTGCTGAGTCTGTTCCTTGCACTGGACAGTTATGTGGAGCTGCACAAAGGCGGTATCCTTCCGTTGCAGGAATTTGCAAAAATGGATTATGACAGGGATATTCTGGTACGTCTGATCGTGAAAAAGACACCGGCGGTCTGTCATTATCAGTCTGTCCGCGCCACCAGAACGGATTTTCCAATCCTAACCTGCGCGGCAGCCATCGTAGACGGACAGTATCGTTTTTCCATTGGAGCGAGACCGAATAAAGCGATGCTCGTTACAGATACAGAAAAGATGCTGGACGGCGAACTGACGGAGGAGAAAATGGATGCCTTTGCAGCATGGATGCAGGCACAGATCCATACGGGCAGCAACCTGAGAGGAAGTGCGGAATACCGCAGCCATCTGGTAAAGGTTGTGACAAAACGTGCCCTGATGGCACTGAAAGGAGGCACAGAATGTTAGTAGAGATTACGGTAAATGGAAAAAAGATCAAAAAAGAGATTGATGCAGACATGGTGCTTCTGGACTTCGTGCGTCAGGCAGGATGTTACAGTGTAAAACGGGGATGTGAAACGTCAAACTGCGGACTCTGTACCGTGTTTTTGGATGAGAAACCGGTGTTGTCTTGCTCCGTGCTTGCAGCAAGAGCGAACGGTCATAGTGTAACGACGCTGGAGGGGTTACAGGAAGAAGCAGAAGAGTTTGGCGCATTTATCGCTGATCAGGGAGCAGAGCAGTGCGGCTTCTGTAATCCGGGCTTGATGATGAATGCCATTGCGCTGTTCCGGGAGAATCCGGATCCGAATGAAGAGGAGATCAAGGAATATCTTTCAGGCAATCTGTGCCGCTGTTCCGGCTATGAAGGACAGCTTCGCGGAATACAGGCATTTCTGGAATGGAAGAAAGGAGGACAGGCATGAATACAAAATATGTAGGAAAAGGCGTCCGGAAGCTGGATGCCATGCAGTTGGTAACCGGCCAGCCTGTCTATATGGA
>OGCO01006572.1_pt1 | contig 10168 bp, 9 predicted proteins | sample 1570171 | NCBI WGS metagenome assembly OGCO01 (sample SAMEA4370583, study PRJEB24528) | human gut metagenome | reverse complement strand
TGACCAACACCGTCATGAGCAAGCGCTACCTGCGTGAGCTGGTGGAAATGGGCATTGTGGACGGCTGGGACGACCCCCGTATGCCCACCCTGTGCGGCCTGCGCCGCCGTGGCTACACCCCCACCTCCATCTTCACCTTCGTGCGGGAGGCTGGCATTTCTAAATCCGACAACCTGATCGACATGCGCCAGCTGGAAGCCTGCATCCGCAGCGAGCTGGACCTGACCGCACAGCGCCGCATTGCCGTGCTTGAACCGGTCAAGCTGGTGGTGGACAACTACCCTGCCGACAAGACCGAATACTTTGACGTGGCCAACAACCCCAACCGCGAAGCCAACGATACCACTACCCGCAAGGTGGCCTTTACCCGTGAGCTGTGGATCGACGCCGAGGACTTTGCCGAGGTACCGCCTCCCAAGTTCAAGCGCCTGACCGTGGATGGCGAGGTGCGTCTGATGGGTGCCTATATCGTCAAGTGCACCGGCGTGGACAAGAACGCCGACGGCAGCATTGCCGCCATCCACTGCACTGCCGACCTCGAGACCGGCAACGGCAACCCCGCCGACGGCCGCAAGGTCAAGGGCACCATCCACTGGGTAAGCGCCGCACACTGCGTTGACGCCGAGGTGCGCCTGTACGACAAGCTGTTCACCGAGGCCAACATGAACGGCATCCCCGAGGGCAGCGACTACAAGGACTACCTGAACCCGGAGAGCGTCACTGTGCGCACCGGCTGCAAGCTGGAGGAGAGCCTGAAGGACGCAAAGCCCGGCGAAAAGTTCCAGTTCGTGCGCACCGGCTTCTTTACCCCGGACAGCAAGAACCCCGGCGTGTACAACCGGGTGGTCACCCTGCGCGACAGTTTCAAGCCCGCAAAATAATTACCCCCAAGGAGAAGATACCATACCATGACCGCGAAAATGACCCGTAATATCCTGCTCATGCTGGCAGCTACCGTGCTGATGGGCATTGTGCTGAACCTGTATATCCACAACACCGGCACCGTACCCGCCGCCGACAACGCCGCCTCCCTGACCGATGGCAGCTACACCTCCTCTGCACAGGGTTGCTTGAGCGAGGTGACCGTCACAGTCACCGTGACCGGCGGCAAGGTGACCGCCGTACAGGTGGACGCCTCTGCTGAGACCCCGGACTTGGGCGGCAAGGCCGCCGAGACGCTGGCAGCGCAGCTGACACAGACCGGCTCCACCACCGGTGTGGACGCCATCACCGGCTCCACCATGACCAGCGAGGCCATCTTTACCGCCATGGACGCCTGCCTTGCGCAGGCGCAGTGATGCTGTAAAAATCATCCTCTTAACGCAAACGACCTGCCGTACAGCACTGTGCGGCAGGTCGTTTTTCATTGCAGAACATGTTGGATTATGTTATACTTAGTCTGCCGCACTAAAAGCGGCAGGTGCTGTCTGCATTGCAGGTGGTCAGCTCTCTCCCGGCAGAAATGTCCGGAGAGAGTTACTTACTGTTCTCCTCCGGACGGTTTGAATGTTTTACAACAGGATACCCAAAGGAGGAGTTCCATCATGGAAGTTTTGAATATTGTTTTCAGTGCACTGAACCTTCTGGCCACAGTCATTATCGGTGTCATTCAGTTGACATGGACGATCTCGCGGGATGTCTTTGGGGACAAGCCGCGCGCAAAGCATTATTCTCACAACAAAAAGTAACGACCGCCCCAGCGTACCAATTCTGAGCGGTCGTTTACTTTTTTAATCGATTGCCAGAGAGGGTAGCTGACCATTGCAGGCAGCACCTTTTCTATTTGTAGTATAACGCTCCCACGCCGTTTTGTCAAGCAGTGCAGATTTTACAGGGTGCTTTGCAGCCGTGCACCGCTGGCGTACTGGGTGCGGCGGTCCATCTGGTTATCCAGCGGCTGGCCGGCGGCATAGCGCTTGAGGTTATGTGCAAAGATATCCACGATGTTGTCCAGCGTCTTGGGCAGGCTGAAGCCGCCGGTGACATGGGGTGTGATGATCACGTTCGGCTCTGCCCACAGGGGATGCTCCGGCGGCAGCGGCTCGGGGTCGGTCACGTCCAGTCCTGCGCCGGAAAGCCGCCCGCTGTGCACGGCAGCTGCCAGTGCCTCACCGTCCACGGCAGTGCCGCGCCCCACATTGAGCAGGATGGCACCGGGCTTGCAGAGCGCCAGCCGCTCTGCGTTGAACAGATGCAGCGTCTCCGGCGTACCGGGCAGGCTCAGCGCCACAAGGTCAGCCTGCGGCAGCTCTGCGTCCAATTCGCTCTGCGCCACCACCCGGGTGCAGTAGTCCGGGCAGGGGGTATCCGGGTGCACGGTGCGGCGCACGCCCACCACCTTGGCACCCAGCGCATACGCCCGCCGGGCAAAGTTCGAGCCGATATCGCCCATGCCCACGCACAGCACCCGGCTGCCCGCAATGCTGCCCACAGAGTGGCCGGTGGGTGCCCAGCGGTGCTCCCGCTGGTTGTCCCGGTAGGTGGGCAGCTCCTTAAGCAGACTGAGCCACATTGCCAGCATACACTCGCTGATGGCCAGACCGTAAGCGCCGGTGGCGTTGGTCACGATGCACTTCTCCGGCAGCACCCCCGGCTCCAGATAGTTATTGGGGCCGGCTGCGTTGGACTGGAACCACTCCAGATGATCGTTCTGCCGGATCAGCGGCACCGGCAGGTTGCCCAGCACCGCATCAGCCCACAGGGCATCCTCCGCTGTGGCGGTATCCGGGGTGGTAAAGCGATATGCAAAGCCCTGCACCGCCTCAATGCGGGCCCTCTGCTCTGCACTGATGGGCAGGCAGACAAGGATATGTTTGGACATAATGGGGCTCCTTCCCTCTTTTTTATCTATCATACCGCAAACTGTGCGGCGACACAAGAGGGTGGTTCTGTGCTTTCAGACGCATCCCGTAAAAGAACAATGCCGGGCAGCCCGAAAGCCGCCCGGCACCGCATTAATTTTCAGTCCAGTGCACGGATGGCGTCCACCGTGCAACGGTACTGCTCTGCCACCTTTGCAAACTGCTCCTGCGTGCCCTCCAGCTGCCCGGCGCGCAGGGTCTCGGTCAGGGTATAGGTAGGCGCGTACAGATTGGAAAAGCCCAGATTCTGGCAGACGCCCTTGAGGGTATGCGCTCCGCGGAACGCCTCCTTCACGTCTCCCCTGCGCAGCGCTTCCTCCAGGATCTGAAAGCTGTCGTCCTGCAAGAACATCCGCACAAATTTGCAGATCATGGCTTCGTTATACAGCCGCCCCAGCACCTCCTGATAGTCTGCGCCCATCTTTTTATAGCATTCCTGTATCGTCATCGCTTACGCCGTGCCTTTCTTTTTTGCTATCGTCTGCTTTCCCACCGCCGCATCTTACTACGCTTCACGGCGATATAGTGTTATGATAGCACCTTCCCAGCCAGTTTGCAACTAGAGCGCAACAAGTTTTGCACTCTGTATAGTTTTTGTGTTCTCTTTTTGGCAGTTGCGCCAAAGCCACGCCCAGCTCTTTAAAAAGCGCCTGCTGCCGTGCCCTTTTCCGCTGCTGCCAGCCGCCGCTTCTGCCGGCTGAAAAAAAGCAGACCGTGCAGCGCCGTCAGCTGCGGATTCTGTATTGACGAACCGCACAAAAAACGATATACTATATTCTGGCGGTGCAGCCGTGCCGCCAGATGTCGGGGTGTTGCGCAGTTGGTAGCGCGCCTGCTTTGGGAGCAGGAGGCCGCGAGTTCGAGTCTCGCCACTCCGATACTGCAAACGCACGTTGATTCGATAAGAGTCAACGTGCGTTTTTATTTCGCCGGTAAACTTGACGGGGAAAATCCGAATGTGTGCAAAAACCGCGCACACTGCAAGGCCGCTTTTAAAAACCAGAGCAGCCTTTTTTCTATTTCCTCCCCTTTTGCGGGATTGATAAAAGCCCACAAGTGCGGTATACTGAATAGTACTTTATTTAAGAGAAGTAAGGAGGTGCGGCCCATGGCGATCGGTGTGCCCCGCCCACTGGCGATAGAAAAGCCGCAGGCCGTAGATCTTGTACAGGCGGCGCGGTATTTCGGTGCGCACGGCGAGCCGGACGCTGCCACGCTGGCACTGCTGCAAAAGTGCGCGGTGCCGCTGTTGGCGGCGGCGATGCCCCGGGCGGTGTGGCTGCTGGCAGACACCCCTGCCCTGACCGAGGCCGGTCTTCTGCCCGGCGAGGATGTGCACAAGCACCTGACCGGCTGCGGGCAGGCCATTCTGCTGGCGGTGACGCTGGGCCCCGGGGTGGATGCCCAGATCCGCCGGGCGGGCGTGGGCGATATTGCCGCCGGGGTAGCCTCCGATGCCTTGGGCAGCGCACTGGCCGAGCAGGCCGCCGATGCCGCCGAGGCACAGCTGCGCCAGTGGGCGGCGACCGAGGGAAAGTATCTGACCGGGCGCTTTTCGCCCGGCTACGGCGATTGGAACATCGCGGTGCAGCCGCTGGTGGCAGCGGCGCTGGACACGGTGCGCAAGGCCGGGCTGTGCGTCACCGACACCAACCTGATGACCCCGCGCAAGAGCGTGACCGCCCTGCTGGGGGTCAGCGACCACCCGGTAAAAGGACAACTGGCCGGGTGCGGCCATTGCGTGCTGCGCACCCGCTGCGAATACAGAAAGAGGGGAAAGACCTGTGCAAGTGAATGAACTTTTCAGACAGAGCAATACCATCCTGCTGGACGGCGGCATGGGCACCATGCTGCAAGCTGCCGGGCTCAAGCTGGGCGCACGCCCGGAAGAGCTGAACATCACCGACCCGGCGCTCATCGAGGGCATCCATGGGCAGTACGCTGCGGCGGGCAGCCGCATCGTCAACGCCAACACCTTCGGCGCTTCTGCCCACAAGCTGGCAGGTAGTGCTTACACGCTGGAGCAGGTCATCACCGCAGGCATTGAAAACTGCAAGCGCGCCTGTGCGCCCTACGGTGCGCTGACCGCGCTGGACGTGGGCCCGCTGGGCGAGCTGCTGGAACCCAGCGGAACGCTGGCCTTTGAGGATGCTGTGGCCGAGTATACCCGCATCGTCAAGGCGGGCGAAGCCGCCGGGGCAGACCTGATCTTTTTTGAGACCTACACCGACCTGTACGAGCTGAAAGCCGCTCTGCTGGCTGCCAAAGAGAATACCCATCTGCCCATTCTGGCCAGCATGAGCTTTGAAGCGGGCGGGCGCACCTTTACCGGCTGCACTGTGGAAAGTTTTGCCGCCACCGCCCGGGGCTTGGGCGCAGACGCCGTGGGCATCAACTGCTCACTGGGTCCCAAGGAGATCTTCCCCATGGCAAAGCGGCTGGCAGAAGCCGTGCCCGGCAACTTCCCGGTGTTCGTCAAGCCCAACGCCGGTCTGCCCCGGGCGGACGGCAGCGGCTACGACATCACCCCGCAGCTGTTCGCCTTGCAGATGAAGCCCTACCGGGAGCTGCACCTGTTTGCCGCCGGCGGCTGCTGCGGCACCACCCCGGAGTTCATCAAGCTGCTCAACGGCACCTTTGCAGGCTGCACCCCGGGACGTCCCGCGCACCGGATGCCCTCAGTGCTGTGCACCCCGGTGGACACGGTCACGGTAGACGGCATCACGGTGGTGGGCGAGCGCATCAACCCCACCGGCAAAAAGCGCTTCCAGCAGGCACTGCGGGAGGGCGACATGAACTATGTGCTGGAACAGGCCGTCAGTCAGGCAGAGGCTGGGGCTCAGATCCTGGACGTGAACGTGGGCGCGCCCGGCGTAGACGAGCCGGTGCTGATGGAACAGGTGGTCAAGGCTCTGCAAAGCGTGACCAGCCTGCCCCTGCAGCTGGACTCCTCCAATGTGGAGGCGCTGGCGCGGGGTCTGCGGGTATACAACGGCAAGCCCATCGTCAACTCCACCAACGGTGAGCCGGAAAAGCTTGCCGCCATCCTGCCGCTGTGCAAGAAGTACGGCGCTGCCATCGTGGGGCTGGCCATCGACGAAAAAGGCATCCAGCCCAAGGCCGCAGACCGCGTAGCCATTGCCCGCCGCATCACCGAGGCAGCGCTGGCGGCGGGAATCCCCCGGGAGGATATCTACATCGACTGCCTTACCCTGACCGCCAGCGCCCAGCAGGAGGATGTACTGGCCACGGTGCAGGCACTGGAAGCCTGCAAAAAGGAGCTGGGAGTGCGCACCGTGCTGGGCGTGTCCAACATCAGCTTTGGTCTGCCATGCCGCACCTACCTGAACACCACCTTCCTGACCATGGCCATGTACGCCGGGCTGGACCTTGCCATCATGAACCCTTCCAGCGAGGAGATGATGGCGGCGGTGTACGCCTACAACGTACTGACCAACCGGGACAAGCAGAGCACAAAGTACATCGAGCGCTTTGCCGACCGTGTGCCCGCCAGCACTGCGCTGGCACAGGCTGCAAAGGCCGTGCCTGCCGCCAGTGCCGCCGAAGCAGAACTTACCGGCCCATACGCCGCCCTGATGAAAGCGGTGGAAAAGGGCTTGAAAGGTGACGCCGCCGCCCATACCCGCGCCCTGCTGGCAGAAAAGCAGCCGCTGGAGGTGGTGGACGAAGCGTTGATCCCCGCCTTGGACATCGTGGGCACTAAATACGAAAAAGGCACCCTGTTCCTGCCGCAGCTGCTGCAGGCCGCCAGCGCCGCTCAGAGCGCCTTTGAGGAGATCAAGACCGCCATTGCCCAAAAGGGCGAGGGCAGCGCCAGCAAAGGTCGCATCGTCCTTGCCACCGTCAAGGGCGATGTGCACGACATTGGCAAAAACATCGTCCGGGTCATTCTGGAAAACTACGGCTTTGAGGTGCTGGACCTTGGCCGGGATGTGCCGGTGGAGACGGTGGTGGATACGGTGCGGGAAAAGGACGTGCATCTGGTAGGTCTTTCGGCCCTGATGACCACCACCCTGAAAAGCATGGAAGAGACCATCGCCGCCCTGCACGCCGCTAAGCTCGACTGCAAGATCATGGTGGGCGGTGCCGTGCTGACCCCGGAATACGCCGAGAAGATCGGCGCGGACTGGTACGCCAAGGACGCCAAGCGCAGCGCCGACATCGCCAAGGAGTTCTTTGGGGTGTAACGCGGAAAAATTATAGATTCAGACTGCTGAAGGGTGCGGACTTTTCAGCAGTCTTTTTTTATGGGCAGGGCGTTTATCGCAATTTTCAAAAACAGTGCCTGTCAAAACGGCATATTTGCGATATGCAGTTTGCGGATGTTGCCCAGGCATTACAAACGCAAACTGCAATATTTGCAAACTGTTCAAAATTACCACAAAAAATTGCCACGATTGTCTGGCATAATAAGGGTGCACTCAGGGAGAACGGAACGGACCTCCCCCATAACCTCCGAAAGGTTCTCCCCGCAAAAGCCCATGCAGGCACATTTTCCTGCGGGTGCGGCCGCAGCAGCGGCGCACAGCAGGCCCATAAAAAACTGTCTCCCGTTTCTATGCGAGGCAATAGCCAGAACGGCGGACAGACTACCAAATCCCTCCTGACCAAGCCGCAATGTTCAGGGGTTCCTATACAGCAGGCAGTGTCGCTTTCCTCCTCCTTTCCACGACACTGCCTGCTTTTTGTTTGCGCATTTTTCCGTGAAATACAGGCAGTCTCAAGGTCGGAATGTTGCCCTGCCGCCCGCTCCCCCGCATACAAAAACCGCCCCGGCTTCCTGTTACGGAAACCGGGGCGATTCATTTGCTTTATTTGTGCTTTTTCAAGCGCTCACGCAAAACCTTGCGGGGGTTCTCGATCGCAGCCTGAGCAGCGGTCAGGGCGTTCACAGCAATGACGTATTTTTCTTTTACCACGATGTACTCTCTTGATTTTCGCTCATGATTTTTCTGGATCTTCCGCGCGTAGTATCTGCAAAGGTTTCCTCTTCGCTGAATCGCAGCCAATAGGGATCTTCCATCCGGCAGGCATTGGTACGCTTAACAATTTCCCACGCATTGTAGTCCGGAAGGCCCATCATTTTCAGAATACCCTTGCAGTCCATCCGGTTTTTCGGAAAGATACGCTTCTTGGCCCAAACAACCACATCCACCAATGGAACTTTGCGTTTATCTCCGCTGAAAAGATTCAGTGGCAGATTATACTGCAGAACGCCCTCATTTGCGCAAAGATACTGTCCATCTTCGCTCAGGTGGGCGATTTCCTTTTTACCCTAAAAGCACTCTTGCCCTGCGCTGTACTTCTTTTTCGATCATCTTCAAGCGATTTGGCGGCAGATTATAACGTGTCGCTCTGCGGTCAAAATGGAAATCCAGCAGCTTATGGAGCATTGTACGGTGACGAGGTTTCATTGCACTCTTTGCAGCTGCAAAGAAATCATCGTATGCAAGCGGAAGCAGTGTGCGGGCATATTCATCAAATGCTTTCTGGTTGTCCCAAAGATCCGTTCCGCCCAGACTGAACAGCGAATTTCCGTGGTCAAACAGCGGTGCGGGTGCCGCAATCGTGTTGGTCTTATTATCTACCAGCACACCAAAGTTTCCATAGTGGCGGTCAGTGTTGCAGATGATCGCATCAAAGACCAGCATATCTTCCACCGCATCCACAAAGTTCTGACCTAACGTCTGATAATACGCAAAAATTGCTTTTATTCCGCCTTTGGACACAAGCTGTCCGATGGGAATATAAGAATACTCTTTGCTGGTGAACAGCTCACACTTGGAACAAAGCGTCTTTTTCAGATCTTTTGTCAGGGTGTAGCGAATCGCATTCACGCCCATCACCTGTGCAACTTGATAAGCATACAGTTCTGAGTACGGTTCAAATCCCAGATTGCTGAACCCTGACGTGCCACCTTTATAAAGATAGACTTTTCCGTTTTGTCTGCGCCAGCATTTTGGCAGCATCCCGTTGGTCGAGAACTCCGGGCAGGACGCAAGCGAAGTTCGTATGCTGCTGCCATATCCTGTAAAGGCGATTGCTGCCAGCACCTGACTGAATCGGTTATCGTAAAGATTTACTTTTTCAAAGGTGTCACCGGAGCCCTCTGCATCTACCCAAAAGCAATCATTGAGCGAAAGTCCTTTGCAGACGGTGATAATTCCCAGCGGACGATTCAAAGAGAGCCCCACCTTGGAGAGCAGAGCATCTACATACGCTCGGTTCTTCGGAATTGTGCGATGCCGCAGCCAGCGTTCTACGCCATCTTCTGATACAGTCAGGTTCAAAGGTAGAAAGGAACGGTTTTCTTCGTAAACCTTTATAATATGGAGGTCAGTATCCGCACTGTCCATGTTCGCTTCAAAGGTAAGCAATGGCAAATCAAAATGCCTGATGGTGTAGCGCACAGCGATTTCTCCTTTCATCCACGATCTTTTCCTTTATTATACGGCATCAGAATCCGAATGGAAAGCACCCCTGTTATTCTGCACAAAATTCAAGGATAAAATTTTATACCCAAAAATCTGCAAAAATCGGGTTTTCGGAGCCATTTTGCCGTTCCTCTCCGAATTTTGCTACAGATCTGCTACAAACTTGCTACAAACGACTGAAAAGGAGGCCTCCTACACGTTTCATTATCAATATGCAAAAGTGAATTCGTTTCACTTTTTCGTATCAAAAAGCACGTAGATACAAGAAAAAGCCGCTTACCTTTTCAGGTAAACGGCCTTACGTTTGGTGAAAAGGCACTCCGGCAAGCACCGTGTCCCCGGTAGACATTCCTACAGGTCTAGGACCCGCGGGCTAAGCAACAGCCCACTGGGCTGATTGCTTACGGCGCTTCGCACCGCCGCCCTGTTCGAGTCCCTAATTCTCCACACACAGACTTACGAACGAGAATGCAACAAAAAAGAGCCACCAACCAAAGTTGGTGACTCGTGTTTGGTGGAGCATTGTCCACAGCACTCGAACCTAAAACCTCTTCACGGGTAACCGTCTTGGCATCGTCCGTGAAGTTGAAATTGAGTACGACCCGGTCATCAAAGACGTAGACCGAGTTGACAAAGGTATCAATGATCTGCCGCTGGTGTTCCGTGCTGCCCACGTCACCCTTGCGGAATTTTTCAAGCCAGAACCGAATCCACCCACGGGTCAGGACGGGCTTTTTCAGCTCTTCTTCCAGAATGCTGGTGTTCAGGGCTTCTTTCCGGGCTTCCAGCTCGTCCAACCGCTGCTTGGTGGTCGGGGTCAGGATGCCCTGTTCAATGGCTTCCAGAAGGTTT
>OGCO01006570.1_pt1 | contig 10174 bp, 5 predicted proteins | sample 1570171 | NCBI WGS metagenome assembly OGCO01 (sample SAMEA4370583, study PRJEB24528) | human gut metagenome | reverse complement strand
TGTCATCTGGGGTGCTGTAGACGATCACTATCAAAAAATTGAAATCCCGGAAGAAACACGCACCGCACTTTTCCAAAAGTATCATATCACCAAGCCGTTTATCATGTGTACCGGCGGAGAGGACAAACGGAAAAACTTAGACGGTTTGATTCGGGCATATGGCCTGCTGCCGCAGGAACTGCGCAGTCAGTACCAGCTGGTGGTTGTTTGTAAATTGTCTGCGCCTGCGCAGGAGCAGTTACAGGCAGTTGCCAAGCACAGTCATGTGGAGCAGGATGTCATTTTCACCAATTTTGTGACGACAGAAGAGCTGCTGCAATTCTACAACCTGGCGGCTTTGATGGCGTTCCCCTCCAAGTATGAGGGATTTGGTTTGCCGATTGTCGAAGCATGGGCATGCGGTACGCCGGTTGTCACCTCCAATAATTCCAGTCTGGCACAGATCGGCGGAGATGCTGCCATTCTGGTTTCGGCTGATTCGGATGCAGACATTGCAGCTGGAATGGAACGGGCCTTGCAGCCGCAAATTCTGGAAGAGCTGACGAAAAAGGGCGAAGAACGCCTGGCTTTGTACCGTTGGGAACGGGTTGCAGAGGCTGCTATTGGCTTCCTCAACCAGATCACCCCACTGGAAGCAGCGCAGCCGGCTGCACCGGTATCCGGAAGCACTGCCAAGCGCATTGCCTGCTTTACACCGCTGCCGCCGCTGGAATCCGGCATTTCGGACTACAGTGTGGACATCATTCGGGCGCTGAGTGCCTATTGCAGCATCGATGTTTACGTCGATACCACTTATATTCCGCAGGTATCCCTGCCGGAAACGGTGCAGATTCTGCCGCACACCGCCTATCCGGAACGGCGGACACAGTATCAGGCAACGCTGTATCAGATGGGCAATTCCAGCTTCCATTTCTATATGTATCCCTATCTGCAAAAGTACCGGGGCATTGTCGTGCTGCATGACTACAATCTGCATGGTTCCATCTATGATTATGCCATGCGGCAGCATAAGCAGGATCTGTCGCTGTATCGCTCCTGTCTGCTGGAAGACTACCGGGAAGAGCAGCTTGCTCCGTACCTGGAAGCACTGGCAAACGGCACCGCCAACCCCAATATCTATGAGATGGAGGCAAACGGCTTGGTAACCAACTATGCTGATACCATTATTGTGCACAGCCAGGAATCCAAATATAAGTTGTTGCAGGCAGATATTGCCCGTTCGGTAACCGTGATTCCATCCTATACCATTTTGGAGCCGCTTCCGGATGCACGGGCAGCCAAGGAAGCGCTGGGTATTGCACCGGATACGATTTTATTGGCGGCATTTGGCGGCATTCATGCTACCAAGCGTGCCATCCCGATTCTGCGTGCCTTTGGCAAACTGCGGCAGGAGGTTCCGAACGTGCATCTGCTGTTTGCCGGGAAGCTGGCAGAAAACATTCAGACTGAATTTGAACAGGTGGTTCAGGACTTCCAGATGCAGAATGCCGTAACGGTAACGGGTTATATTACGCTGGAACAGTTCCAAAAGTCGATTGACGCAACCGATATCTGCTTGAATCTGCGGTATCCATCCAACGGAGAAACCAGCGGCAGTCTGATGCGCATTCTCGGAAAAGGAAAGTGCGTGCTGGTCAACGACATCGGCAGCTTTTCGGAATTGCCGGATGCTGCCTGTGTGAAGCTGCCATCGGTTCGACAGATGGGAGAACGCCGGGAACCGGATGTTATTTATGATGCGCTCAAGCGGCTGATTCAGCATCCAGAGGAACGGGTACAGCTGGAACAAGCAGCCCGTGCCTATGCAGAGCAGAATCTGGATATCCGTCTGGTGGCAGAGCAGTATTGGAAGGCGCTCACACAATCTGTTCCGGCTTCTCCGGTGACCGAACAGACTTTGGAAGCGGTTCGCCATTCGGAGTTCTACAGCATCTCCGATGCACCGGGTCTTGCCCATACGCTGGCATCTGCCAAGCAAATCGGGAGAGGATCCGCCGTATGAAGAAGCTGCTTCGCCGGAACCTTCCGGCTTGGATGAAGAATCCAACCATACAACGGCGCTTATTGGGGCTGCTGCTGTATGGGATTGTCTTTCTGGTGCATGCTGTGGTTGCCGTTCAAATGAACGTGCCCCACATGTCGCACGATGAAATCGGCGTGCTGGCCTCTGCCGCTTATGTAACCGGGGAGGATTGGAGCGGCATTGTTTCCAATATCGGTTATTATGGATATGGCACCTCGCTGCTCTATATTCCCATTTTCTTTTTGACGAAAGGCCCGATTCTGCGGTATCGGCTGATTGCGCTGCTCAATGCAGCATATCTTTCCTTGATTCCAGTGATTGCCTTTTACCTGCTGGTGCGCTATCTGGGCATGAATCGAAAACCTGCTTTTCCGCTTGCCCTGGCAACGGGACTGTATCCGGGATACCTGGTCTATACCAAATGGGTCTGGAATGAATCCATGATGTGCTTTTTGCCGTGGTTGATGCTGCTGTTTTTGGTGAAGCTTTACCATGCCCCCAATAAGCCCAGGCAGGCACTTTGGGGTGTTTTGCTGGCATTGACGCTGGTCTACAGCTATACGGTACACGGACGGGCACTGGCATTTTTCGTAGCTGTTTTTCTGATCGTGCTGGTTGTGCTGGTGGCACAGCGCCGGTGCATGGTGGAACCGATTTCCTTTTTGCTGTCTTTGGGCGGCTTTTATGTGCTGTCCAATTTCGGAAAGCAATTTTTCGTCCAGCATGTCTGGCTCGCACAATCCGCCGGAGAGCTGAACAATACGCTCGGCGGCACAGTCGGCGGTGTCAAGTCGCTACTGAATCTTTCCGGCATCAAGGGACTCATCAAAATTGCCATTGGGCAGCTGTTCGCAGCGAATGCCTCCGCATATGGTATTTTAACGCTTGCGGTAGTGCTTGCGGTTCCGATTATCTGGAATGGCTGCAAGAAGAACATGCGCCTGACCAAGCAGCAGGCACCGGATGAGCGGCATACCGCCTGGCTGTTGGCGCTGTTTCAGCTGCTGCTGTTCCTGGGTGCATTTGGCATCAGCATCTTGTTCCTGGGCAATCACGGCAGTGCCGCAGTAACACGAGGTGATTATTTCATCTATACCCGTTATATTTCCAACGTTTTGGGAATTTGTCTCTTCTTTGCGCTGTATGCCGTGCTGCGGCACGCATATCGGCTTCGTTTGCTGGCAGTGGCAGGGATCCTATTTGCAGGGAATATGCTGTCCATTTTTCTGCTTTCCGATACCATTCAGGCGCAGGCAGATACGTCCAATACCACCATTTTGAATCTGATCCCCTATATCGGGAAGAATCCATACTCGTTTATCGCCTCCATTGATTTCCGCAATCTGGTGCTGGTAGTTAGTCTGGTTTTCTGCCTGGTGCTGCTGGGTATTCGTACCCGGAAGCAGGGTGGACTGCATCTGATTCTTTGCGGTGTATTCCTGCAAAGCTATGCGGTTACTGCACACGATGTGATATTGGAAAACAGCCGTGCAGATTTTGCCTATGTGCATACTGCAATGCATATTGTTTCCCAGGTGGATCAGCTGGAATCGCATTATCCGGATGTTTACTATTACAATGTGCATCAGCTCAAGCCCTTCAGCGGTTCGGCGATGCAGTTTGTATTGCCGGATGCACATTTGAAGGAATTCGACTTTGAGATTCGTTCGGATACCCAGCCGCAGGAAGTACTGGATTTTATTTCCGAAAACAGTTTGATCATCAGTTCAGAAGACCTGAATCTGGAAGCTTATGATGCACATATTTATCGGCTGGATCATACCGCTTTGAACCGAAACAACGAATACTTCTGGGTCTATGGAGACGCCATTCGAGATTATATTCTGGAAAACAGCAGCTTACAATTTGTTCCGACAACGGCTGTCCGGGGAAATGGACAGGATTTTTGAAAAGGCATAGGGAGTGCATGCAATTATGAAGTTAATCATACAAATTCCCTGCTACAATGAAGCAGAGACACTGGAGCTGGCTTATAACGACCTGCCCCGGCAGATAGAGGGCATTGATACCATTGAGTATCTGATCATCAACGATGGCAGCCAGGACAACACCGTGCAGCGTGCCCGGGAACTCGGATTCCATCACATTGTATCGTTTAAGCGAAACAAAGGACTGGCACGTGGTTTTATGGCAGGACTGGATGCCTGCCTGCATCTGGGTGCAGACATCATTGTCAACACCGATGCGGACAATCAGTACTGCGGTGCGGACATTGAGAAGCTGGTGCGTCCGATTTTGGAGCAAAAAGCAGACATTGTCATTGGGGAACGGCCGATTGATCAAACCGAACATTTTTCCTGGAAGAAGAAAAAATTCCAGCACCTGGGCAGCTGGGTGGTACGGGTGGCTTCGCAGACGGATATTCCGGATGCACCAAGCGGATTCCGTGCCTATTCCCGGGATGCCGCTCTGCGCCTGAATGTGGTGAATGAGTACACCTATACCCTGGAAACCATCATTCAGGCAGGGCATAATAAGATTGCCATGACTTCTGTGCCCATCCATACCAACCCGGAAACCCGTCCGTCCCGGCTGTTTTCCAGTATGTGGCGGTATATGAAACGCTCTTCCAGCGTCATTACCCGTTCCTTCCTGATGTATCGGCCGCTGAAATTTTTCAGCACCATTGGTATCGTGCTGCTGCTGCTGGGACTGATTTTGGGCATTCGGTTCCTGGTTTACTTCTGCATCGGCGATGGGGACGGGCACATCCAGTCTCTCATTTTAACAGCAGTTTTGCTGATGACCGGATTCCAGACCATTTCCATTGGCTTCCTCAGCGATGTCATTGCTGCAAACCGTAAGATTTTGGAGGACGTGCAGTATCGTGTCAGAAAGGCAGACTGCAAGAATCAAGAAGATGATGAAATCGATTCATGAGATCAAAAACAGCCGGGTGCTGTATATCACAACCAAAAATACGGATTACCTGCGGGTGACGCAGGAAGTCCGGCTGCTTCGGGAGGCCGGTAATACGGTAACGCTGATTGGTTCTTCGGAAAAGAGCTACCGCAAGCGGCTGTGTACCGTCTATCGTGCGCTGCTGTCTGTCCGCATGGAGGACTACGATATCAGCATGGTGGGATTTGCACCGCAGCTGGTGCTGCCGCTGTTCGGGCGGAAATTACAGAAAAAGCCGCTGGTCATTGACTTTTTTATTTCGTTTTACGATACACTCTGTATGGATCGGAAGAAGTTCCGTCCGCAGTCCATCCCCGGTAAGATGCTGTATCGGCTGGATCGCCGTACCCTACAGCGTGCCGATCTCGCGATTTGTGATACGCATGCCCATGGGCAGTATTTTTGCGAGGAATTTTCCTATCCGTCGGCACAGATGCAGACACTTTATCTGGAAGCAGATACCAGCATCTATTATCCACGCCCCATGCAGCCGCATACTGATTTTACGGTACTGTATTTCGGCAGCATTCTGCCTTTGCAGGGGGTTCCGGTGATTTTGGAAGCGATTTCCTTGCTGGAGCAGGAGCCGCATCTGCATATGATTATGGTGGGACCGCTCGGAGACGGCGCAGTCCGCACCGGGGAATCCATCACCACATATATCGACTGGCTGCCGCAGCAGCAGCTGGCAGAGCAGATTGCACAGGCAGACCTTTGCCTGGCCGGACATTTTGACGGTACCATTCAAAAGGCACGGCGCACCATTCCGGGGAAAGCCTATATCTATCATGCCATGCAGAAGCCGATGATTCTCGGGGACAATCCTGCTACGCATGAACTCTATCAGGCTTCTGAGGATGGCATTTACTTTGTGGAGATGGGAAATGCCCGTGCGTTGGCAGATTTGATTTTGCAAATCAAGCATCAAAAGGAACAACAAAATGAAAAAAGTGGTTAAGATTGCTGGCAATCTGCTGATGGTTGCGGCGTTGATTTTCCTGGTAAAAAAGATCATTGGCATGGACTTCGACCCGGCACAGCTCAAGCAGCCGCCGGTACTGGCAGCGCTGCTGCTGAATACAGTTGTGCAGACGGGTTTGATTCTGGTGACCTGTTATCCGTGGCTGCTGTTTACCAAGGCACTTTCCGGGGAGAAGATTCCCTATGCAGCCGCTATGCCGGTTTACACCAAATCCAATTTGTATAAGTATGTACCGGGCAATGTCTTTCAGTATGTCGGGCGCAACCAGCTGGCAGCCGATCTGCAAATTCGGCACGTTGATGTTGCCTGTGCCACAATTTTGGATATTTTGTGCTGCATCCTGGGCGCAGTTGTGGTCTCTGTGTTGTTGCTGGGCAGTACGCTTGCAGATTTGCTGGCGCAGTATGGCTTACAGATTTTGCTGGTGGGCGGCATTGTGCTTGTTGTTGCAGCAGCAGGATTTGCAGTTGTATTCTGGAAGTGGAAGGAGTCGGTCACCAAGTATCTGCATCGGTATCGTGCAGCCTTTTCCGGAAAGGGTATCTGGAATTTGGGAAAAGGACTTGGATTCTATATCGTACAGAATGCGGGTTCTGCGTTGGTGTATTTCATTGCCCTGCGGCTGGTGTTTGGGCCGGGGACTTCCTTTGGAGAGCTGACAGCACTGACAGGTGCATTTGTGTTTGCCTGGATTATCGGGTTTGTAACGCCGGGCGCACCGGGCGGCATTGGCATTCGGGAATCGGTGATGCTGTTTGTCTGCGGCGGAAGCAATTCGGATCAAATTTTGCTGTTTGTGCTGCTGATGCGGATTTCTTCGATTGCAGCGGATGTATTTGCCTGCTGTATAGGTCAGGCATATGCATGGCGCAAAAAGAAACAACTTTCGAGTCATTCCTAACCCTTACAAGGCAGTACAGCCAAGTACAAAAGCTTTGGTTCAAATAGATTCCTTTTCAGGATAGGATCATAAAAGAAAATCTCATGAGAATGGATTCTTTTGCAGGAATTTCTCACGAGATTTTTTTGTTTCGATGGTATTGCAGATTTTAAGCCACTGCACCAAAAAGCTCTAGTATCCAGCATTTCTTTCCATGTGCAGCTTGCGGACAGAATTTTTTCCTTGACAGCAGTTGAAAAACCTGTTATAATAAAACCAAATCATAATACACCGAAGAACAAGAAGAGTACCTTTTGGAAAAGGCTGGTACAGAGAGCCGCTGCTGCTGGAATGCGGTCCTGCCGAAAAAGGGAATGGACTTGTGAGGGCAAACTGAACGCAGATGGTTCTCTGTCAGTAGGGGCGACGGGATTGACCGTTATATCAAACGAAAGTGCGCCGGACTCCGGCGAATTTAGGTGGCACCGCAGAGTATGCTTCTGTCCTAATGTTTGGGACAGAAGCTTTTTTTGACCCTGTTTTCCACAGCAAATTGGATTGGTGTGCTGTGGAAAACGCAGTTTGATACAAGAAAGGAACGATCTTTATGGCACAGCAAATTCCATACAAAACCTATCTGGACGAATCCGAAATGCCCAAGCAATGGTACAATTTGCGGGCAGATATGAAAAACAAGCCGGCTCCGCTGCTCAACCCTGCAACCTTAAAGCCCATGACCGCAGAAGAACTCTCTCATGTGTTCTGCGATGAGTTGGTGAAGCAGGAACTGGATGATACCACACCGTATTTTGACATTCCCGAGGATGTCCAGAATTTCTACAAGATGTACCGTCCTTCTCCGCTGGTACGTGCTTACTGCCTGGAAAAAGCACTGGGTACGCCAGCGCATATCTATTACAAGTTTGAGGGCAATAACACCTCCGGCAGCCATAAGCTCAACAGTGCCATTGCGCAGGCTTATTACGCCAAGAAGCAGGGTCTGAAGGGTGTTACCACCGAAACTGGTGCGGGTCAGTGGGGAACGGCACTGTCCATGGCATGTGCGTATCTGGACTTGGACTGCCGGGTATATATGGTAAAGGTTTCCTATGAACAGAAGCCATTCCGCCGGGAAGTGATGCGGACATATGGCGCTTCTGTTACCCCGTCTCCGTCTGAAACCACACAGGTCGGCAAGAAGATTTTGGCAGAGCATCCGGGAACCACCGGAAGCCTGGGCTGTGCCATTTCAGAAGCCGTAGAAGATGCCACCACCCATGAAGGATATCGGTATGTATTGGGTTCGGTTCTGTCGCAGGTTGTACTGCATCAGTCTGTTATTGGTCTGGAGTCCAAGATTGCATTCGATAAGCTGGGCGTAAAGCCGGACTTGATCATTGGCTGTGCCGGCGGCGGTTCCAATCTGGGTGGCTTGATTGCACCGTTTATGGGCGAAAAGCTGCGCGGAGAAGCGGATTACCGCATTCTGGCAGTTGAACCGGCTTCCTGTCCGAGCTTGACACGCGGAAAGTTTGCGTATGATTTCTGCGATACCGGTAAAGTTTGCCCGCTGGCAAAGATGTACACGCTGGGCAGCGGTTTCATTCCTTCTGCCAACCATGCAGGCGGTCTGCGGTATCACGGCATGAGCTCCACGCTTTCTCAGCTGTATCATGACGACTTAATGGAAGCAACTTCCGTAGAGCAGACAGCCGTATTTGCTGCTGCAACACAGTTCGCCCGGACAGAAGGCATTCTGCCGGCACCGGAGAGCAGCCATGCCATTCGGGTTGCCATTGATGAAGCATTGAAGTGCAAGGAAACCGGAGAAGAAAAGAATATTTTCTTCGGATTGACCGGAACCGGATACTTTGATATGGTGGCTTACCAGAAGTTCAATGATGGCGAAATGCAGGATTATATTCCGACCGATGCTGATTTAGCAGTTGGATTTGCAGGCCTGCCGAATGTGGATTAAACGCAGTCCAATAGGATGTTGTATCTTTGCCGGATGCAGCTAGTTGGAATGGTTTCACATTGACTGAACGAAAAATCTCGTGAGAAGTACCTGGAAAGGGTTCTTTTCTCACGAGATTTTCTTTTTATATGGAGTGCGTTCGGTGGAGTGGTTGCCGTCTGTTGCCCATTATTGTTCCTTTTTGGTTCGTTTCTGTATGATCTGATAGAAGCTTGCGAAAATCGGAACGGCAAACGAACACAACAGCGAAACACCCCATTGTAACTTGGTCAGTCGAACGGTATCAAAAATCAGCTGCAAAGCCGGAATCTGTACCGCAGCCAGCAGGACAGCCAGGGAAATGGCAACAGCTCCCAGCAGTTTCCAGTTGTTCCAGTAGGGAATGGAGAATAGACTCTTTCGTTCGGACTTGCATTCAAATACATGCACCAGCTGTGAGACAATCAATGTGCAGAGTGCGCCGGTACGGGCAGCTTCCAATGTGCCGCCCAAGTGCAGAATGCTGGTAAATGCCGCCAGTGTTCCCATTCCAATCAGAATCCCACGGAATAGAATCCGTCCCAGCAGTCCATTGGAAAAGAAACTTTCCTCCTGGCGGCGGGGCGGCTGGCGCATTTGTTCCGGCTCCGGCGGTTCCATTCCCAGCGCAATGGCGGGAAGTCCATCTGTTACCAGATTCACCAGCAGCAGTTGGGTCGGCAGCAGGACAATGGGCATTCCCATCAGAATGCTCAGCATCATCGTCAGGACTTCTCCAATGTTGCAGGAGAGCAGGTACCGTACAAATTTCCGGATGTTGGCATAAATACAGCGTCCTTGCTCCACCGCATATACCAGCGTGGCAAGATTGTCGTCCAGCAGAACAACATCTGCCGCCTGCTTGGCAACATCGGTTCCGGTTTTTCCCATGGCAACACCGACATCGGCTTCTTTGATGGCAGGCGCATCGTTCACGCCATCTCCGGTCATGGCAACTACAGCACCATTTTTGCGATAGGCACGCACCAGCCGCAGTTTATGCGCCGGGTTCACTCTGGCAAATACACCGTATTCCCGGATGCAGGCCGCCAACTGCTGATCGGTCAGCGCATCCAGTTCCGCTCCAGTCATCGCCTTTCTGCCTCGCAGCAGTCCTGCTTTTTCCGCAATGGCAACGGCAGTATTTTTATGATCGCCTGTAATCATAACGGTTTGAATGCTTGCAAGGGCACAGGTGCGAATGGCAGTTCGTGCTTCTTCTCTGGGCGGATCCAGCATCCCGGCAAGCCCCAGAAAGACCATCTGCCGGGAATCGGACTGATCGGTTTCCTTCATGGCAAATGCCAGCACCCGGAGCGCCTGACTGGACCAGTCTTCTACTTGTTTTTGAATGGTTTGCCGCATGGAAGC
>OGCO01006566.1_pt1 | contig 10178 bp, 8 predicted proteins | sample 1570171 | NCBI WGS metagenome assembly OGCO01 (sample SAMEA4370583, study PRJEB24528) | human gut metagenome | reverse complement strand
GAACTTTCGGACGACTCGTGTTCTGCGAAGTCAGAACACAGCTTGTCGGCGAAACGTCAGTTTCGCGGCAGCTTCTTACATCATGTCGAGCAGCTTGTAGCAGCGCGCCTTGGTATAGCTCTGCTTGAAGCTGTACGACGCGAGCTGCTTCTGCGTGCTGTCCTCGGTCGCGCCCGCGGCATTTTCCGCGCCGCTGTCGCGCTCCGCAACCCACTGCTTGTAGTTTTCCTCTTCGGACGCATACTGGTCTGCGTTGAGCACGCCCGCCAGATAATCGTACATTTCGCTCAGCAGCTCATCCCACTGCTCGAACGAGCTTGCCGTCATGGCCAGCTCATCCTCTGCGTTCGCTGCCGAAGAGATCTTGAGATCGTCGCTCTCCAGCTCGTCCATCTCGCTCGAGAACTCCTGCCTGCGTTCGGATTTCTTCTGCTCGTTCTCCTGCTGCTGCTGTGCGCTGTCTTTTGCGGACTGGAGCTTGTTCTTCATGTCCTCGACCTGCTTCCTCTGCTCGTCGGTCAGCGAGGAGTCCTGCTCGAGCGAATCGAGCTTGCCGGAGGCCGCATCCAGCTTGTCATCCTCCAGATAGCCCTGCGCCTCCTCCAGATCGGAAGCAAAAGCGCTGTCCGACTGTGCGCTCTGCGCCTTGCTGAGCAGATCCTCGATGGACTTGTACATGGTGGAGTCCTTGTCGGTCACGCGGTCGCGCAGCTGCTTAAGCGCCGCGATGGCCTCGGTGTACTGCTCGTTATCTACATAATCCTCCGCATTCTGGTAGTCGCGGATAAGCTGCATCGCCGCATTGATCGCGGTCGGGTCCTTGGCCTCCTCCGCCGCCTTTTCATAGTACGAAAGCGCCTTGTCGAAGTCGCCGCGGTCCATATACTTCTCCGCAAGCGTCAGATTTTCGTCGTTTTTGTGATGGTTCATGAAGAACCACACGCCGCCGCCGATGAGCGCCGCGACGAGCAGCACGACGAGCGTCACGATCGCTGCGCGCCTGCCCTTGGACGGCTTGCGGTATACGCGGTCATCCGGGTCGGGACGGCCGCCGTAATAGGTCGTGCGCGATGCGTCCTGCGTCGGACGGGGGCGGGCTTCCGGGCGCTGCTGCGGCACGCGGGGCGCTGCCGCCGGCTGTTCGGATGTATCTGCGAGCGGATCGATGGCCATGGTCTCCTCGGCATCCTCGAGCGCCTGCCGGCTCTGTCTGCGCGCCGCATCGAACGCCGAAAGGTCGATGCCGCTGTCCGCCGGGGCGCCGCCTGCGTTCCGCAGCTCCTCGGGCAGCGTGGTGAACACCTCGGTCTCGTCGCTCACGCCGGTCTGCTCAACGGGCGCGCCGCAGAACGGGCAGAACTTGCCCCCTGCATAGGGCAGCTCCCTGCCGCATTTCTTGCAAAGCATGGATATTTCCTCCTGTGAAATAAAAATTCGTGTGTATATTCTAATCCAATGATATAGTATAGCACAGCACGCGCCGGTTGTAAACCGGCAGGAGACTGCCGGAAACGCCATTTATACGAACATCAGTTTGCTTTGTCCCGGGAAATGTGGTAGAATAGGTTCATACTATGTATGAAGGAGCCTTTACATGCCGACCGCACAGGAAATTCTCAAACAGTACTTCGGCTACGACAGCTTCCGTCCGGGACAGGACGAGCTCGTGCAGGCCATTCTTTCCGGGCGCGACACGCTCGGCATCATGCCGACCGGCGCCGGCAAGTCCATCTGCTATCAGGTCCCGGCGCTCGCGCTGCCCGGACTGACGCTCGTCATCTCGCCGCTCATCTCGCTGATGAAGGATCAGGTCGGCGCGCTGAATGAGGCCGGCGTCCCGGCCGCCTGCATCAACAGCGCCCTGTCGTTCGAGGAGATGCGCGACGCGCTGTATTTCGCCGGACGCGGGGAATACAAGCTGCTCTATGTCGCGCCCGAGCGTCTGACCGCGCCGTTCTTCCTCGATTTCGCACGCCGCGTGCCGATTTCCATGGTGACGGTGGACGAGGCGCACTGCATCTCGCAGTGGGGACAGGATTTCCGCCCGAGCTATCTGAAGATCCTCGACTTTCTTGCCGCCCTGCCCCAGCGCCCGCTCGTTTCCGCCTTCACCGCGACCGCGACCGCCGAGGTCCGCGACGACATCATCCGTGCGCTCGGTCTCGAGGACCCGTTCGTCATCACGACCGGCTTCGACCGCCCCAATCTGTACTTCGCGGTCGAAAAACCGTCCTCCAAGCCCTCCGCCCTGCTTGCGCACCTGCTCCAGCGGCGCGACAAGAGCGGCATCGTCTACTGCTCGACGCGCAAGACGGTCGAGGAGGTGTGCGACATGCTGCTGAGCCGCGGTCTGCCCGCGACGCGCTACCACGCCGGTCTCGACCCCGAGGAGCGCCTCGCCAATCAGGACGACTTCCTGTACGACCGCAAGACCATCATGGTCGCGACCAACGCCTTCGGCATGGGCATCGACAAGTCCAACGTCTCGTTCGTCATTCACTATAATATGCCGAAGAACATGGAGAGCTATTATCAGGAGGCCGGACGCGCCGGACGCGACGGCGAAGCGGCGGACTGCATCCTGCTGTACAACGGGCAGGATGTGCGTACTGCGGAATTTCTCATCGAGCACAGCCACGAGAATGACGACGACTCCATCGACGAGAAAACGCGCCGTGCGCTCATCGAGCGCGATATGGAGCGCCTCCGTCAGATGACGTTCTACGCAACGACGACCGACTGTCTGCGCCGGTATATCCTGAACTATTTCGGTGAAAAAGCGCCCGTCTGCTGCGGTCACTGCGGAAACTGCGACACGAATTTTGAAGAAGTAGACGCGACGATGGACGCGCGCAAGATCCTGTCCTGCGTCTACCGTCTCGACGAGCGGCGGCTGCATTTCGGCAAAACCGTCGTCGCCGCCGTGCTCACAGGCAGCAAGATCGAGCAGATCGGCCGTTTCAGCCTCCACACGCTCTCGACCTACGGCATCATGAGCGAGCAGACCGCCGTGCGCGTGCGGCAGCTCATCGACGTCCTGCTCGAGCGCGGCCTGCTGACCGCCGACCCCGAGCGCTACAACGCGCTTTTCCTCACGAAAACCGGCAACGCCCTCATGCGCGGCCGGGGTGAGCTGCATATCCGCCTGCCGCGCGAGAAAAAGCCCGAGACCGTCCGCCGCACCGAGGAGCTGTCCGCCGATGTGGATGAAAAGCTGTTCGAAAAGCTGCGCGCACTGCGCACAAAGGTCGCACAGCGCGCCGGTGTGCCGCCGTATGTCGTGTTCTCGAACGCGACGCTCGCGGACATGGCCGCGCGGCAGCCGAAGAGCGAATACGAGCTGCTCGGCGTGCGCGGCGTAGGCGAGGCCAAGGCGCGCCGTTACGGCGCGGAATTCGTCGACTGCATCCGCGACTATCTGGAGGAAAACTGATTATTTTTCTGCTTTTCGCCGCTCGATCATGCCGTAAAGCTCCTCGAGCGCGTCCGACAGCGTGCCGACCCGGTCGATCAGGCCGATCTCCTGCGCCTCGCGGCCGGAAATGACCGTACCGACGTCGGCAGTCAGCTGTCCGGTCTCGCGCATCAGACCGGCCAGCCGTTCCGGCTGGATATGCGAATGCCCCGTGATGAAATCGCTGATGCGCTCCTGTATCTTCGCGAGATATTCAAACGCCTGCGGCACCGCGATGATCGTCCCGTTGATGCGCACGGGATGAATGGTCATGGCGGCGGAAGCCGCGATAAAGCTGCGCCTTGCCGCTACCGCGAGCGGCACGCCGATCGAATGCCCGCCGCCGAGCACGAGCGAAACGGTGGGCTTTGTCATACCCGCGATCAGCTCCGCGATGGCGAGTCCGGCCTCGACGTCGCCGCCTACCGTGTTCAGCAGCACGAGCAGACCGTCGATGTCCTCCGCCTGCTCGACCGCCGCGATCTGCGGGATGAGATGCTCGTACTTGGTGGTCTTGTTCTGCGCCGGCAGCTCCATATGTCCCTCGATCTGGCCGACGATGGTGATGCAGTGCACGGTCCCCCGCGCGGTATGCGCGGTGATGGAGCCGGTCTCGGCGATGCTGCTGCGCTCGGGCGCCGGGACGGCGGTGATCTCTTCTGCCATGGATACGCTCCTCTCCGTCTGTGGATAATTCTCTCGTCTGTGTGAGTTTTCCACAGACGCGCCGGTTTTATGTACACCGCCCGCTCGACAAAATATTACAGATGGTAAATGCCAAATCGGCCACTGGTCAGCAGATTGACCGCCCTATACAAAAAGTTATCCACTTTATCCACAACGTTATCCCCAGCACACCTGTGGAAACCCCTGTGGATAAAGTGGATTACTCGCCGGGAACGCCGCCCCTCTCCCCTGTTTTTCCGCGCAGGCCGCTTATTCCCCAAACACCACTTGCCGTATATCGGGAAATTTGCTACAATACTAATACAGAATGCGACTACACGCAAAATTTTTATGGAGTTGATAAATAATGAGCAATCCTATCGTTACCATCGAAATGGAAAACGGCGGCATCATCCGCGCCGAGCTGTACCCCGAGGTTGCGCCGAACACCGTCCGCAACTTTGTCTCCCTGGCGGGCAAGGGCTTCTATGACGGCACCATCTTCCACCGCGTCATCCCGGGCTTCATGATCCAGGGCGGCGACCCGGACGGCACCGGCATGGGCGGCCCGGGCTACGAGATCCGCGGCGAGTTCACCCACAACGGCTTCCAGAACGACCTGCTGCACACCCGCGGCGTGCTGTCCATGGCTCGCACCGCAGACCCGAACTCCGCAGGCAGCCAGTTCTTCATCATGACCGACGACGCGCCGCATCTGGACAACGAGTACGCTTCCTTCGGCATGGTCATCGAGGGCATGGACGTTGTTGACGCCATCGTGAACACCAAGCGCGACTGGCACGACCGTCCGCGCGAGACCCAGCGCATGAAGACCGTTACCGTCGACACGCAGGGCGTCGAGTACGACGAGCCGGAGAAGGTCTGATCCTTCGGACGATGACTGCGGACAGACTGTTTGAGAAAGAAGGAACCGGTATTGCCATATACCACAGCTGATATCTTTATCCTGTCCGCCGCAGGCTGCATGGGTACGGACCGCGACGGACTGGACTCCATCCTCGCCGGAAATGAGGAGGGCGCAAAGGGCTGCTGTCTCTCGGTCGACATGACCTCGGACGGCATCGCCGTGCTCTCGTCGGACGGATATGTTCTCGCGCCGAACGGCGGCGCGGTGGCCGTCTGCGACCACACTTATACCGAGCTGCGCAAGGTCGCGCCCCGTCTGCTCCCTGTGGGACAGGCGCTCGACCTCGCGCGCGCCTGCCGGTCGAAGATCGCCATCACGCTGCGCGACCCGAGCCTGCTGCCGCAGATGCGCATGACCCTGCGTCAGACCGATTATCTGGATGACGCGGTCTTTGTCGGTCTGGGACTGGTGGAGGCGGCGCGTATCGCCTCGGCCAACCCCGACCTGCACATCATGGGCGAAATGCCCGCGGTTCCCGACAACATCGCAGCGCTCGTGAACGCCTCGCAGACGACCGGCCTGTTCGGCCTGCGCGCCGCGCCGGCTCATCTTACGCCGCCTCTGCTCCGCGCCTGCCGCGCCGCAGGGCTGTTTACCATGAGTCTGCCGACGAACGATCCGCGCACGCTCGACACGCTCATCCGCGGCGGCGTCAACTTCATCGAGACCGCCCGTCCCGACCTCGCCGCAGCGCTCCTGCCCGAAGGCAAAAAGGCCCGGCCGCAGCGCTTCCCGATGCGCGGCATTGACTGAATCGAGGAAAAGGCACCTTATGCACCAGCGTGCACGAGGTGCCTTTTTTCTGCCCTTATGCGTTTTTTTCGTTATTTATATTGAATTTTTCGCAGTCATTGTTTTACATTTTCTCTTTTTCTCCGCCGTTTCCTGTGTTATACTATGATAAGGTGATACCGCACAGCGAAAGCTGCGGCGGTATCGCCATAAAGGTCAAATTATCCCTCCCCTCGCTGTAGTACCATTTCTTCGAAGGGTTGTTCACTATGGAAAAAATCAAGCGGCTTCTCCTCTACGCCGGAGCAACTCCGGAAGAATTCGCCCAGATCCAGCAGGAGATGCATCTCTACAATTACAACCGGCTTGTCGCGTTTCTCGCGATCAGCATCATCTTTCTTCTGATTTCCGCCGTCTATGCGGTTTTCAGTGTCGTGCTCGCGCCCAACCTCCCAGCCTATCTCATCGTGCTCGGCATTTCCTGCCTTCTGCTTCCGATCACGCTTTATGTCGGACGGCGCAGCAGAGCCGGTCTGCAGATCTGTCTTTTTCTGTTTCTGAGCTCGCTGTATTCGCTCAGCATCTATCTCAGCACCGTGACCAGTCCGGGCGGACCGGCAACCGCATTCATCGCCTTTCTGCTCACACTTCCCACGCTGTTCATCATGCCGCCGCTCGAAAACATGTGCAGCGTCGTCATCTGGGATATGCTGTTTTTTCTCTTTGTATCCGCCAGCAAGGACGCGAGGATCATCCAGATCGATATGCTCAACGGCATCATATACGGCTGCATCTCGATCATCGCCTCGACCTATGTCATGCACATGATGATGCAGAATTTCATCACCCGCGCCAGGCTCCGCTACGTTGCGGAAAACGACCAGACCACCGGTCTGCGCAATCGAAACGCCTTCGAACGCGAGCAGAACGATATTCCCGGCCGCTGCCGGCGCACGCTCAGCTGCGTTTACATGGACATCAACGGCCTGCACGAGCTGAACAACGCCATGGGGCATCAGGCCGGCGACATCATGCTGCGCGAGGTGGCGGACGAGCTGAAAAAGCAGTTCGGTGACGAGCTGACCTACCGCATGGGCGGCGACGAATATGTCGCGTTCGCGCCCGACCTGTCCGAGGACAGGCTGCACGAAAAGGTGCGCACCTTCTCCCTCGCCATCGAGCAGAAGGATTATCACGCCGCTCTCGGCTGGGCAACCTGCGAGACTGCGTCGCTGCGCATGGAAAATCTGCTCCGCATCGCGGAGACCCGTATGTATCAGGCAAAGAGCGCCTACTATCAGGATAAAAATATCCTGCCCCGCGGCCGCTGATCTGCCGCTTTTCCCCTGTTTTCTGCCTTCGTTTTTGTTATAATAAGGCTGAACGAAAGCAAAAGAAGGAGTTTTCATGAAAATATTCAAAAACCGGCGCGGCTTTACGCTCGTCGAGCTGATTGTTGTGCTCGTCATTCTCGCGATACTCGCCTCGCTCCTCATCCCCGCCCTCACCGGCTATATCGACAGGGCCAGACGCGACCAGGTCGTCGCGGAGACCCGTATGCTGCACGAGGCCGTCCAGACCGCCGCAGGCGAAGCGTATGCGTCGAATGAATGGCAATCGGACACAGACATTTCCTCTTTCATTACCATCGCTAGCAAGAGCGGCAAAAAAGTAACGAATCACCAAGATACCGGCTCGTATGAGCTTTTCAAAAGCCGTTACAGTGAAATCGTAAATCTTGCTGAGGTTCCGAGCCTGACCGACGGCAAGGGCAGCTTTTTCGCTGTTACAGATACCAAAGGCGCTGTTCACTGCATTCTTTACAACACCGGCCGCGGCCTGCTCGGCGCGTATTTCCGGGAGACCGGAGAATACAAGGTCTATGATGAACAGAAGAATATCAACAACTATACCACTTGGTACGGAAACTATATCAACTCTGTTATCTCTGATAACACAGACAGCAATATAACCTGGTCTCAGCAGATGATTGATTACCATTTGACCCGATAACTTCAAAAAAACCGCCTGTTTTCCCATGAAACGAGCGGTTTTTTACTTATTCTTTACACAGTATTCGCGCATATATCATATCCTTGCGGTATACTAACGTCAGTCAAAAATTATTATGCCGCTCTGCGGCCTTCTGAAAGGGGGATTCGACCATGACAGACGCGATCTGGAATCAGGGATATACACAGAACCGAGAGCTGTCCTGGCTTGAATTTAATGCGCGCGTACTGGCCGAGGCGGAGGATGAGACCGTTCCTCTGCTCGAACGATTCAAATTTCTTGCGATTTTCACCAGCAATCTGGATGAATTTTTCATGATCCGTGTCGGCAGCCTGACCGATATGGCGGCGCTCGAGCCGAACCGCCGCGATACCAAGTCCGGTCTCACCGCCGGAGAACAGCTCAGCCGCATCTATGCGGCGGTAGAGCCGCTGTACGCGCGGCGCGACGCAGCGTTCCGCGATGTTGACGCCCGCCTCGCGCAGGAGGATCTGTGCCGCACCTCCATGGACGAGCTCGACAGCAGCGAGCGGAAATATATCAAACAGTATTTCAACACCATGATCGCGCCGGTGCTGTCGCCGCAGGTCGTGGACTCGCACCACCCCTTCCCTCACCTCGAGGGCAAGGTGCTGCACATCGCCGTGCTGCTCAGCCACAAGAAGAACGAGCGGCTCGGCCTGATCCCCGTGCCGGCCTCCCTGCCGCCGATCACCTTCCTGCCGAACGACAAGCGCCGCTATCTTATGACCGAGGACATACTCCTCGCCTTCGCGGACAGTATTTTCGAAATGTACGATGTGCTCGAAAAGACGGTCTTCTGCGTCACGCGAAACGCAGATGTGCCGCTCGATGATGAGCCGTTCGGCTCGGAGCAGATCGATCTGCGCAAGAAAATGGAGCGCATGCTGCGCCAGCGCCGCCGCATGGCGATCGTCCGCGTCGAGCTCAGCCGCCCGGTGTCCTCCCACTTCAAGGAGTGCCTCCACAAGCGTTTCGAAGTCACCGACGAGCAGATCTTCCTCTCCCGCAGTGCGCCGCTGCGCATGAGCTACGCCTTTTCTCTGGGCGATTATCTGAGCGTCGGCCGACGCTCCCGCCTGAGTGATCCTCCGTTCATTCCGCAGCAGCCTGCCATGCTCCCGGCCGGACAGAGCCTGCTCAAGACCGCGCTTCAGCGCGATGTGCTGCTTTCCTATCCGTATGAGAGCATGGAGCCCTTTCTCCAGATGATCCGCGAGGCGGCAAACGACCCGTCCGTCCTCTCCGTCCGCATCACGATCTACCGTCTCGCGAGCAAGGCGAAGCTGGTCGAATATCTGTGCGCGGCGGCGGAAAACGGCAAGGATGTGACCGTTCTGATCGAGCTGCGCGCCCGTTTTGACGAGCAGAACAACATCGACTGGTCCGAGCGTCTGGAGGAAGCCGGATGCAAGATCATCTACGGCTTTGAGGACTATAAGGTGCATTCCAAGATCTGCCTCATCACGCGCCGGGAACGCGGCGGCGTGCGCTATATCACGCAGGTCGGCACCGGCAACTACAACGAAAAAACCGCCCGTCAGTATACCGATGTTTCGCTCGTCACCTCGAGCGAGTCCATCGGCATGGATGCCGCGCAGTTCTTCAACAATATGGCCATGAGCAACCTCAACGGACGTTATAACCGGCTGCTCGTTGCGCCGACCAGCCTCAAAAACAATATCCTGTCGCTCATGGACGGCGAGATCGCCAAGGGCAGCGACGGCTACATCCTGCTCAAATTCAACTCGCTGACCGACATCGACATGATCGAGAAGCTGCACGAGGCATCCTGCGCCGGCGTTACCGTGGAAATGATCATCCGCGGCATCTGCTGCCTGCTTCCCGGCGTTCCCGGAAAGACCGAAAACATCACCGTTACCAGCATTGTCGGCCGTTTTCTCGAGCATTCGCGTATCTATGTGTTCGGCCGCGGCAAAAACGAGAAAATGTACATTTCCTCGGCCGATCTGATGACGCGAAACACCGAGCGCCGCGTTGAAATCGCCTGCCCGATCGACAGTCCGGCGGTCCGCGCACGGCTGCATGATATTCTGTTCGCCATGCAGCACGATACGGTCAAGGCGCGCGTGCTTCAGCCCGACGGCAGCTACCAGAAAAAGCCTGCCGTCCCCGAACCGATCTGTGCGCAGGATCTGCTGATGCAGCAGGCCGTCAGCATGGCGCGCGAGCAGGCGCAGCACGCCTCCGAGGAGGAACGCGGCCTGCTGCACTGGCTGCGCCGGCTGTTTGTAAAAGACTGATCTTATCCCCCATATACGTCAAAACCGAGGACTCTGTCCTCGGTTCTGAGACTGTCGAAAAACTTCGTTTTTCCGACAATCTGTGTTTTGACTTCGCAAA
>OGCO01006553.1_pt1 | contig 10199 bp, 9 predicted proteins | sample 1570171 | NCBI WGS metagenome assembly OGCO01 (sample SAMEA4370583, study PRJEB24528) | human gut metagenome | reverse complement strand
TGCCCAAGATAGTTCGCTGGAAACGGCGCGTGAAAATAGGTAGTCGCCGACTTGAATGAAACGCTTCAGGATTTCTCCTGAGGCGTTTTTTGTTGCACCTTTGCATGGTTTTCGGTATAATGAAAGAAACTACCGCGAGGGAGATGAAACGATGGACTGGGTCATGTGTCCGCTGCCAATGGCAGTGTGCTTTGTGGGCGTTCTTTTTTCGGTGAAAGTGAGCAAAAAGCACAAGCGCATTCTGGCGGCTGCCGGGGTGATGCTGTTTCTGTGCGTGACATTCGGCTCCCTTGCAGTGTACCGGGTGCAGAAGATCACCAAGCCCATCCGGGAAAGCGATACGCTTGCCGTGGCGGAAATGAACCTGAATTCGTTCCGGGGCGATGTGGAGATGAACGATCTCCAGACCGATGCGTCGACGGAGCTGTATCAGGCGCTCGAAGAATATCTAGGAAAGAAACTCTACCTGCCCTGCATCAATCAGGATGCCTTCGATGCGGGTGGGCAGGATGTGGTCCTTCAATTCGGCAGCGACGACGAGGCGAAGGTCTGGCTTGCGTTTTATGCGGACAGCCGAATCTGTTTGGTCAACGGGAAAAAGGCATACGTTTTTCCGGGAGGAAAGGCAGTTTATCAGGAAATCGAGGAAATTCTAGCGTCAGTCAGCACCTATACGGCGGTTACCGTCACTGCAATTGACGAGAAAAATGATTTTCTGATGGCGGAAGAAAAAAACGGGAAGCTATATGCGTTCCACAAGGTATCGGAAAAGCTGCGGACAAAAAGTGGAAAGCAAGCAAAGCTGGAAGACCTTGCGGTAGGGGATGAACTTACGGTGTTGTCGGATGGCAGGGTGTTGCTGAGTGACCCGTATCAAATTGAAAATATCTATCAGATTTATACATAAGGCTTCCTTCCGCTGCCCCTGCAAAAGAGGCGGCGGATTTTTTCTGCAAAAGCCTTGCATCCCGCCCGCCGGTGCGGTATGCTTAACCAATAGAGCATTGCAGAGGGAGGGAGACCCCGGATGGACATGGAAGAGATCCGCTACCTGTTGGGCGGCACGGTATTCGCGCGGGCCAAGGCCTACACGGACCGGATACAGGATCTGAACTGCGAAGTGGCCGGGAACGGCGTGCGCCACCTGAGCGCTGACGTGCGCGGCGGCGGGCGGAGCCTGTACCAGACCCAGGTCTGGCTGCGGGAAAACGGCAGCTTTGTCAGCGCCAGCTGCTCCTGCCCTTACAACGAAAACGGCGAGGGGCCCTGCTGCAAGCACATCGGCGCGCTGCTGATGTGGGACAGCGAGAGTCAGGGCCTTTCCGGCAGAACGCCGCAGAAGCCCTCGGAGAGCCCGGAGAGCATCCCGGGCGTGGTGCGGGGCACGGCCAATCTGCAAACGCCCCAGCCGGAGGAGCCGCCCCGCAGGGACAGCTATGCCTCCAGCCTGGAAATGCTGTTCGGCAAGAAATGGCGGGGCGAGGAACCGGAATCCGACTACGAGGCACGGCGGCTGCTCCGGGCCTATCAGGAGGGAGCACTGGCCGAGGTGGACGGCGTGACCGGCCACGCGGAGCTGCGCCCCCACTCCGCAGAGCTGGAGCCGGAGCTGACCCTGCTGCCCGGGGAGCTGCCCTGGCTGCGGCTGCGCATCTCGGCAGACGGCGGGCGGCAGTATGTGGTAAAGAGCATCCCGGACCTGCTGCGGGCCGTGGAGAAGCACGGCTTCATCAGTTACGGCAAGGCGCTGGAATTCCAGCACAGCTGGGAGGCCTTTGCCCCGGAGGCACAGCAGCTGCTCCGCCTGCTGCGGCGGCAGCTCAGCGCAAAGGAAGGAGCCGAGGCGGCCCTGCGCAGCTACGGCAATGCGCCCCGCAGCGGGCCTGCCGGGGGCATCCCGCTGAACGGCGAGATCTTTGACGGTCTGGTGGCCCTCTATGCCCCCACTGGCAATCTGGGCGGCTACACCCTCAAGACCGGCATCCCGGCCCTGACCATGCGGGTGGAAAAGCGCCGGGGCGGCGTGGAGGTGTCCGTGACCCCCGCGTTGGGATGGAAAACGGGTTTAGACAACGACTATTTATACAGTGAGGATACGATTTGGCAGCTGGACCGGGCCGAAAGCGCCCGGATGCGGCCCGCCCTTGAGGCGCTGTGCGGCAAGAGCCTGTTCTTTACCACCGGGGATGCCACCGCCTTTTGCAGCTACGTTCTGCCGGAGCTGGGCAGCAGGGTGACCATTGAGGACCCCGAACGCCTGCTGCTGAATCAGATCCCGCTGGAGCCGGTGGTGCAGTTTTACCTTGACGCGCCCACGCGGGAAACGGTGCGGGCGCACCTTGAGTTTTTGTACGGCGAGGACCGCGTCACGCCGGAGGAACCGGGGCCTGCCGGTCTGCTGCGGGATGCCCGCGCCGAACAGCGGGCCGGGCGGCTGCTGGGGCGGTATCTGGAGCCGGGGCCGGACACCATGGGCAACGGCCTTGCCGCCCACTACGATGCCTATGAGGAGGATGAAGTCTACCGCTTCCTCGATGAGGGCATCCCGGCCCTGCTGGCTGAGGGCGAGGTCTACCTGACCGATGCTTTCCGCAGTATGCAGGCCGCACCGCCGAAGATCTCGGTGGGGGTGTCGGTGCACGGCAGCGTGCTCGACCTGGAGGTGGACACGGGGGAGTTCCCGGTGGGGGAGCTGAAAGCCCTGCTGAGATCGCTCCACCAGAAAAAGCGCTACCACCGCCTGCGCGATGGCCGTCTGCTCCGGCTGGACGATTCCATGGAGGTGCTGGACGAGCTGAACGAGACGCTGGAGCTTTCCGGGGCCAAACTGGGCCAAACCCACGCCCGGCTGCCCCTGTACCGGGCCCCCAGTCTGGACTGGGCGCTTTCGGGGCAGAACGGCATCCGCTTCAACCGGGACGATGCCTTCCGCCAGCTCAGCCGGAGCTTCCACGCGATAAAGGACAGCGAGTATACACCGCCTGCGTCTCTACAAAAAGTTTTGCGAAAATACCAGCGGGACGGCTACCGCTGGCTCCGCACGCTGGATGGCTACGGCATGGGCGGCATCCTTGCGGATGATATGGGTCTGGGCAAGACGGTGCAGGTGCTCAGCTATCTGCTGGCCCTCCGGGAGCAGGGCGGGAACCCCCTGCCCAGCCTCATCGTCTGCCCGGCCTCGCTGGTGCTGAACTGGGCCGAGGAATGCCAAAAGTTCACGCCGGAGCTGAACTGCGTTGTGGTGGACGGGGATGCCGCCCACCGGGCCCAGCTGGCCGAGCAGTGGGACGGGGCCGACGTGGTGGTGACCAGCTACGACCTGCTCCGCCGCGACGAGACCCTGTACGAGAACCAGAAATTCTACGCCTGCATCCTGGACGAGGCCCAGGCCATCAAGAACCACACCACCCAGAAATACAAGGCGGTGTGCGGGGTGAACAGCCGTGTCCGCTTTGCACTGACCGGCACCCCCGTGGAGAACCGCCTGGGTGAGCTGTGGAGCATCTTCTCCTTCCTGATGCCGGGCTACCTGCCGCCCTACAAGAGCTTCTGCAGCCGGTTTGAAAAGCCCATCACGCAGGAAAATGACCCGGCGGCGGTGCGGCGGCTGAACCAGCTCACCGGGCCGTTCATCCTGCGCCGGATGAAGTCCGAGGTGCTGAAGGAGCTGCCCCCCAAAACAGAGAACGTCTACCGCATCGAGCTGGAGGAGGAGCAGCGCAAGCTCTACCTTGCCGCCGTGGTGGATGCCCGGGAGAAGCTGCGGGCCGCCAAGCCCGAGGATAAGATGGCGGTGTTCGCCGTCCTCATGCGGCTGCGGGAGATCTGCTGCGACCCCCGGCTCATTGCCGACAACTGGACAGGCGGCAGTGCCAAGCTGGATGCCTGCATCGAGCTGGTCACCAGTGCCGTGGAGAGTGGGCACCGCATCCTGCTGTTCAGCCAGTTCACCTCCATGCTGGAGCTGCTGGCCAAGCGGCTGGACGCGGAGGGTGTGAGCCACTTCACTCTGCAGGGCTCCACCCCCAAGCCGCTGCGTGCCGAGCTGGTGCGCCGCTTCAACGGCGGCGAGGCCAGCGTGTTCCTGATCTCCCTGCGGGCAGGCGGCACCGGCCTGAACCTGACCGCCGCCGATATCGTCATCCACTACGACCCGTGGTGGAACGTGGCAGCCCAGAATCAGGCCACCGACCGTGCCTACCGCATCGGCCAGCAGAACCCGGTGCAGGTGTACAAGCTCATCGCCCAGGACACCATTGAGGAAAAGATTGTGGAGCTGCAGCAGGCCAAGCAGGATCTGGCCGAGACCGTTACCGGCAGCGCGGATGGTGCCATCCTGCGCATGAAGCCGGAGGAGCTGCTGAATTTGTTGGAGGGAACCGAATGATGCAATACGCCATATTTGCCCGGCCTGTCGTGACCATTTACGACCTGCCCCAGACCACCAAACAGAGCGAGGCGGGCCTTGTTTCCACCATCGGGGACGAGGGCCTGTACGGTCAGGCCTGTCAGGTGCGCACCGCCCCCGGCGGCGTGACCGCCGAGGGAGTGCCCCTCTCCCCGGAGGTGGCTGAGGTGGTCACCTTTTACGGCTACCACGGCTTTGTCCGGCGGGATGCGCTGAAATTTGTCAGCGAGGATGCGCTGCGGGACTATCTGCCCCAGCCGCTGGTGCTGGTGGGCCGTGCCACCGATGTGCTCAGCCTGCCCAAGGTGCAGGGGGTGCGGATGCTGGAGCTGGAGCGGGGCTGCCTGCTCTGCCGCCTGCCCGAACCGCCCGAGGAAGCCTTGGCCCACACCGGCTGGGCCAAGGTGGCCCTGCTGGATGGCCGCACCGGCTATGTCCGGGACGTGGCGTTGGAGCCGGTGCGGTTTGAGATGACCGCCGTGTTCTCCCAGCGGGAGGGGCTGGCCTTTGATGACGCGCTGGCTGAGGCCCGGAATATTACCGCCGGGGAGCTGGTGCCGCAGGCACTGCAGGCGTGGTACGACGGCAGCGAGGAAGCGTTCCGGGATGCCGTCTGCGCACAGGCGAAAAAGTATCTGGGCACCGAGTACCGCTGGGGCGGCAAATCGGGCCGGGGCATTGATTGTTCCGGCCTTGTCAGCAGCGCCTATATGCAGTGCGGCGTGCTCATCTACCGGGATGCCAGGATCGTGGAGGGCTGGCCCATGCACCAGATCCCCTTTGCGGACAAAAAGCGGGGCGATGCCCTCTATTTCCCCGGCCATATCGCCCTTTACCTTGGCGAGGGCCGCTACATCCACTCCACCGGCGCGTCCGCCAGCGGCGGCGTGGTCATCAACAGCCTTGACCCCGCCGACCCGCTGTACCGGGAAGATCTGGTCAAGAGTCTGTATGCGGTGGGGAGTGTGTTCTGATAAAGTAACTCACCCTCTCCGTCATCCCTGCGGGATGCCACCTCTCCCAAAGGGAGAGGCACTGGCAATTCCCCCGCAAGGTTTCGGGAAACCGCCAGAGGCTCCCCCTTTGGGGGAGCTGGCAAAGCCGTCAGGCTTTGACTGAGAGGGCGAGGATGTTATAGGAGGAAGAACAATCCATGAAAGTCTTTGATCTACATTGTGACACCCTGAGTGAGCTGCGGCGCGCGGAGATGCGGGGCGACGGGCAGACCTTTGCCCGCAACAACGGCCACATCGATCTGGAAAAGCTGGAGAAGGGCGACTACATGCTCCAGTGCTTTGCCGCCTTTGTGAATCTGGCCGACCCCACCCCGGGCGCGGACCCGTTGGTGACGGCGCTGGAGGAGATCGATGTGTTCAAGCGGATGATGGAGCGGTATTCCGACAGGATCGCCCCTGTCTACCGCCCCGAGGATATCCGCAAAAACGCCGAGGCGGGCAAGATCAGCGGAATGCTGACCATTGAGGAGGCCGGCTGCTGTAAGGGCAGTCTGGGCGTGCTGCGCCGGATGTACGAGCTGGGCGTGCGGATGATGACCCTGACCTGGAACCACGAGAACGAGCTGGCCAGCCCCAACGTGGTGCCCGGCAACGGCCCCATCTGGCCCTGTATGCCCAACACCGAGACCGGCCTGAAGGAGAAGGGCTTTGAGTTCCTGGCCGAGATGGAGCGCCTGCACATCATTGCCGATGTGAGCCACCTGTCCGATAAAGGCTTCTGGGACATTGCGGAGCACAGCACCCGCCCCTTTGCAGCCAGCCACTCCAACTGCCGCGCCCTGGCCCCCCACTGCCGGAACCTGACCGATGAGATGATCCGGGTCATGGCGGAAAAAGGCGGTCTGGTGGGCCTGAACTACTGTGCGGGCTTTCTGGATGACCAGCCCAGCCCCGACCTGTGCCGCAGCACCACGGCCCTGATGGCCAAACACGCCGCCCATTTCAAGCAGGTGGGCGGCATTGAGATCATCGGTCTGGGCAGTGACTTTGACGGCATCGGCGGCAAGCTGGAACTGAGCGACTGCTCCAAAATGCCCCTGCTGGCCGATGCCCTGCGGAAAGAGGGCTTCACCGAGGATGAGGTGGAAGCCATCTTCTTCCGCAACGCACAGCGTTTCTTTGAAAACAACCTGTAATCACCGTTGGTATCAAAATCATCGTTGCAATCGTTGATAACGTTGGTGAAAAAGAAAAGTTAGCAACGATAACAACGATATCAACGATAATAATGTCTTAACGGTAAGGATAAAGCATAACGGAAAGTATAGAAAAGTTGAGGGATTCCAGATGGATCAGAATATGACATTGGAAAAGCGCATTGCCGCAGAGCTCTATTCCTATCAGGGCAGGATGAGCGTTTTTGTGGACGACCTGCGCGGCAGCACGGTGGAGATCGGTGCCGACGAGGAGTTCGAGACGGCCTCCACCATCAAGGCGTTCATTCTGGCGGTGCTGTATCTGCAGGCCAGCCGGGACAGGGCTGACCTGGAGGAGGAGATCACCTACGAGGCCAGCCAGTTCGTGGACGGCTCCGGGATGCTCCGGGCCCTGGGCGTGGGGGCAAAGCTCAAGGTGAAGGACACCGCCACCATGATGATCATCTGCTCGGACAACATTGCCACCAATATGATCATCGATTACCTGGGGCTGGACACCATCAATGCCTGCATCCGGGAATTGGGCTTTGGGCACACCGTCCTGCACAACCCCCTCCACTTTGACCGCTACGACAAGCTGGGCACCACCACGCCCCGGGACTACGCCGCCCTGTTTGCGCAGGTGGCAAAGGGTACGCTGGTCAGCAAAGAAGCCAGCGCCGCCATGCTGGGCATCTTCCGCCAGCAGCACTACAACACCATGCTGACTCACGATTTCCCCCAGTTCTATCTGGACTGCGAGGAGACCGGCGAGCCGGAGCTTATCTGGGTGGCCAGCAAGAGCGGCAGCATGAACGCCTGCCGCAACGACGGCGGCATCATCCATACCCCCTACGGCGAATACGTCATCGTGCTGATGAACAAAGACTTCCACGATATCATCGAGTACGACGGCCACCCGGCCATGGTGTATGGTGCAAGGGTCTCCCGGATGATCTTTGACCAGATCCTGGCCTGTGAGGGCAAGCTGTATCGGAATTGAAAAGAAAACCTCTCACCGCTCCAAACCCGCTGACAGCGGGGATGTCGCGGAGCTCCTCGATCAGGGGAGCTGAATAGAGAATTTTGGATCATAAAGAGGAATTATAACAATGGGTATTACAATTTCCCCGGTCATGATGGTGTTTCTTGTCTTTATGACCGGATTTGCAGGGTTTGTGGATTCCGCGGCGGGCGGCGGTGGGCTCATCAGCCTGCCGGCCTATCTGTTTGCAGGGCTGCCGCCGCACTACACCTATGCCACCAATAAGTTCAGTGCTGCCTGCGGCACCACCTTTGCCACGGCCAGCTTCTTCAAAAATGGTGCCATGAACGTCAAGGTGGGCATTCTGGCGGCCATCGGCAGCTTTGCGGGCAGCGCGCTGGGGGCGCACATTGTCCTGCTGCTCAGCGATGAGGTGCTGAAGACCACCATGTTCATCATCCTGCCCATTGCGGCGGTCATCATCCTGTGGCAGCGCAACCTCCCGGACGAAAACCGGGATGACGGTACCATGAACCTGAAAAAAGCGGCGCTGGCGCTGGGCATCGGGCTTGGCATCGGCCTGTACGATGGTCTGGTGGGGCCCGGCACGGGCACCTTTGCCATCATCGCCTTTTCCAGCCTGATGAAGTTTGACCTACGCACCGCCAACGGCAACGGCAAGGTGCTCAACCTGGCCAGCAACTATGCCAGCCTCTTTACTTACCTCATGAGCGGGCTGGTGGTCTTTTCCATCGGCATCCCCTGTGCCATCAGCGGCATCGCGGGCAACCTGCTGGGCTCCCACTTCGCCCTCCGCAAGGGGGCAAAGTTCATCCGCCCCATGATGCTGGTGGTGCTGGTGCTCCTGCTGGGCAAGCTCATTTCGGATGCGGTGCTGTAAAACAAGAAGTGTAGACGCAAAAAAGCGAGGAGACTGACTCCTCGCTTTTTTCATGGATCCTATTTTTATTCGATGTCCAGTGCTTCATCAAAGAACGCCAGGCCGAACGCGCCGGGGCCGGCGTGGGTGCCGATGACGCAGCCGATCTGGCGGGTCAGGGCCTCGGGACGGTGCAGATTATCCTGCAGGTAGGTCTGGATGGGGGCCACCTCGCGGGGGGCGACGGTGTAGCCTGCCAGCGCGGGCAGCGTGGGGTGGATGCCGCCCAGCTCTTCGATCTTTTTGAAGAGGGCAACATAAGCGCCGGGCAGGCCCCGGGCCTTGCCAGCCAGAGCCACTTTGCCCTCTTTGATGGTGATGAGGGGCTTGATGCCCAGCATCCCGCCTGCTACGGCAGCAGCGGCGGGCAGACGCCCGCCCTTGCGCAGATATTTCAGGTCGTCGATGGCGGCCACCAGATGCAGGTGCTCCTTGGCGTGCTCCAGCGATCTGCACGGCCGTCTTGCCAGCGTCCCGCAGCTGGACGGCCAGCCGCACCAGCAGGCCCTCGCCCAGGCAGACATTGGTGCTGTCCACAAACAGCACGTTGTCCACGTTGGCCAGGTCTGCCGCGAGCTTAGCGCACTGGCAAGTGCCGGAAAGCTCATGGGAAAGAAAGATGCCAATGACCTCATCGCCTGCGGCCGCTGCCTCGGCGAAGAAGCGCTCAAACAGCTCCGGGCTGGGCTGGCTGGTGGTGGGCAGCTTCTTGCAGGCGGCCAGCTGTGCATAATATTCAGAGGGGGTCTTGTCAAGGCCGTCCCGGAAGACGGTGCCGTCCTCCAGCGTGACGTTGAGGGGGATGACGGTCACGCCCAGCTGCGCGGCCTCTGCGGGCAGGATATCGGACGCGGAATCGGTGAGAATGCGGATCATAAAATACCTCCATGGGCGGAAGCCGCCCGGAACGGTTGTAAAACAACAGAAATAAGTAAAAAGTCGGTAAAAGTATAGCAGAACACCAACCGGAAAGTCAATCTTTTGAAGCAAATTTCCTCGTGCAGGCGCAAAACTGCTTGCACCCAAGGGAGCGGGTGTGGTACAATGTCCGCCGACAGGAGGCAGCGCCATGAACAAGATCGAAAAAGGCCCGGCGTTCTGGAAAGCGTTCGGGCAGGCGGCGGCCCTCTGGGCTGCGGTGGCCGTGGCCGGCAGTCTGCTGCTGCCCGGCGGAAGCATGACTCTGCCGGAGGAGCCGGAGAAGATGGGCTGGACGGTTCTGCGGGTCTGTGCCGTGCTGCCGCTGGTAGAGGAATTGATTTTCCGGGGCGGGGTACAGCGGCTGCTCCGCCCGCTGGGGCCCGGCGTGGCGCTGGCGGGGCAGGCGGTGCTGTTTGCCGCTGCCCATGGCAGCGCAGAGGCGAAAATTTACGCTTTTGCCATGGGGCTGGTGTTTGGCTGGGCCGTGGAGCACACCGGGCGGATCTGGCCCGGCATGGGGCTCCACTGCCTCAACAACTGCATCGTGCTGGCCGGATGTCTGGCAGAGAGGGGACTGGGATGACCGATTACGAACTGATGGGTGCAGCCCTGGCCGAAGCCGAAAAGGCCGCGGCGCTGGGCGAGGTGCCGGTGGGAGCCGTCATCGCAAAGGACGGCGAGATCATTGCCGCCGCCCACAACACCCGGGAGACCGAGAAAAACGCCCTCCACCACGCGGAGCTGCTGGCCATTGACGCGGCCTGCAAAAAGCTGGGCGGCTGGCGGCTGTGGC
>OGCO01006548.1_pt1 | contig 10211 bp, 9 predicted proteins | sample 1570171 | NCBI WGS metagenome assembly OGCO01 (sample SAMEA4370583, study PRJEB24528) | human gut metagenome | reverse complement strand
GACGCATGGAACATGGTGGAGCAGCCCATCGCGTTTTTGAAAGAAGCCGAGCAGTACCCCGTCTCGGTGGCGCTCGCCTATACACCGCCGAGCGAGACCTCCGTGCAGCTCGTCTGCTGCATTCTGGTCGTGCTGCCCGCGCTGTTCCTCTTCACCTTCTTCAACCGCGAGCTTGTGGAAGGCATCGTTTTAGCGGAGGTGAAGTGATATGAAACGCCGCGTTCTCTGCATTTTTGTTTTGATCTTATGGGGCCTCGTTTTCTGCACGATGCTTTCCGTGCGCATTGAGCAGCTCATGATCCCGGAAGTGGTGCTCACGCAAGCGGACGAAAGCGAACTTTCCCCGCACATCGCGCTCGACTCCCTTTTCTTCGACGATACGGGCATGCACCTCTACCGCCCGAGAGAAGGCACCGGCTGGGAGACCGGCACGCGCATTTATGAAGAAGAAATCAATAATTATTCCGTAGGCGAAAATCAGCTTGATTTGAAGTTTTTCGGCAGCTATGTCCGTTACGCTTCAAAGCCCCTGCGCAGCGGCGACGAAAAGCAGCTGAGCGATATGGGCTTGCGCTACGACCTGACCCTGCCCCTCTCCCGCTACTACGCCGCCAACCGCAACGAGCTGCCCAGCCCGTTCAAGGTCATCCAGACCGACCGCGTCTTCCGCGCCGAGCGCCCCCAGAAGGGCCGTCTGCGCGAGTTCGTCCAGTGCGACATCGACATTCTGGGCGACGAGAGCCCCAACGCCGAGGTCGAGCTCATCGACGTGACCACCCGCGCCCTGCTGAGCATCGGCTTCGACGGCTTCACCGTCAACATCAACGACCGCCGCATCCTCCGCGGGATGCTGGAGAGCATGGGCTTTGCCGCCGACACGCTGGATTCCGTCTGCATCACCTTCGACAAGATGGACAAGATCGGTGCCGACGGCGTCAAGGCCGAGCTGACCGAAAAGCAGCTGCCCGAAAACGCCATCAACGCGCTGGCTGATTTTATCGCCGCCGGGGAGGTCACGCTGGACGCCGTTGCCTCCCGCTGCGCCGACCCCGCCATCGCCGACGACCTGAAGTACGTCCTCGCCACGGCCAACGCCATTGCGGGCGGCCGCTTCTCGGTGGCCTACTGCCCCAGCCTCGTGCGCGGTCAGGGCTACTATACCGGCATGGTGTTTGAGATCACCTGCCCGCAGTTCAGCGGCGCAGTCGCAGGCGGCGGCCGTTACGACAACATGGTCGGCAAGTTCCTCGGCACGCAGGTGCCCGCCGTCGGTTTCTCCATCGGCTTCGAGCGCGTCTGCGGCATCCTGCTGGAGCAGGGCTACCAGATCCCCGGTGCCAAGCAGAAGATTGCGCTGCTCTACGGCAAGGAGGCCGACTTCCCCGCCGTCCTCGCCAAGGCCGCTTCCCTCCGCGACTGCTACAACGTCACCATCCTGCCGCAGGGCAAGAAGCTCGGCAAGCAGCTGGGCCAGCTGGAAGCCGCCGGTTTCGCCGGTGCTGCCTTCATGGACAAGGACGAAGTGAAGCTCTTCGCACAGCAGTAAAATTTTATAAAACGCAAAACCCCCGCCGGTCGGCGGGGGTTTTGCTATACAAGATCGATCACATCGCAAACTGTGCGGCGCAGAAGGCGGCGTAGATGCAGAGCATCAGGACGCCCTGCCAGCGGGAGAGCCTGCCCTTGAGCAGGGCGGGCACGGTCAGGAGGAGCATGACCGCGAACATCACAGGCAGGTCCATGACCAGCGAGGAGTTGATGCCCGCGATGGTGGCGTTCTACAGCAGATTTTACTCGGCTTTCTCCACTTTTTTGGCGTTGGGATAGATGCGCTCCATCCGCGCATTGTCAAAATGAGCGTCCAGAAAAACCGCCAGCGGGGTCGCTGCTTCCACGCCGCTGGTGCGGGCGTCGTACCGGGCCAGCGCCAGCGCCGACACCCCCATGTTCACCGCCATGAAGACGGCCAGTGCCGCCGTCATCCACGGGCGGATGTGAGTCTTCAGTTTGTTCATCCCCTTGGCCACCAGCGGGTAGCCATACCGGATCCATGCCACGGCCGCGATGCCCCAGAAAAAGCAGTACAGCAGGTTGATGCGGCCGCCAAGGTTGAACTTGAAGCCGCTGTAATCCCAGAACACGGTGCCGAACAGCAGCTCGGTGACGGCGCTGCACACATACTCATACGCGCCGCCGAGGATGACGCCAAACCAGAAGATGCGGCTCTCGCTCTTGCGCTCGCTGCCCCGCAGCAGGACGGCGGCCAGCACCAGCGCCAGCCCCCACACCACGCTGAAGGGGCCCCACACAAGGCTGGACCGGCTCATCCAGACCCCCGCCGTGACCCGGCAGAAAATGGTCTCCACCACGTCGCCGAGGAAAGCTCCCACCACGAACAGCCAGACAAGGTCGGAAAAGCTCATGGCCTTTTCGGCGGTGGTGGTCGGCTCCGGGCGGGCCGCTTCGGGGTAGGCTTTCTGGATGCGGCGCTCCACGCTGGCCGCGATCTTCTGCTGGAGGCGGCTCTTCCCCTTGCCCAGCTCCTGCCCCAGCTGCTCAAGGCGCGGGTGCTTGGCCGCATACCGCTCCACGACCACCGCCGCGCTGATCTGGTCGAGGGCCGCAATGCTCATGCTGACCCAGACCGCAATATGGAAAAGCAGCGGCGGGAAAACGGCACAGAGCCGCAGCAGCAGGTCGTTGCCCCAGCGGACGCTCACCGCGCCCAGCACACCCCACAGCACCGAATATTGGAGGCAGACGTAGCCGTCAAGGTTGAACTTTTTGCCGGAGTAGTCCCACCAGCGGCGGTGGTGCACCCGCTCCAAAAATTTCGCCGTGACCCACTCCACCACCGTCGCGATGAGGAAGCTGCCCGCGAACAGCGCCAGCCAATTGGTGCGCAGGTCGGCCAGACCCACCGCCAGCAAGACCCCTGCCGTGCCATAGACAAAGCAGAACGGGCCGGACGCCATGCCGCGGTTGGTGAACTGGCGGCCCTTAATGGTGGCCACGACCGTCTCCCCCACCCAACCGAGGAACGAGTAGACCAGATAAATGACGCTGAGGGTATAGAAATTCAGATTCATAAGGCTCCTTTCTCAGAGAAGCAAAAAGGGGCCGGGAACTCCGGTTCCCGACCCTTTCTGCTTCTCGGTTACAGCTGGCTCTTGTACAGCGCGACGATCTCTTCCACGCTGGTATCACGCGGGTTGCCGGGGCGGCAGGCGTCCGCATAAGCGGACTCGGCGAGGAACTGGATGTCCTCTTCCTTCAGGATGCCATGCAGGTTTGCGGGGATGCCCACGTCGGCAGAGAGCTGCTTGACGGCGGCGATGGTAGCATCGGCGGCCTCGGCATCGTTCATCTCGTCGATGCCCTTCACGCCCATGGCCTTGCCAACGGCGCGGTAACGCTCCCCGGCAACGTCCTTGTTATATTCCAGACCCACCGGCAGCAGGATGGCGCAAGCCACACCGTGCGGGGTATCATACAGGGCCGACAGGCCGTGTGCCATGGAGTGCACAATGCCCAGACCCACGTTGGAGAAGCCCATACCGGCGATGTACTGGCCCAGAGCCATGCCCTCGCGGCCTTCCGGGGTGTTCTGGACAGCGCCGCGCAGGTTCTCGCTGATGAGCTTGATGGCTTCCAGATGGAACATATCGGAGATGGTGCAGTGGCCCTTGGTGATATAGCCCTCGATGGCATGGGTCAGCGCGTCCATACCGGTAGCGGCGGTCAAGCCCTTGGGCATGGAAGCCATCATGTCGGGATCGACGACTGCGATCTCCGGGATATCGTTGGTATCGACGCAGACGAACTTGCGCTTCTTCTCCACGTCGGTGATAACGTAGTTGATGGTGACCTCCGCCGCAGTACCGGCGGTGGTAGGCACGGCGATGGTGAAGACCGCGTGCTTCTTGGTGGGAGCAACGCCTTCCAGAGAGCGGACGTCGGCGAATTCGGGGTTATTGATGATGATGCCGATGGCCTTTGCGGTATCCATGGAGGAGCCGCCGCCGATGGCGACCATGCAGTCCGCTTCTGCGGCCTTGAACGCAGCCACGCCGTCCTGCACGTTGGCGATGGTGGGGTTGGGCTTGATCTCGCTGTAAACAGTATAGGCAAAGTTTGCAGCATCCAACAGGTCGGTGACTTTCTTGGTGACGCCGAACTTGATCAGGTCCGGGTCAGAACAGACGAAAGCCTTCTTGTAGCCGCGGGCGGTCAGTTCGGGAACGATGTTCTCGATGGCACCGTGGCCATGGTAGGAGATCGTATTCAGAACAATGCGGTCAGCCATAGTTTATATCCTCCAAATCCATTTGCCCCGCACCGAGCGGCAGGGCATTTCTTTGCTCTTACTGTACCACATTGTTAAATAACTTTCAATGTCAATTTCTTATGATTTCTATGAAATTTTTTATACCAAAATAACAAAAATGCCCCGCTACCCTAGGCAGCGGAGCACTCCATTTCACAGTTTTTAATAACTTTCTCAGCCAGTATTCTCAAAACCGACCTGCCAAGGGCTCCCCTAGTAGGAAAGACTCCCCCGGCCGGGGGAGGTGGCGTGCAAACGCCAGAAGGGGACGACTGGCGAGCCGTAGGCTCGACTGAGAGGTTTTTACCAAAGACGAATGACTTTAATGACGCCCTCGGCCTTATCGCGGGCCAGCTCCAGATGGTGCTGGAGAGCATCGGCGGCGGTGTCCCAGTTGTCGTTCAGAGCCGCGTCGAGGATCAGCAGATGCTCCTCGCAGGTCTGATCCTGATTGATCATGCTCACCTTGCCGGTCATGATGCGGAAGCGGGTGTTCAGGCCGGTGATGCGGTCATAGGCCGAGCGCAGGTACTTGTTGGGAAGGCTGCTCATCAGCAGCGCGTGGAAGTCGTCGTCCGACTTGCAGAAGTCGTCGATGCGGTCCGGGTGGTGCATCAATTCCTTGTAATCTTCCAGCTCCTGCCGGGGGATCAGGTTCCCGTAATTGCGCAGCGCATAGGGCTCCACCAGCAAGCGCATCTCGAACATGCTGTGCACGTCCTCTTCGGTGATGCCCGAAACCATCAGGCCCTTTTTGGGCAGGATGGTGATCAGACCCTCCTGCTCCAAGCGCCCCAGCGCATCCCGCATGGGGGTGCGGCTGATGTTGCCCATCTCCGCACAGAGCTTCTGCTCGTTGAGAAACTCATTGGGACGGTACTCGCAGTTCAGGATCTTTGTTTTCAGATATTGGTAAGCCTGCAGCTTCAAACTGGGCTTGGTCTGGGGTTCCATCTCTCTCATCTTTTCAATCTCCTAATCGAACAGAGCGTCTCAAGCTCTGCTCCAAATTTTGCTCAGCACAACACAAAGCCGCCCGAAGGCAGCTTGTATCCCTAAAATAATCCAAGCCATCTCATACAGATATTATCACACAACCGGTCAATCTTTACAAGAGTTTTTCCAAAAGATTGGGAGCTTTTCCGTTTTGTACAGAGATCATGCCCGACATTCTCGCAATTTTGACAATGTTTTTTGTGCTTGTCGCCAACTTCCGCGTCTTGTTTTGCATCGATAAATAAATTGTGGTACACTTGGTGCAGAAAGGAAGGCGGATATCATGGCAGGACGCGGCGGCTACAACACCAAGACCCGTCAGCTCATCTTGGATTATCTCATCAACAACCGGCAGCACGCGGTCAGTGCGTCGAACATTCTGGAACATTTGGAGGCCGAGGGCGCCAGCCCAAACCCCACCACGGTGTACCGCTACCTCGACAAACTGGCGGGCGAGCAGCGCATTATGAAATATGTGGCGGACAAAGGCGAAAAAGCGGTGTTCCAGTACGTTGACGAGGGCCGCCACTGCCGCGAGCATCTGCACCTCAAGTGCGTGCAGTGCGGGCGCATCTACCACCTCGACTGTCACTTCATGGACGAGGTGCGGGCGCACCTGATGGCCGAACACGGCTTCACCCTTCAGTGTGAGGGCAGCGTTTTGTACGGATTGTGCCGCTATTGCGCACAAAATCAGGCCAAACCGGAGCAGACCGCACAAAAATGCGATTGCTGTGTTGACACGGACAAAAAGCCGTGATACAATTCAGGCAAGAAAAGCGTTGACCGGGAAAAGTAAGGTTCAACCGCTCTTTTTCAGAGAGCGCGGGCAGGTGGAAGCCGCGCAGAGAGCCGAACCCGAACGAACCCCCGTGAGCTTCCCCCTGAACCCGCGCAAGGCGTACAGTAGGGGCAGACGTCCGCCGCTCGTTATCGCGGCAGTGCTTTCAACGGGGAGAGCGCACAAAAGTGACTGGTATGCCCTGCGTACCGGTAATTTAGGTGGCACCACGGATACGGCAGCATTCGTCCTAGCAATGGGAGGAAGGCTGCCGTATTTTTGTTTTCCTCGAAGCATTTGAGAGGGGTAAGAAATATGTGTTGTGTAATGGGCTACACCGGACATGATCTGAGTGCCGACAAGTTCAAAGAGTATCTGCTACGCACCGTGATGCGCGGGCCAGACGACCAGCGGGTCGTGGAAGGGCCTTTCGGCCTGATGGGCTTCGGGCGGCTGGCCATCATGGGCCTGACGCCGGAGGGAATGCAGCCCTTCTACCGCGGGGCGGACTGTGTGGTCTGCAACGGCGAGCTGTACGGCTTCCGGTTCGAGAAGGAGATCCTGAAGCGCCGGGGCTACAAGTTCCAGTCCGACTGCGACTGCGAGATCCTGCTGCCGCTTTATTATGAGTACGGCCTCGACATGTTCCGCCACATGGACGCCGAATTCGCACTGATCCTGTACGATTCCCGCAAGGACCGGCTCATTGCCGCCCGCGACCCCATCGGCATCCGGCCGCTGTTCTACGGCTACTCCAAGTCCAGCCACCAGATCGCTTTTGCATCCGAGATGCAGAACCTGATCGGCTGGTGCGATGACATCCGGCCCTTCCCCATTGGCAGCTACTACTGCGACGGCCGCTTTGTGCGCTATGAGGACATCGCCGATGTGCCCGCTCCCATGCAGGACGGCATGGACACCGTGCTGACCAACATCCGCGAAAAGCTGATCGCCGGTGTGGAGAAGCGTCTGGACGCCGATGCCCCGGTGGGCTTCCTGCTCTCCGGCGGCCTGGACTCCTCGCTGGTGTGCGCCATCGCCGCCAAGAAGCTGGGCAAGCCCATCCGCACCTTTGCCATCGGCATGGACACCGACGCCATCGACCTGAAATATGCCCGCCAGACCGCTGAGTATCTGGGCAGCGAGCATCACGAGATCATCATCAACCGGGATATGGTCATCAGCAGCCTCGAAGAGGTCATTCGTCTGCTGGGCACCTGGGACATCACCACCATCCGGGCCAGCATGGGGATGTACCTGCTGTGCAAGGCCATCCACGAGCAGACCGACGTGCGCGTGCTGCTGACCGGTGAGATCTCCGACGAGCTGTTTGGCTACAAGTACACCGACTACGCCCCCACCGCAGATGCATTCCAGCAGGAAAGCCAGAAGCGCATCCGTGAGCTGTATATGTACGACGTCCTGCGCGCCGACCGCTGCATCTCCGCCAACAGCATCGAGGCCCGTGTGCCGTTCGGTGATCTGGACTTTGTGCGGTACGTCATGGCCATCGACCCCGAAAAGAAGCTGAACAGCTACGGCAAGGGCAAGTACCTGCTGCGCAAGGCTTTCGAGGGCGACTGGCTGCCGCCGGAGATCCTGTGGCGTGAAAAGGCCGCTTTCTCCGACGCTGTAGGCCACAGCATGGTGGACGACATCAAGGAGTACGCCGAGAGCCTTTACACCGACGAGGAATTCCAGCTCCGCCGGGCAAACTACTCCGCCCACTGTATGCCGTTTACCAAGGAGAGCCTGCTCTACCGCGAGATCTTCGAGAAATATTACCACGACCAGAGCCGCACCATCGTGGACTTCTGGATGCCCAACAAGGCATGGCCGGGCTGCAACGTCAACGACCCCTCCGCCCGTGTGCTGGCAAACTACGGCGCTTCGGGCGTGTAATCCTCTGAGACCCGCAGGTTATCTTGCGGAGTTCCAATTTAAGACGATATTACATCAAATATTTGGAACATCGCAAGATGTTTTACCACAGTAGCGCAGCTGTAAGAGGATAACAAAGCAGGCACGCATTTCCGGCTTTTCCGGGTGCGTGCCTGCTTTTATTTTGATATTGTTTTTCAGCCGCCGGAGACTGCCAGCGCCAGCGCACCCACGAGGACGGCGAAACCTCCAAGGACGCCGAGGGCGATCTTTACCTCATCGGCCTCGATCTGTTCCTGGATCGCCACCTGTGTGCCGCAGTAGACATTGCAGCAAGCGCTGTGGCCGTCCGGGGTGGTGGCGGTGATCAGGGCCTCCCCGTCCCCCACCGCCGTTACCAGACCAAAGGGGTCTACGGTGGCGGCGGCAGGGTTGCTGGTCGTCCAGGTGATGGGTACTGCGTCACCGTTCTCCACGGCTACGGAAGCTCTCAGGGCCGCTGTGCCGCCAATGTTCTCCAGATACAGCCGCTCCTTGTTCAGGGTCACCCGGCCCACGTTGGACACCACCGTTACGTCACACCGCAGGGTGGTGGTGTAGGTGTTGGCCACGATGGTGGTCTTGCCGGGCTTCTGGGCCGTTACGAGGCCGTTGCGGTCCACCGTCGCCACAGCGGGATTGGTGCTGTACCACTGGTACACCCAGTCGTCGGGGGCGGCGCTGGACAGATAGAGCTGATAGACCGGGTTCCGGTCATCGTACTCGATCTCCATGTCCAGCCAGCTCTGGTTCAGGCGGCTCTCTGCCGCCGCGGTATTTTCTTCGTCCAATACCGCCGCCGTGGGGGCCGCCGCAGCCGCACTCAGAGGGCCGGCCGCAGCACCGAAGAGCAGTGTCACTGCCAGAGCGGCAGCAAGATGGGCTAAATGCTTTTTCATCCAATGTTCCTCACAGTCTTGCGGGGCGCTGGTCGGCGCGGCCCACAGTCCACCAAAAATCTCTTGCGTTCCGGAGCAGGTTCTCCTTCGCACAACCTCTCCGTTCTTACCTTTTATTATATCATCCCGCCGCTGCGCAGGCAAATAAAAGCTCTTGCACAGTTTTTGTGCAGATGTTACAATAAGGGCAGCAAGTATTTCGGTCAACAACAGGAGGAATTTATCATGGTAAAGCATATCATTCTCTGGCAGCTCAAGGACGAATATTCCGACGCCGAAAAGGCAGACATCAAGGCCGGCATCAAAGCGGGCCTCGAGGGTCTGGCCGGTCAGATTCCCGGCCTCGTGGAGATCCACGTCAACATCAACGGCCTCCCCTCTTCCAACGCCGATTTGATGCTGGACACCACCTTTGAGTCTGCCGAGGCTCTCAAGGGCTACTCCAAGCACCCGGCTCATCTGGCCGTCGCCGACAGCAAGGTGCGGCCCTACTATAAGAACCGCGTCTGCCTGGATTACGAGGTTTAATATTGACAAACCCACCGATTTTGCGTATATTAGATGTAATAATGTAAATTGGCTGTGAAGAGAAGAGTACGCCTCGTCTGCGCCTGACAGAAAGCCCGAAGGATGGAACCGGGCAGGCCGCGCGGAGCGGAACATGGTCTCTGAGCTGCGCGGGCGAAGCGTTTAGCCTGCGACGGGTGCGCCCGTTACTGCGCTCGCCGGAAGTTCCGGCGCAAGGCCGCGTCTGCAAGGGTGCGGCGAAACAAGGTGGTACCACGGAAGTTACACGCTCTCGTCCTTGTCCGGCACAGCCGGCAGGGCGGGGGCGTTTTTCGCTGTTAGCGCCAAAAGAAAGGAAGAATCGTTTTCATGAGCGAGCACAAGACATTCTACATCACCACACCTATTTATTATCCCAGCGACAAGCTGCACATCGGCCACAGCTACACCACCGTGGCCTGCGACGCACTGGCACGCTTCAAGCGGATGCAGGGCTACGACGTCATGTTCCTGACCGGCACCGACGAGCACGGCCAGAAGATCCAGGACAAGGCCGCCGATGCCGGCGTGACCCCCAAGGAGTATGTGGACAAGATCGTGGCCACCGTCAAGGATCTGTGGAAGCTGCTGGACGTCAGCTACGACCGCTTCATCCGCACCACCGACGACTACCACATGGAGTCCTGCCAGAAGATCTTCACCAAGCTCTACGAGCAGGGCGACATTTACAAGGGCGAGTACATCGGCCACTACTGCAAGCCCTGCGAGAGCTTCTGGACCG
>OGCO01006544.1_pt1 | contig 10216 bp, 10 predicted proteins | sample 1570171 | NCBI WGS metagenome assembly OGCO01 (sample SAMEA4370583, study PRJEB24528) | human gut metagenome | reverse complement strand
CGCTGAACTCCTTTTCCAAATTTATTTATACTTTATTTTCTATTAGAAAGTTGTTTATGTATATCAGTATATTTAACAATTGGGCCTGCAACAAGCTGTGGAAACATTGTAATATAAGCTGCAAAATCTATTAAGTTTCTTTGTGGTTTAGCTTTTTTCATATAAATATCAGATATGTATGATATTTGTTGGAATGTATAAAAGGATATTCCAAGTGGTAGAGCAATAGTTTTAACCTTTAAATCCAAGCCAATAATAGATTCTAAAGATTCTATAGCAAATCCATAATATTTAAAAAAGAATAGTATGCTTATATCTATAAGTAGTATTGTTATAAAAATGAATTTAGATTTTTCTTTATTGTTAATATGTACTCTAATTAATAAAGCGCCTAAATAGTTTATAAGTATTGATATAATAATTAGTACAATGTATATAGGTTCACCCCATGCGTAGAAGATTAAACTAGCTAAAAGTATAATAGTGTTTCTTAATCTTTTAGGAGTAACATAATAGCTTATTAAAACTAGTGGTAAAAATATAAATATAAAAATTAAGCTGCTAAAGACCATAGTTATTCACTCCAATTATTTAGTTATTTAAAGTTATCTTTAATTAGTTTATATATAGATGAAGAATTTTCAGAGATAATAAATATTAAATATTGTCCTTCTTCTTCTAATATGGCGTTTTCAATGATTCCATATTTTTCAGGATTATAGTTTTTAAAGCTTTCACTTTGTTTTTCTACTCTTGTACTAACTTTTGTTTTAATTTAATCCATGTTTGCGCCATGTTTTAACTTCAATATTAATATTTCTTCAACATCCATATTACTTTTAGGTGCATAAGATATAAAATATTCAATAGATCCTATATTAATGTAATATAAATTTTTTAATGTTTTTTCATCTCCAATATTTATGGAGTCTAATTTTAGGTTTTCTTCTAAATTAGCTTTTATTGCGGTCATACCGGCACTCTTAATACTTAATATAGGATATAAACCTATGAATAAAGATATAAGTATAACTATTCTATTATTATTAAACACATAAAAAATTCCCTTAAATTGAACTACTTATCAGTTAAGCATTTTTAAATGACAATTTTTCTTATATTCAAATATTATCCCCTAAAAATTTTCATATTACCGTTTCCTAATATATAAAAATATTAAAAAAATTATTAATTCTTTCTCAAGTATATTACTAAAACTATTAATTTTTTACACTTATTTAATTATTATTTTAGATAATAATTTTTTTGTATAAATATTACACTTACATGTATGTTAATGTCGTTTAAACAAATATTTTATATGTATTTGTGTGGTGATATCTTATCCTAATTATAGTAATATTTATTATAAGGGATTATTTATTGGAGGGGATTTATCTATGATAATAGGTTTAATTTTACTTTTATTGCTTATGGTGGCAATAATCTATTTTTTATATATGGTTTGTATTCAATTTAATTATATAAATAATATTAACTTACAATTTGGAATGGATGTCACAAAGTTATATTCAGACGAATGTGATGAAGGATTTTTAGGATATATAAATTACTTAGTGAAAACATTTGCCATGAATTTATATAAAGTTGGTCTTTTTTTCGATAGAATAATAAAGTCTAGATATTAGTCTAGACTTTATTATTTTTCATTATTAATTTAAAACAACTTTCATTGTATTTAACACATGGATCATTTGGATTTATTTTCATACAATTTTTATGATGATAATAAGCCTGGTTTAGGTCTCCAACTTTAAAATAACAATAACATAAATTAAGATGTGGCTTAAACCTTAAGCAGCATATATGTCTACACTGACAACAATCATCAGGTATAGGTAAACTTAATATTATCTCATACCAACTTATTGCTCTGTCGTATTTTTCTTCATCTTGAAAAGAATATGCTATCTTATAAAGTATTTCGCCTTGTGGAGGACCATATTCAAAGGTTTTATAAAAATATTTTCTAGCTATTTCTTTATCATCTTTACATAAATAGCATTCTCCAATTTTACAAAGAGCATCAATTATTTCATCTTCCCAAGTTCCCTTAGATACAAACTCTTCTAAAACTTTTATCGCTTCATTATAGTATTTATTACAATATAATTCTTTTCCATAGTAATATAAATCTCTCTCACTAAATGCTTGTTTTTCTTCTACTTTCTTTTTGTATATTTTTAAGTTTCTATCACTTACAGGTTTAATTTTATCATGTATTATACAAATATCACTATCATAGACATTTCCACTAGCTTCTATATATTCATGAACAAATCCAATCCATTTAAAGTTATCTTCTCTTTTCACTATTCTATTTCTTACCATAGTTATTTGAGGATTATTACATTCATCTATGTTCATACATGTATGCATAGTTACTACGTCTATATCTAATGATAAAACTTGTTTTAAATTTAAAAGTTTTTCTTTATTTTCTTCATCTATTATTTCATCAGCATCTAGCCATAGTATATAATCTTTAGTAGCTTTTTCAAAAGAAAAATTTCTAGCAGCTGAAAAGTCATCATTCCATATATAATCATATATATTTTCTGTATAGTTTTTGCATATATTTTTGCTATTATCAGTTGACCCTGTATCAACTATTATTATCTCATCGACTGCATCATAAATACTTTTTAAACATCTATCTAAAACTAATTCTTCATCTTTTATTATCATACATAAGCTTAGGGTTATCATGTCTCTACTCCTTATTGGATTTGCATTTATGCTTTATTGTATGATATTTCTACATATTGTGTTAAATATGTTATATATTTTTCTATTGATTCCATAAAATCTTCTATTTCATATTTATTTATATATACACCTTTTATATTTTTTAATATCTCAGTAGTAGTTACTACTATTTCTTGACTAAGCTTTTCATAGTCTTTATTTAGTCTTTCTTTTATATTATCTTTTAAATTCTTTATAAATTTTTCTATATTGTCAAGTATTTCTTTGTTTTTTCTATCATCTAAAACTTTATCATATATAACTTTTCCAACAGCTCCACTTATAGTTCCAGCTATTAAAAGAGGTGGTAGATAAGTCATAATAGCTGCTCCAAGTGTAAGTGATGCTGCATAATTTCCTAAAGTTGCACTGTAGATTGAAATAACCCCTCCTGATGTAGCACCAAGTATCGCCCCTGTACCTATTGTTGCAAGTATTGCATTCATATCTGTTTTTTCCCCATCTAACTTAAATGTTGGTGTATCTAATAACTCATTTTTATATGTTATATCATTTACATATCTTTTTATATCATCATCCATTTCTTCACTTACTTCTTTTAAGCAAGTACTCCATTCTTTAAAATATAAATCATCTAATTCATTCTTTTTAGAATTTATCAAATCAGTTAAGTAAGATTCATTTATATATACATTTGCAGATTTTATATCACTTTCAATTCTTTTTATCTCATCGCTTAATAAAATTCTATCAATCCAATCATTTATTTCAAACTCCATTTTTGCTTTTATATAATCTTTTTTATTTTGTAGTAGTTTTTCATATTTTCTTAATTCACCTAATAATACATCAACGCTTTTATTATAATCGTTATGTACTATTATATCTTTTTGAATTATTCCTTCTATTGAAGTTTTTATACTTTTATATTTTGTTTCATTAGAATTTTCATATATACACTCTATATAATCAGTTAATTTTCTAAAGTTTTCCCTAAGTTCTGTATAGTTTGATACTATTAGGTCTGTACTTTTAGCTATTGTTTGTTGACTCATTTTATGTTGATATTCAAGAGATGATGATATCATAAAAAATCTATCTATATAAATGCCATACTCACTTGTTATATAATCTAAAATTTCACTCCTATTTTCTGTTAATAAATCACATTTATTTACTACTCCAATAATAGGTTTATTATATTCACTTATTAAGTCTAATGCTTCTATTGTATCTTCTTGACCTAGATGAGTTGCATCTATAACAAATAAAATTAAATCTGCGTACTTAATATAATCTATGGTTTTCTTCTCATTACTTTGAGTTATACTTTTTAGTCCTGGTGTATCTACTATATTTATTTTTTTCAAATAATCTATGTCTAAACTTATTCTTGTCAAATCTGCAAATTTGCTCACATCAGTATTTTCACTATAAACAACTTCTATTACTGATGAAGTAGCTTCTAATACATCTACCTTACTTATTTCTTTTCCTAAAAGTGCATTTAAAAGACTTGATTTTCCTGATTTAACTTCTCCTACTATAGCTATATTTAATGGCTTATATTGACTTGATTCTAATGCTTTGATATTTTCTATCTGTTCATTTAGATTTTCAGATACAATATCCTTAAAGGGTACTATTTCTTTTTGTGATAATCTTTGTCTTATTGGAGAATTAAGTAAAGTTTCTTTAATTTCATAGATATATTGACTTATATTTTCCAAAATATCACCTCAAACTTATTAATATATTTTCTATATTGTCTAAATAACTAATATGCTCTTTTATTAAATTGTAATCTAAATATTTATTTTTAAATGTATTATATTTGACTTCATTTATATTATCTTTTATCTCATCTAATTTATCTTTTAGGGTTGTTATTATCTCGTCTTCTAAGTATGTAATATTTTTTTGGATATGGTTACTTAATGCAACTTCATCATTTACAACTTTTTCAGAGTTTGCTTTTGTGAGTTGATTTATAAAACTTGATAGTTTGTTATTTCTTTTTACAGTTTTAAAGTTATTATAATTTATAATCAAATATTTGCTTTTAGAAAAATAGACTTTTGTGTTGATAGTATTCTTTGTAATATTGCTAAAATCTGCTTTTTTGATTAATGTATTATAATTTTTTTCTATTTCCTTACTACATTGTACTTCTAAATTTTCTATTGCTTTTTTTAATGAATATAAATCCTCTTTAGTATATATTTTTTTCTTCTTAAATTTATTTATATGATTTAATGTATATAAATATATTTCATTACAACTTTTATTTAATTCAAATTCAATTTCATTATAATCAGATATATCTTTATACAAACTTCTCTTATATGAATATATTTTATCTAGTATTTTATTTTTCATTATAGATAAATTTTTATATTTAGAATCTATTTGTTTTTTTTCACATACTTGTTTGAAATTACTCTCTATAGATTTATATAAATTATTTATGTTGCTTTTATCTATTAAATATTTATCTTTGTTTACAATTCCATCTAAAGCATCACGAGCTGATATATAAACAATATCATTAAATTTATTATTATATATTTCATTTACTTTTTCTTTAAGTCTTTCTAAATCGTTATCATTTTTTATTATATCTATTTTATTAACTACACCTATTATTTTCTTTTCATGTAAATTATCTATTTTATTTATTTCCTCAATTAATTTATTAGTTTCTTTAGATACTATATTTTGAGCATCTATTAGCCATATTACGCCATCTGATTTTTGGTAGTATTTATTCATACGCTTTACGGTGTTTTTTAGTAAGGTTTGATTAAGTCCTGGTGTATCTACTATTGTAAAGTCATTAAGTATTTTTTTATTTTTTAAATAGTATTTTATTTGATTTATATCTGATTTATATAAGTGTAATCTTTCTTGTTCAATTTTAAATTCTTTTAATTTATCTTTGCTAAGTTTATTCTTGTAGGTTAATATTTTTTTTGATATTTCTTTTTTTGATATTTTAAATTTATCCTCTTCTTCTTTTAATATTTTTTTACCATTACTTAAACTTTTTATAATTTCTCTTTCATCATTATAGGTTATTTCTACTTTTTCATTATCTGATTTAATAAATAAATCTAGTTTCCATGTATTTGGTATATCACTAGTTTCTATTACTTTTTCTTGTAAAATGGCATTTATAAGAGTTGATTTTCCATAATTACCAGAACCCATTATAAATAGTAAAAATGGATTTTCTAGCTCTTTTATACTTTTAGTATTTTCTTTTATTTTTTGTTCTATATATGAAACTACTTCTTTTGATTTACTTTCTTTATTGTTTATATCTTTTTTTACTAATTGTAATTCTTTATTTAATTTATTTATTATGTTCATTAATTTCTCTAATTCAATATATCTGCTATCATACATACTATCATCCTTTTTTCTCTTCAATACCTTATCCATAAAATATTCTAAATTTAAATTTGTTATATTGTATGAATTTTAATTATCTTAAAGAACTTATATCTATATATGTAACTAAATAAACTATTAGAAATAGATTCTTTGAGTTAACGTAAAATAAGGAAATTTACTTCAAATTCAATTTATTAAAAAGTCTAAGGTGTGGCTCTTTTTATGCAATATTTATTACAAAGGGAGCTAACATATCATAAACTAAAAAAAGGCTGTATAATCAGCCTTATATTAAGTCATGTGCATATTCTTTTATTGGTGCATTTTTTAAAAGTAGTACTGAACAAATTAAAGATATTACTATAGTTAAAAGTTTTATAATTAAATGTATATTTACATTTATAATAAACCTTAAAATATCAACTAAGTTAATAACTATATAATTCATAATTAAATCTGTGTTAAATATATAAAATGTTACTCCTAATGTTATAACTATTGTTGGTATAATTAAAAATATTATTATTGAGGTTTTCTTTTTAAGTCTATATAAAATACTTCCAAGTAAAAATCCTATAGATGAAAATGCAAATAAAGTTAAAAGCTGCCCTAAGATATCCATAATAAATCTTCTTATGCTTAAATCAGAAAAAGCATATAATACTGTTGTTCCCATTTCTAAATAACTATTTATAATATCAGTAAAAGTATTTACAAAGTATGCAGAATCTCCAAGTACTAAAGCATTTTTACCAGAAACATACTCTACTACAAACTTTAAAATCAATGACCATAAAACTGTAAATATTGAAAATACTATCCCCATACCTATCATTGTAATTATAGATGCTTTTATATAGCTTTTTCTATCTGCTTTTATATTTATTGCAACATTAAACTTTATATATGAAAGATATATACCATATATAAATATAAGTAATGCTGTTGTAGAATATATTTCACTTTTAAATATTAAATATCCATTTTCAAATACTGAATGTTTAAATCCAGTTAGTATTTCTTTACCATCATGTGTTATTGCTATTGAAAGTGTTATTACTATCATTAATATTATAGACTTTTTCATTAATCTAAAATACGGCATTAACTTATTCATTTGTATTCCCCCTTTTAGTAAGATGTACAAACATATCTTGAAGATTCATAGTTTCTAAATTTATGTTTAAACTTTCTATAAACTTTAAATCATCTTCATTTATATCCCCATAATATTTATACACTTGTTTAGATCCAAAACTTTTATCAGGTGTTGTATTTTTAAACATTTTAATTTTTCCAAATCAGACTTATCTCCACTTATGTAAAATGATTTTTGACTTATATTATCTATACTATCATCAACTATTACTTTTCCTTTATGTATTATAACTACATTTTCAATTAGATTTTCTACTTCATTTATAAGATGAGTTGATAATATTATAGTTCTAGGATTTTTTATATAGCTATCTAATAAGATCTTATAAAACTCCTGCCTATTATCCGCATCAAGACCTATTGTAGGTTCGTCAAATATAGTTATAGAAGCATTTGAGCATATTCCTATAATGTTCGATACTATACTTTTCATACCTCTTGATAATTTTCTATATGACTTCTTAGAATCTAGCTCAAAATAAGCACACAATTTTTCTTGTAGATTTTTATCATAATATTTATAAAAGTATGAGTAAGTATTAAACAATTCTTTTATTAAAATATCATTTTCAGGAAACTCTCTTTCTCTTACTATACATAACTTATCTAATACATCGTCACTTTCATTTATATTTTGTCCAAATATTTCTATAGTACCGCTTTTACTAATTAATTGCTTTGTAATTATATTTAATAAGGTAGTTTTACCTACTCCATTTTTCCCAAGTAAACCATATATTTTATTTTCATAAAAATCTATAGATATATCATCAAGTATTACACTATCATTAAAAGACTTACTAACATTTTTTACTTTTACGGCTACACTCATTTAGTTTCCCCCTTTGTATTGTTTAATCATCTCAAGTAATTCATCTTTATCTATATCTAACTTATTTGCTTCTTCAATTAAGTTCTTTATAAACTTATTTTTAAAGCTTTCTTTTCTTAAAAGTTTTATAGTGTTTTTTGCTCCCCTATTTACAAACATACCTAAACCTCTTTTTTTATATAAGATATTCTTATCTACTAATATATTCATTCCCTTTAATACTGTAGCTGGATTTATATTATATAACCTTGATAGTTCTGTTGTTGAAGGCACTTGTTCATCTTCTTTTATGCTATCTGTTAGTATTTCATCCTCTATAGCTTTTGATATTTGAATAAATATCGGTTCGTCTTCATTTAATATAAGCTTCATAAATCACTCCTTATATCCGTTAATCAATCAGTTAATTACTCAAGCAACTAACCATAATAGTATTGTATATAAAATAATAAAAAATGTAAACATGTATCTATAAAAAGAGCTATTTCAAAATGATTATTTAATCATTTTGAAATAGCTCTTTTTATAAATCTACTTTTTAACTTATCTATACCAATTATGTATATTCCTTTTTAATGTAAATATTTTTATAAAATTTAATTAAATTTTAGATGCGATACAAATTAATATGTGCTACTATTTACTTAAAGAAATCAAATCATATTTTTACAAGAGATATAAAAAGCAGAAAACTACTCTCACTTTTGTATAAACTAATTAATAAAAGTTTTTAAGTAATTTAAGTCTACTTGGATGTCTTAATTTTCTAATAGCCTTAGCTTCTATTTGTCTTATTCTCTCTCTTGTTACTCCAAATACTTTACCGATTTCTTCTAAAGTCTTAGGTGTGTCATCATCAAGTCCAAATCTCATTCTAAGTACTTGTTGCTCTTGATCACTAAGATCTGTTAATACTTCGTCTATTTTTTCTCTTAAGTTATTTTGTTCAACCTCATGAATTACCACGTCCCCAAAGTGTGCATCAGATGGTATAAACTCAACTAAACTACTATCTTCATCTTCTTTAATAGGAGTATCAAGAGATACTATGTTTTTATCCCTTTTTAATATATCTAAAACCTTATCAACTTCAAGTTCGCAAACTTCAGCAAGTTCTTCCATACTAGGTTCTCTTTGAAGTACATTAGCAAGCTCTTGTTTTTTTCTTTTTACAAAATTTATTCTTTGATGAAGATGAACAGGTATTCTAATAGTATTTTCACAGTCATCTATGTATCTTGTTATACTTTGTTTTATCCACCAAGTCGCATAAGTACTAAATTTAAATCCCTTTTTATAATCGTACTTTTCAACTGCTTTTATAAGTCCAATGTTTCCTGCTTGAATTAAGTCAAGCATATCTACACTTTCTTTTCTATATCTTTTAGCGATACTTACAACCAATCTATAATTTGCATTTATAAATTTCTCTTTTGCTTCCTCTGAAGAGTCAATTATAGCTTTAGCTAGTTCTACTTCCTCTTTAGCAGATAACATTGGGTATTCTTCTATTTCTTTTAAATACATTTTCATAGCATTAGATGTATTTGATGAATCAGAATAAATATAGCTTTCATAATTTTGTTCTTTTTTAGCCTCCATAATATAACCCCTTTTATATATAGTTTATTAATTGAGATGTTATCTTTTCTCTAGCTTCATCTACATTTATAATATGATAGCTGCTTCAAAAACATTCCATCCAATTAAATTAAATGTCAATAAGTTTATTTTTATATTATTCTACCTTTGCTATCAAATTTCCTTTTTTTATTTATATTTTTTATAAAATTTCACTTATTTTAAGTATATAAATATATATTTAGGTTTTTAAGCATAAAAAAAGACCACAATAAAAGTAGTCTTTTTTAATCGAACGACGCTATAAATCCCTATATTAATAAATCCTTTGTCTTTTGCCCCAACATTTACGGTTTTTATATAGAATTTTTAACATATTTATAATAACATTATTAAAAAGTATCGTCAAGTTCGTATATATTTATTTATTAGTGTTTACAACCACAGTTGTGATCATCTCCGTGATTGTGTCCTCCACAACACTCGTGACCATCTTCATGATGTCCGTGTCCTCCACAG
>OGCO01006537.1_pt1 | contig 10224 bp, 10 predicted proteins | sample 1570171 | NCBI WGS metagenome assembly OGCO01 (sample SAMEA4370583, study PRJEB24528) | human gut metagenome | reverse complement strand
GATCTCCCTACTGTAATTTTCCACCCCCGCTTTTTCCAGACGATTTACCAGGTCGTCTGCCGTGGTCATATTTCCTGTTTTATAAGTGGTAGTAGTCCATGCTTTGTTTTTATCCTGTTTTAATGTATACATGATCTCTGTGTTATCACTATTTACATAGACCTGTTCTACATTGCCTGAACTTAACTGTGTGGTAAATTCATTAAACGGGACCTCCACAGAGCGTTCCATTACAGATGGAAATACCAGTGCATTTAACACCATTACGGTCAGAAGTACAATACAGTAATAGTATAAATAGGGCTTTTTGTTGTTGCTGCTATTGTCGTTTTTTACACCCATCATCTTTCTCCTTCTCATTTTTATGTATTCCCAGAATCCTTTATTTTGGAAGATTCTGGTTTCTGTATGTAAGATAAGCCAGTTTTTGTTTTTTATCAATAGTCTGCCCAGAATTTTTATTTACTTTTAATAATTATCTCCCTAAAATAGACAAAAAAAGAGAGCCTGTCAACAGTAAATCATCTGCTGACGCTCTCTCTTTATTTATAACCCTTATCTAATCCTACAGCACTTTGCTTAAGAAAGATTTTAATCGTTCATTCTTTGGATGTGCGAAAAATTCTTCCGGTGCAGCTTCTTCCACGAAGTAACCGCCGTCCATAAACATAACTCTGGTAGCGACTTCTCTTGCAAAGCCCATTTCGTGGGTTACTACTACCATGGTCATTTTTTCATCGGCCAGGTCACGCATTACGTTTAATACCTCGCCTACCATTTCCGGGTCAAGAGCAGAAGTCGGCTCATCAAAGAGCATTACGTCTGGTTTCATGCAAAGTGCCCTTACAATGGCAATACGCTGTTTCTGACCACCGGATAACTGGCTTGGATATGCATGGGCTCTGTCAGAAAGGCCAACACGCTCTAAAAGGCGCATAGCCTCTGCCTCTGCTTCCTGCTGGCTTTTTCCTTGAAGCTTCATAGGCGCCAGTGTCAGGTTTTTCATGATATCCATATGCGGGAACAGGTTGAACTGCTGGAATACCATTCCCATTTTCTGACGGTGTTTGTCAATATCGGTTTTCGGATCTGTAATATCGGTACCTTCAAAATAGATATGGCCTTTTGTAGGCTCTTCCAGACGGTTTAAGCAGCGTAAGAAGGTACTTTTACCGGAACCGGATGGTCCTACTACAAATACTACATCACCTTTGTAGATATCCACTGTGATATCTTTTAATACTTCGATGTTTCCAAAGCTCTTTCCAAGGTTCTGCACCTGGATCAGAGGCTCTCTTTTTTCATTACCGCTCACTCTGACGCAGCCTCCTTTCCAGAATCTGGATCAGTTTTGTGAAGATCATAACAATAACCAGATAAACCAGTGCAACTGCGATCAATGGCATGAACGCACTGTAGGTTCTGCTTCGGATGATATCGCCGCCTTTGGTAAGATCCTGGATTGCGATGTAACCGGAAACAGAGGTCTCTTTTAACAGAGAAATGAACTCGTTACACAGAGTTGGCAGTACGGTTTTGAATGCCTGAGGCATGATCACGTACCACATGGTCTGAGCGTAGTTAAAGCCAAGGCTTCGTCCTGCTTCCATCTGTCCCGGATCAATTGACATGATACCGCTTCGGAAAATTTCTGCCACATAAGCGCCGGAGTTGATGCCGAATGCCATGATCGCTACCGGAACTTTGTCAATACGTGTACTTCCAAATACAACAAAATAGATGATCAGCAGCTGAACAACTACAGGTGTACCGCGGATAACTGTCAGGTAGATCTTGCACAGAATATTCAGCAGTTTTAAGTTTCCTGTTTTATCGTGGGTAGAACGGATCATACCTACGATAAATCCCAGAACAATGCCCATCATGCAGGCAAAGAAGGTTATGATCAGTGTAGTCTTAAGACCATCTGCAATATAATGCCACCGATCATCTGAAATAAAATTCAGATAAAATGCATCTGTAAAATTTTTCCACATGCCGATCATCCTTTTCTCTCTAAATACTTGTTTCTAACGACTATTGATTACTCTGCCTTGATGTACTTAGCTACGATCTCGTCCAGAGTTCCGTTGTCCTTTAAGGTCTCTAATGCGCCGTTTACTTTGTCAAGCAGCTCGGTGTTGCCCTTCTTTACAGCGATTGCATACTCTTCTACAGTAAATGCTTCGTCTAAGATCTTTAAGCCTTCTGACTCAGATACAAAGGTCTTTGCCGGCTCACCGTCAATAACAACTGCATCGATCTTGCCCTGGCTTAATGCCTGAACAGCCTCAAAGCCCTTGTTATAACGCTCTACAGTAGTTCCGTCTGCTTCCAGATCAGATACATAGATGTCCCCGGTAGTTCCTAACTGAACACCAACAGTAACTCCCTTTAAGTCATCTGGACCAGCGATCTCGCTGTCTTCCTTAACGATGATCATCTGGGAAGCAGTTGCATAAGTATCAGAGAAATCTACAGATGCCTTACGGTCTTCAGTTACAGTCATACCAGCTAAAGCCATATCAGCCTTACCGGATACGATCTCAGGGATAATGGAATCAAATGCGATATCTTCGATCTCTAATTCCATACCAAGCTCATCAGCAATAGCCTGTGCGATCTCAGCGTCGATACCTACGATCTTGTCTCCGTCATGGAACTCGTATGGTGGGAACTCAGCGTTGGTTGCCATAACCAGTTTGCCGCCTGCTGCTTCCTTTGACTCAGCTGCTGTACTCTCTGCTGCAGTGGATTCTTCTTTTGCTGCTGCAGTTGTATCTGCTGCTGCAGCTGCTGTTGTCTCTTTTGCGGAACCGCCGCATGCGGTTAAGGATGCTGCCATAAGAGCAGCCATTGTCAGTGCGATTACTCTTTTTTTCATAATGTTTTCTCCTCTTGCATGTTTATGCATATTATTATGTTTGCTCCCTCTATGGTGGGAAAGCTGTCTGTTCTATTATAATGCTTTTTTTCTTTTTAGCAAGAGTAAATTTATACATAGGGTTTATGGGGTTTATGCAACTCTATATATAATTTTACTTTCTGAGAGCTGCCTGTACCAGGTGTTTGGCAAGAACGGCAGTGGTAACTGCGCCTACGCCTCCCGGAACAGGTGTAAGTTTTCCAGATTTTTCCTCTAAAGTTTCAGCAGCTACATCACCGCAAAGTTTTCCATTTTCATCTACGTTAATGCCTACATCGATCACAGTAGTATTTTTACCTACATAGGAGGCATCTAACATTTTTGCCTTTCCTGCAGCTGCTACCAGGATCTCAGCCTGTTTGCAGGTGCCTGGAAGGTCTTTGGTGCGGGTGTGGCAGATGGTGACTGTGGCATTTTCTTTTAAAAGGAGCATGGACAGAGGACGGCCTACAACCATGCTGCGGCCTACGATCGCTGCTCTTTTTCCTTCCATAGAAATGTCATATGCCTTTAATACTTCGATCACTGCCTCTGCTGTACATGGTGCAAATCCGGTAGAGTCTCCGGAGAATACTTTTGCAATATTTACCGGTGAAATGCCATCCAGGTCCTTTTTCGGGTCGATCATGGCTTCAATGTCTTTTTCACAGATCTGCTTTGGAAGAGGACGAAGGAGAAGGATACCGCTTACATCCGGGTCTTCGTTGATAGCGGTAAATTCTTTTTTGAATGCTTCGTCTGTGATGTCAGCTGGAAATGTATAGCACTGGGAGCGGAGTCCGAATGCATCCATTTTCTTTACAGCTCCTCTTTCATAGGACATATCATCTGGATTTTCTCCTACGCGAATGATAGCCAGCTTTGGTGCCGGTCCGTTTATTTTTTCAAGCATTGCCCCTACTTCTTCTTTGATCTTTGCGGAAACAGGTGCGCCTTTGATTAATTCCATGTTAATTTTCTCCTTTTATGATTATATAAGCTGTGCCAGGACTTTTTCGTAGATCTCATCTGCCTGGGAAGTGCCGATCTTGATCATGCGTTTTGCCTTCTGGTTGATCTCTTCTGCTTTCTCACGGTTTTTCATGGATTTCGTGTTTATATATACATTCATGACAGCTCCAAGAAGTGCTGTACGGGTAAATTGTACAGCTACGCCAACATCGCTTACTGCCATACGGCTGCCTTTATCTGCTAAAACGTCTAAGATTTCTAACAGTTCTAAGGCTTTCTCCATGATCTCTACCGGAACCATGCTGGCATCTAACAGCTTTTCTTCCATAACGGCATCTTTGTGCTCTTTTTCTTCCGGGGTGGCGGATGGCAGGCGGTAACATTCTGCCAACGGCGCAAATACTTCTGCGTCACGGTCGGAGAAGTGCAGGAATTCCTGCTGCATGTTCTTTAAATCAGTCAGGTATTTCTGCATCTCCTCTTCTACTTCTGCATATTTTTTCTTTCCTACAGTCAGGTTTACCACCATCTGTCCCAGGGCATTTCCCAGTGCTCCTGCTAAAGCGGATGCTCCGCCGCCTCCCGGAACCGGTGCCTTAGATGAAAGAACCTCCAGGTACTCACTTATCTTTTTCTCTTCTGTCATTTTTTCTCCTCAATAATCTCTGTGTGCTGTCTGCACAGCAGACATGTTGAAACCACCTGTGAAAAACACGGGATGCGTATTTTGTTTCCTACGTTTTACCTTATTCCTCAGCCTTGACAATCACGTCTTTTGTCAGATCCTTGATCACTTCTCCTGCAATGATCAGGCCTACCACGGACGGCACAAATGCAGTACTTCCCGGAATATCCCGGCGTTCAGTACATTTATGAGCTGCACCTGGCGGGCAGATGCAGTGGTTTCTGCAACTGATGGCCATATCGTTGATCGGTCTTGTAGGCTGCTCCTCGGAGTAAACCACCTTTAATTTCTTTACGCCTCTTTTTTTCAGCTCCCGGCGCATAACTTTTGCCAACGGGCAGACTTTTGTTTTGTAAATGTCAGCTACACGGAACATGGTAGGATCTAATTTATTTCCGGCGCCCATGGAGCTGATGATGGGAACTCCTTTTTCTTTTGCTTTCATTACCAGTTCCAGCTTGGCTGTAACAGTATCTACTGCATCTACAATATAGTCGTAGTCTTCAAAGGGAAATTCCTCTGCGTTTTCCGGCAGGAAGAAGCATTTGTGGATCTCTACCTTTACGTCCGGGTTGATCTCCAGCATACGTTCTTTCATCACTTCTGCCTTGTATTTTCCTACAGTTTTGCGGGTTGCAATGATCTGGCGGTTTAAGTTGGTCAGGCATACTTTATCGTCATCGATCAGGTCGAATGCGCCTACTCCGCTTCGCACCAGTGCTTCACAGGTATAACCGCCTACTCCGCCGATGCCAAATACTGCTACACGGGAAGAAGCCAGCTTTTCCATTGCCGCTTTGCCAAATAATAATTCTGTTCTTGAAAACTGATTTAACATGCATTTTTCCTCTTTATCTGTCACTCACTTGTCAGTAGTATCATGCTGTTGGTCATACAGTGCACAAACAGTGCACAGACCATAACTATTACTTAAAAAATGATACTTCATACCCGCTGTCTTGTCAATTGGCAAACCTTTGGGTATAATAGTCATAACTAACTGCAGATCAAATCCAAAAGAGGTGTATACAAACATGAATCCAATGAATTTTCTTGCTTTAAAACCATCCTGGGAAAAATTTCGGACCAATCACCCGAAAATGATCTCCTTTGTGAAAACAGCTTCCAGGGAAAGCTTTTTAGATGAAGGCAGTCTGATCGAGATCAAGGTCACCAACAGCAGCGGAAAAACCATGGCTGCCAATATCCGTGTGAAAAAAGATGATATTGAGTTTTTAGGAGGCTTAAAAAATGCGCTGGAGAAGTAATTTCCCCGGCGTATTTTTTAATATTTTTTCTTACATTTTTTTACATTTTAATGAAATGTATATATTCTTTGATTTTTATATGGTAAAATTCAGATACAAAATATTATTTTACTTGAAGCTGCCAGTTGGATATCACGGCAGTGTCAGAAAGGAGTTCCTATGTTAGAACTGATCCTCTATTTTGGTCCTGTTATCCTGGTTGTCCTTCTGGTGCTTCTTATTATAACCCAGGGATACGTAAAAGCTCCACCGGATCACGCCTATATTATCTCCGGTCTCAGAAAAGAGCCCCGGGTGCTGGTAGGCCGCGCCGGTCTGAAACTGCCTTTCTTTGAGCAGCTTGATAAGCTTTATCTTGGCCAGATCACCGTTGACATTAAAACAGATGAGTACATTCCTACTAATGATTTTATCAATGTTATGGTGGACGCTGTTGCAAAGGTACGTGTGGCAGATGACCCGGCCATGTTAAAACTGGCTATGCGAAATTTCTTAAATAAGAATTCTGCCAAGATCGCCGCTGATCTGCAGGACTCTCTTCAGGGTAATATGCGAGAGATCATCGGTACGTTGACTCTGCGTGCGATCAATACAGACCGTGACTCTTTCTCAGATCAGGTTATGGCAAAGGCTTCTAAGGATATGGAGAAGCTGGGAATTGAGATCCTTTCCTGCAATATCCAGAATGTAACAGATGAACATGGCCTGATCCAGGATCTTGGTATGGATAATACTTCTAAGATCCGCAAGGACGCTTCCATTGCAAAGGCGGAGGCAGAACGTGATATTGCCATTGCCCAGGCTGCTGCAGATAAGGCTTCCAATGAGGCAAGAGTTCTGGCAGAAACAGAGATTGCACAGAAGAATAATGAACTGGCTATTAAAAAGGCGGAATTACAGAAGGCTTCTGATACCAAAAAGGCGGAAGCAGACGCTGCTTATGAGATCCAGAAGCAGGAACAGCAAAAGACCATCCAGGCTGCTACTGTTAACGCACAGATCGCCAAGGCGGAACGTGAAGCAGAACTGCGTAGACAGGAAGTTGCTGTACAGCAGCAGGCATTGGAAGCTGAGATCAATAAGAAAGCGGATGCTGACCGTTATGCCATTGAGCAGGCTGCTGCCGCTGACCTGACCCGCCGCCAGCGAGAGGCAGAGGCGAAGAAATACGAGCAGGAGAAAGAAGCGGAAGCACGAAAAGCACAGGCAGAAGCACAGAAATACGCTATGCTCCAGGAAGCAGAAGGTATCCGGGCGAGAGGTGAAGCAGAAGCTGCCGCTATCCAGGCAAAGGCTTTAGCAGAAGCAGAAGGTATGGAAAAGAAAGCCCAGGCTTACCAGAAGTACAACCACGCTGCTATGGCAGAAATGATGATGAAAGTCCTTCCTGAAATTGCCGGAAAGATCGCAGAACCATTATCCCAGATCGACAAGATCACCATTATCGGCGGTGGAAATGGGTCTGATGACGGTGTTGGCAACGTTGCAGGCAATGTGCCTGTGGTTATGGCAAAGCTGTTTGAGTCCATGAAAGAGGCTACAGGCGTTGACCTGGCTGAGATCATGAAAGCAGATACATATGATGCCAAGGTGACCAGGAATATTAACCTGAACGGGGCAGAGGATGCCTTGAAGCAGGTGATCGCTGCTGATACAGCTCCCGCTGACAAACCTGTTGCTGAAAATGGGGCAACTGCTGATACCAGTTCTGCCACAGTGAATTCCTGACCACATTTGTATGGATTTTTTGTTCAAAAATGGGTTGCTGCACATAAACACAGCAACCCATTTTTTTATATTATTTTTTTAACCCTACTGTATTTAATTCGCCTTCACTTTTTGCTACTACAACTGCTGCGGCAGCGTCACCTACAATATTAGGAATAACTCGTGCCATGTTCAAAATGCGGTCAATACCAGCTAACAGGCCAATTGTTTCCAATGGCAGATGTACTGCATTCAAGACAATAGTCAGCATCACCAGACCGGAACCAGGGATACCTGCTGTTCCTACGGAAGCTAAAACTGCTGTTACCATGACCATGATCTGCTGGGTCAGTGTTAATTGAATGCCAAAAACCTGTGATGCAAAAATAACTGCTACTGCCTCATAAATTGCTGTTCCATTCATATTCATAACTGCACCGAATGGAATAACAAAATCTGCAATCTTATCACTGACACCTAACTCTTTCGTGCATTTTAAGTTTAATGGTATCGTTGCCACGCTGAAGCAGGTTGCAAATACAAAAAGCATTGCTTCTTTCATGACCGAGAAAAAACGGACCGGACTGATCCCGCCGTACAGACCAGCCATTAATCCACCTTGTACAAAAACGGTAAATAATGCACAGGTAATATAACATGCAGCAATTGTTTTCATATAAGGAAGCATTACATCCATACCATATTTGCCAACAATATTTGCCATCAGACCAAATACGCCATATGGTGTAAATTCCAGAACAATGTTCGTAATTTCCTTCCATGCCTCTGTCCATGCACGGAAGAAATTCAAAACAGGTTCTCCTTTTTCTCCCAGTTTGATCAAAGCAAAGCCTAACAATAATGAGAAAAAGATGATCTGAAGCAGATTTTGTGTGCTTAAAGAATTAAATGGATTGGTTGGAATAATGTCCATCAGAGTATCTACAATACTTGGGATTTCTTTTGCATCATAGGCCTGCGCTGACTCCATCACAAATCCAGCGCCAATCTGCATGATATTACATAAAACAAGACCAATAGCAACAGCTATTGCAGTACCGCCAAGAAAAATTCCTAATGTCTTTCCTCCAATTTTTCCTAATGTTTTAAAATCCTTTACATCTGCTGCCGAACATATCAAAAGTCCCAGCACCAATGGTGCAACTACCATAGTCAGCAGACGGGTCAATATAGTTCCAAGAAATGCCAGCTTTGTTGCTTTCTCTCCAAAAATAAGTCCTGCTGCAATACCAAGAACAAATCCCACCATAATTCTGGTGAATAATCCTAACTGGTTCCATTTTTTTATTGGATTCATATGTATGTCCCCCCGTTTTTTATACAAATCTGCATACATGGTCTACCGCAATATCAGAAAATCCATACGCCTCTGCCTTTGTCAGTTTTCCGTTGCAGACCTGAACAATCTCATCTAAAAGCATTTTTCCGCTTTCTTCAATTGTCTTCGTACCCTCAATGATCCCGCTTAAATCCACATCCATGTTATCTTCCATGTGCGTATAAGTCCGTTTATTGGCTGTTACTTTTAAAACTGGCGCAATAGCATTTCCTGTTGGTGTTCCGCGTCCGGTTGTAAATATGACGCAGGCACATCCGGCTGCTACCATGGATGTAACAGAAGAGATGTCATATCCTGCTGTATCCATAACAATGGCACCATGTTTGCTCGGGCGTACCGCCTGCTCCAAAACTTCAACGATCGGCCTTGTTCCGCCTTTACGGATACATCCAAGACTCTTTTCATCCAGTGTAGAAAGGCCTCCTGCTTTGTTTCCAGGTGTTGGCTGTCCTGCGCGGCAGTCCTGTCCTGCCTGTTTTAAATGTTTCTCATATTCTTCACAGACACGGATCACCTGATTGTGGATCTTAGGTGTTGCTCCTCGTTTTGCCACAATATGTTCTCCACCGATCCATTCAATAGACTCACTCATGATCGTAGATGCACCAAGATCCACTAAAAGATCACTTAACTCTCCTACTGCCGGATTGGAAGCAATTCCAGATGTAGCATCTGATCCGCCACATTCAATTCCCATAATCAGTTCAGAAATATCGCACCATTCTTTTCTTACGAGACCAGCCTGTGCTGCCAGTTCTCTTGCTGCTCTTGTAGCCTTTTCAATGGTCTTTAAGGTACCGCCTTCTTCCTGGATTCCGAAAGACACTACTGGCTTATCTGTCATCTTCTGGATCTTTTCTCTTAACTGCTTATGTCCTACCGTTTCACATCCAAGACCGATGATCACGACTCCGTATACATTTGGGTTACAGGCAAAACCAGTTAATATCTTCTGAGACATGGCTGTATTATCTGCCACATCTGAACATCCCGTATTAAATACAATATTTACAGCCCCTCTTACCTGGCTTGCAACAATACGGCTTGACTCACTTCCGCAGGCACAGGCTGGAAGGATCAGTACATGGTTGCGGATCCCCACTCTTCCGTCAGAACGGCGGTATCCCAGAAACTGGATCTTTTCTCCCTTTTCTGATTTTTTAATCTCAACAGGCTCTTCTCCCTTTTCTTCTACCAGTTCGCTTTCATAGTCACGGGGCACGCTGTAAATATTGTTATGATCTACCAGACATCCTGCATTGATCTTTCTTGTAGTCTTTCCGATCAGCTCTCCATATTTGATAACTTCCTGTCCTTCCTCCAGATC
>OGCO01006530.1_pt1 | contig 10234 bp, 6 predicted proteins | sample 1570171 | NCBI WGS metagenome assembly OGCO01 (sample SAMEA4370583, study PRJEB24528) | human gut metagenome | reverse complement strand
AATTTGCAAGCAGATGGCGTGCAAAGTCGCCAGACGCTCTTTGTGTGGTATTGCCTCAAATCAATCATTTGCATGATAATGCTGCAGATAAAGGAGATTTTACTATGCCAAATCAACCGGAACGTTTCCGTGACACCAGCCTGCCTATTATTGAACGGGTGAAAGACCTGCTTTCCCGTCTGACCATAGAAGAAAAGATCCACCTGCTCTCCACCCATCAGCTGCCTGTAGAACGGCTGGGCATCGGAGAATGGTATGTGGGTCAGGAAGTGGCACGGGGCTATGTTTCCCGCGAAAAGACAGAGCCGTCTACCGTGTTCCCGCAGCCGATCGGGCTGGCTTCTACCTTTGACCCGAACCTCATGGAACAGCTGGGAGAAATTGCCGGCGAAGAAGCCCGCTATTATCACCGGAAAGATCCCAAGGGGCACCTGATGCTCTGGGGACCTACAGTCGATCCGGAACGTGATCCCCGCTGGGGACGCACAGAAGAGGGCTACGGCGAAGACCCGTTTCTGATCGGAGAAATGACCACCGCCTATACGCAGGGCATGGCCGGTGACCACCCGACATACCGCCGTGTGATCCCCACACTGAAACACTTTTGTGCCAACAACAACGAAAAAGAACGGAACAGCTGTTCTTCCAACGTCACCCCGCGAACACTGCGGGAATACTATTACCGTGCCTTTGAAGCTTCTATCGTCCGCGGCGGCACAGGCTCTATGATGACGGCTTATAATGAGCTAAACGGCGTTCCCGCCTGCATGAATCCCGACCTGAAAACGCTGGTAAAAAAGCAGTGGGGGCTGGAATTCATTGTGACAGACGGAGCAGATTTTTCCCAGAATGTGCTGGCACACCATTCTCACGCCACCCATGCAGAGGCTCTTGCCGCCTGCCTGAAAAACGGCAATGATGTGATGACCGATGAAGCAGACATGGTGGCGGCAGCAGCCAGAGATGCACTGGACAGAGGGCTGTTGACAGAAGCCGATATTGACCGTGCTGTGGGGAATTCTCTCTCCGGACGGTTCCGGCTGGGAGAATTTGACGGGGACAGCTGTCCCTATAACACCGAGCCGGCGGAAACGGACACGCTGCTGCACCGTGCAGTGAACCGCTGTGCTGCCATGGAACAGATGTGCCTGCTCCATAACCGCGGGATCCTGCCGCTGCAATTGCAGCCTGATGCCAGGGTCGCTGTGATCGGGCCGCTGGGAAACGAGAACTATCGGGACTGGTACACCGGCGTTTCTTCCTATGCCGTACCGATTTTGGAGGGACTGCGGCAGCAGCTGGGGGCAGAAAATGTGCTGTTTGATGACGGTTATTCTGTGGTCGCCCTTCAGTCTGTGGAAACCGGAAAGTACTGCACCGTTTCTGCGGACGGTACGCTCCGTGCGGCAGCAGAACAGATCGGCGAACGGGAAACCTTTTTGCTTCACGACTGGGATTTTGGCAGCATGAATCTCCGTGCCTGCTGCAACGGCAAGTACGTCACCGAAAACGGCACCTATCAGGCAGTCAGCGATACGCCCTATGAGTGGTTCATTCGGGAATGGCTCAAACCGGAGCCGTATGGAGATGCCATGCGGTTTGGCAGCTGGCATGATTGTCCTATGGACATCGCACTGCAGCCGGACGGCACGCTCCGTGCAGTTTCTCACGGAAAGCCCACACCAGACCGGCTGTTCCGGCTGGTGCCGGTGGAGGACGGCGTCACCCGTGCGGCGGCTCTGGCGAAACAGGCGGACGTGGTCATTCTCTGTCTGGGCAACCACCCCATGCAGGTGGCACGGGAGTGCTATGACCGTCCCGATCTGGAACTGCCGGCACATCAGAAAAACTTGCTGCGTGCTGTACAGGCTGCCAATCCCAACACCGTGCTGACTGTGGTTTCCAGCTATCCCTATGCTCTGGGGGAAGCGAAAGAACTGCTGCCGGCGATTCTCTATACCACCCATGCCGGACCGGAACTGGGCAACGCCGTAGCGGATACGCTGCTGGGGAAAAACAATCCGGCGGCACGCTGTCCGATCACATGGTACCGTTCCGCACAAGATCTGCCGGACATCATGGAATATGACATCATTTCGGCAGAGCGTACCTATTTATATGACACGGTTGAACCGCTGTTCCCCTTTGGACATGGTTTGTCCTATTCCAATTTCGTCTACCGTGATTTTACTGCGGAGGAGAAGCCGGAAGGCATGCTGTTCCGGCTGACTGTAGAAAATACCTCTCAGCGGGACGGGGATGAAGTGGTACAGCTTTACTATCGGGCACTGCACCCTCGTGTCAAGCGTCCGCTCCGACAGCTGTGCGGCTTCCAGCGAGTACCAGTGCCGGCAAATACAGCGGTGCCGGTGACAATTTTTGTTCCGTGGTACGCTTTGGAATACTATGACGTGACACAGGAAAAAATGCTGGTGGAACAGGGCGAGTACCGCTTTTCTGCGGGAGCATCTTCCGCGGACATTCGGCAAGAATTGGAATGCATAGTTTCCGGTGAAGTGATCCCACCGCGAAACCTCTCTCATCCTATCTGCATCAAGAACTATGACAGCAAGCACGGCATAGAAACCACTCTGCGATTCTCGTACCGGAAGAACGACTGGTACGGCTGCACCAATGACTGGGGCGGCGGGTTTACCTTTGCCGATGCAGATTTTGCCGGCTATACCAAGGCAGAACTGTGGGCAGCAGCACCTTGTTCGCAGGCAGGTGTTACCATCTACGCAGGAGAACAGCAGCTGGGCAGTGTGGAGATCCTGCCTTCTCGCAGCATGGACGATTTCCAGCTGTACACGATCCCGCTAAAGCCCTATACCGGACAGGCAGACCTGCGGCTGGAAATCACCGGCATGGCAAGTGTGTACCGGATTCAGCTGGGTTGAGGCAATACCTGGGCTTGTTTGAAAAAGGAAATTTTCTCCTAACGGAAACACTGCATAAAGCCACACATGATGCTCCGCCTTTCCCACAGCTCTCATACCTCCCCAAAAACAAAAAAAGACAGACCACGGTCTGTCTTTTTTCTTTCTTCAAAGCATGGATATTCCATTGCGTGCAATCTTTTCCGCCTGCTTTTTCAGACGAAGTTCCCGAAAAAAATCCCGCAGAATCTGGGCACATTCCGCCTGCAATAAACCGGCATACACCTCCGGTGTCCAGTTGTAGGGCAGAGTGAACAGCTGTTCCACCGAATCCACTGCCCCGCCCTTGGGGTCGGCTGTGCCATAGACCACCTGTTCCAGACGGGCATGCAGAATCGCTCCCGCACACATGGGGCAAGGTTCCAGCGTCACGTACAGAGCACTGTCCAGCAGCCGCCAGCCGCCCAGTGTCCGGCTCGCCGCATCGATCGCCATAATTTCTGCATGAGCAAGAGGCGAACGGTCTGCTTCCCGCCGGTTATATCCCTCGCCGATGATCCGTCCGGTGGATTTCTGCACCACCACTGCCCCCACAGGAACTTCGCCCATTGCCGCAGCCTGTGCCGCCAGTTCCAGAGCACGCATCATGTACCGTGCCTGGGGGACAAATCCGGTTTCCGTCAAAAAATCACCTCGATCACCATCAGAATCACACAGAGGATCAGCACAATGCTCAGCGGTCCCACATGCATCACCGTATAGAGCCGTTCCCGCAGGGTCAGGTAATGCTTCTGTGTCAGCAGAGCGGGATTTTTACGGGTGGGACGAATGGACAGCAGGCAGAGCAGAATTCCCGCTATCAGCACGAGAAACAGAAACAGCAGGCAATACGACTGCCAAAACGACGACTGCCAGATCTCCATTGCAAACAACCCGAACAGCATCACATGGTACAGCAGCCGGCAGAATATAGCCGGTACCACAGAACCACTCCGCAGAACGGCGACACCGGAAACCAGCGAAAAAGTCAGTTCCATCAATATCGTGGTGCAGCTATGGGACAGACAAACTGCGACAACTGCTGTCAGGATCACCGCGTCCCAGTCCCCAAACTGCCGCAGCACATGGAGCATATCCCCATGCAGAAGCAGTTCTTTGCAGATGCTGATCGCCAGCACTTCAAAAACCAGATAAACGATCTGGTAAGAACGCCGCATATATGAAACGGTGTAATACGCTTCCCCCAGTGTACTGCTGCTCAGAAAATTCACCGGCGAAAACAGCAGCCACACATTAGCGACCGCAAAAACGATCAGTGTCACCGCAATAGCAGCCGGAAACTCCCGCGGTGAATCCAGCTTCCAGTGATACGCCACACGCCGCGGCATGCGGAAACAGCACCGGAGGATCAGCACAGGCACCAGATATTTCAGCACCGTCTTGCACATCAGAATGACCAGAACCGCCGTCTGGTTGCCGTAAACAGTGCCGTCACTGTAACAATAGCCTACGTCCATTCCGGCTATCTGAGCGATGCCCATCAGGATCGCTGTCAGCAGGTTTTCGATCAGCAGATAGGCAAATATCGCCATGCCGATCACCATGGTGATCTGTATGAGCGACCGCCGTTCTTCCGCAGCCGGGTCTGGTTCATGAAACCCTTTTCCCTCGATGTAAACCGCTTCTTTTTTCTGTTTCTTGCAGCGAAAGGCATATGGGTTATCTTCTTTGTTCCGCCATGCACGGAATGCATGATTATATGCTTCCGAAACATTGCTGTAGTTGGAATCTGCAATCACGTCCACCGTATCCGAAACGGCAGCAGAAGGCTTCTCCAGATTTTGTAATTTCATATGTTATTACGCTCCCCTCAAGCGTCATCTCAAACGGAAACGCCCTTCTCCGCGGCATTTCCTTTCATTCTTCACAATTTTTTGCCGTGTGCCCTGTGCACAACGGAACAACATTTTTGGTTGTATATCAAATTACTATGATTTTTCCCATTTTTTCTACTCTTATTATACCATGCCACCGAAAATGATGGTTTAGTGAAGTGGAAATAATATCGTTATGTTTTTTGAAACCTTCATATCAGCTTTGTGTATAAGATGAATAAATGGCAACAGGACATAAAAAGCAACAGGAATCGTGGGGTTCGCGGGGAATGTTTGAGAGGAGATGCCTTGAAAAAAGCCTCCTCCCTTGCGAATATCTGTCATTTCGCAAGGGAGGAGGCTTATCGATAAGAGGAAATCAGTTTTGGTAAGGCAATTTGTCAACGATATGCACCAAAAATTGCATCAGCACAACGGCATCATCGCTGCCAACTTCGCTGTCGCCGTTGCAGTCGGCATTTTTCTTAGTGGCATCGTCCAGCATAACCGCACCAGCACAGGCTTTGTTCAGCAGGACTGCATCGGTGATGTCCACTCGTCCGTCGAGGTTGAGGTCGCCGTAGAGGGCGGTGGGTTCGGCTTGGGCGGAAGATGTGGTGGTTTGGTTGGTAGTTGCAGCGGTCTGTTTTACTGTGGTAGTTTCGGTTTGTTTTGCAGTAGTGGCAGTGGTTTGCTCTGCCGTGGTGGTTGTGCTTTGTTTTGTCGTAGTTGCGGTAGTTTGCTTTGTTACGGTAGTTTCAGTCTGCTTTGCAGTGGTTGTGGTTTGTTCTGGTGTGGTAGTCGTTGTTTGTTCGGTGGTAGTCGTGGTAGTTTGTTTTGCAGTAGTGGTAGTTTCTGTAGTTGTGTCTGTGGTTGTCGTGGTAACAATACTGTTCAAGGACACAAAGGGAATCTCTTTTTCTGCCGCATAAGTTTCCGCATATGAACCGGTATAGCCGTAAATGGTCAGATCGCTACAGCTTTTAAAAACGTTATAATCGATTTTTGTCACACTGTCTGGTATGATGATTTCAGTCAGGCTAACGCAATTGTCAAAAGTCATAGCATCAATGCTCGTCATGCCATTTGGAATCGTGATCTTGGTCAAATTTGTACAATCGCCAAAAGCAAGTATGCCGATATTGGTTATGCTGTCTGGCAGAGTAATTGTTGTCAGATTGGTACAGCCATAGAATGCATTGCCATGAATACTTGTCACACTATCCGGCACGACAACACTTGTCAAGGCAGTACAATTGTTGAAAGCACCTATATTGATCGTCACAACATCTTCAGGAATTACAACATCACCAGCACAAGTACTTCCGTCAATCAAAAGATGATTGATAATTACCAATGGATTTTCTTTCTGTCTTGCTGCCAGCCAAGCAGTGCCGTAAAAAGCTTTGTTCTCTATACTAGTCACGCTGTCTGGTATCGTAATTTCAGACAAATTGGTACAGTTTTCAAAGGTGTTATGTGCAATTGTAGTCATGCCACTCGGGAGAGTTACAGCAGTCAGACCAGTGCAATTTTCAAAAGCCAACCCTGCTATTGCAGTAACGCTATCCGGTATTGTGATTTTCTTCAGTCCAGTACAATTCAAAAAGGCACTAGTTCCGACACTTGTCATGCCGTCCGGCAGCACAACTTCAGTCAGACCTGCACAGTCCACAAAAGCATACTCATCTATACTGGTCAGGCTGTTTGGCATGGTAATCTTTTCTAATTTTGTGCATGCCTTAAACGCATAACGTCCAATGTTTGTTACGCTATCCGGTATAGTGATTTCCGCCAAACTGGTACAGTTAGAAAAAGTATATTCTCCAATACTTGTCATACTGTTGGATAGGGTAACATCAGCCAAATTTGTACAATCTGAAAAAATGATTTCCTCCATGCTTGTCACACTGTTTGGAATCGTGATCTCTGTCAAACTGGTACAACCAGAAAAGGCAGCTTGTCCAATGCTCGTTACGCTGTCCGGTATGGTAATTGCAGACAAACTGGTGCAGCCCGAAAAAGTATATCCTCCAACACTGGTCAAGTGATCGGATAGTGTAATGCTTTCCAAGTTGGTACAATTCGAAAAAACAAAACCGCCAATATCTGTGACACTGTTCGGTATAGCGATCTTTGTCAGACTGGTACAGCCGGAAAAAGCACTTTCACCAATGCTTGTTACGCTGTCTGGTATGGTGATTGCAGTCAGATTCTCAAGATTTGAAAATGCATTTCCTTCAAAGCTTGTCACACTATCCGGTATAGTAATCGCAGTCAAATCACTGCACCCATAAAAAGCATTTTTTGCAATACTTGTTACGCGTTTTCCGTCAATTCTTGCCGGAATTTCTACTGATTCTACAGTTTCATTACAGCCGGAAATCTTTACTTCATCGGTATCTGTCACGCTATAGTACAAGTCCCCGTAGGTGCCGTCATAAGAATTTATCACATATGCACTTGCGGTGAATACTGTCTCCACGCTCTCCAACATGTTCTGCACCCCAGACACGCCAACACTACCCAGACAGAGCACGCCGGCAGTCACAGTTGCAAGCACTTTTTTCCACAGCTTCATCTTCATTCCTCCGTTTTTCTTTTGTTGCAAATTGTCTGTTTTTATTATAGCATGTCAACTTAAAAAAGTCAAATGCCTTTTCATAAATTTCCAGTTTTGTGGAACATTCTACTATTGTCCAAGTGATTTTTCCATGTCTTCCGCGAATTTCCCCCTTCGAATTCTTCCAAAATTCCAACAAATATACAAAAAGTCAGCTTTAAATCAAACCTGCATTGTCAAAAACAGAGAAATCATTACAAATATATTGCATCGTTTTCAATGACGTAATATAATAAAAGCAGGAAAATTCTGCCGGAAACCCGCAGAACATGGGCAGCTGTGTTCTGCTTTTTCTTTCCCTGGAATTTGTCGAATCGTGTCGAAAAAAGGAGAATCCACCATGAAAACCGCATTCCAAAAAAAGGCATATAGTATCCTGACGGCACTGGTGTTGCTGCTGACAGCATGCACCGGTGCCGTTTTCAGCAGCAGTCGGGCAGCGGCTCTGGAACTGGAGGGTACCGGCAAGACGGACAATCCTTACTTGCTCTCAACCGCCGCAGAACTGCTGGAGTTTGCGGAAAAGGCAGCGGCTGATCCCAGCATTTGTGCAATGCTGACGGCGGATATTTCGCTGGAGGGAGAAACCTGGACACCGATTGGCTCCTATGCCGGCACTTTTGACGGCAATTATCACTGCATTTCGAATTTGCAGTGCAGCGGCGGCAGAAACACAGGTATGTTTACCAACCTGGAAGGCACTGTGCAAAATCTGGGGCTGACTGATGTGCATATCCAGGGAAAAAACTATGTCGGCGGAATTGCGGCAGTGTGCAGCGGTAAAATTATAAATGTATTCTGCGAGGGGGATATTACTGCAACAAGTAGTGCAGGAGCTGCCGGTGGTTTAATAGGACAGGGCAAAAGGAAATACTACCAAGGAGCTGTTTTGCAAAACGCCTACCACATCGGCACAGTTACCGCAAAGGGGACAGTCGGCGGTCTTGCCGGACGAAGCGATGCACCGTTGCAAAACTGCTACCATATCGGAACAGTTGCAAAAACAGACGCTGCTTCCGAAGATTCTGCCGGCATGCTGGTGGGCAGACTGGGAGATATGTCAGAAACGCAATTGCAGAATTGTTTCTACACAGCGGGAAATTATTCTGCGGTTGGACGAGATTACATAGAACCAGAGGGCATGCAGCAGGCAGAGGAGAATTTCCAGAACGGCATTGTTGCCGAACTGATGAATGCCGGCGGCGATATGTGGTGTGTCCGCGAGGGGAAAACTGTACTGAAAGAATTCGCGAACAATACTTCAGCAGCTACCACCACAACAGAGAGAACTACAACTTCTGATACAACGAACACGGCTGCTTTGGCAACAACAACTTCTGCCACTACAAGTTCAGCTGCTTCGACAACGACAACTTCCGCTACTACAAGTACAACCACTTCGGCAACCACAACTTCCGCTACTACAAGCACAACCGCTTCGACAACGACAACTTCCACCACAACAAGCACAACTGCTTCGGCAACGACAACTTCCACTACCACAAGCACGACCACTTTAAAAACCACGACTTCCACTGCCACAAGCACGACCACTTCAACAACCGCAACTTCCACTACTACAAGTACAGCTGCTTCGACAACCACGACTTCCACAACTACAAGCACGACCGCTTCGAAAACCACGACTTCCACTACTACAAGTACAACCACTTCGACAACCGCGACTTCCACAACTACAAGCACGACCACTTCAACAACCGCAACTTCTACTACTACAAGCACGACCACTTCGAAAACGACAACTTCCGCCACCACAAATACAACCACTTCAACAACCGCAACTTCCGCTACTACAAGTACAACTGCTTCAACAACGACAATTTCCACCACAACAAGCACAACTGCTTCGACTACCGCAACTTCCACCACCACAAGCACAACGACTTCGACAACAACAACTTCCACTGCCACAAGCACAACTGCTTCAATAGGCACAACAACTTCTACCACCACAAATACAACCGCTTTGACAACTGCAACTTCTGCCACTACAAGTACAGCTGCTTTGACAACCACGACTTCCACAACTACGAATACAACAGCTTCGACAACCACAACTTCCACTACTACAAGTACAACCACTTCAACAACCACGACTTCCACTGCCACAAGCACGACCACTTCAACAACCGCGACTTCCACAACTACAAGCACGACCGCTTCGAAAACCACGACTTTCACTGCCACAAGCACGACCACTTCGACAACAACTACTTCCACCACAACAAGCACGACCACTTCGACAACCACGACTTCCACCACAACAAGCACGACCGCTTCAACAATCGCAACTTCCACTACTACAAGTACAACCACTTCGACAGCCACAACTTCCACTACTACAAGTACAGCTGCTTCGAAAACCACGACTTCCACCACCACAAGCACAACTGCTTCAACAACTACGACCTCTACCACCACAAGCACAGCTACTTCAACAACTACGACCTCTACCACCACAAGCACAGCTACTTCAACAACGACTACTTCCACTACCACAAGCACGACCACTTCAATAGGCACAACAACTTCTACCACTACAAATACAACCACTTTGACAACTGCAACTTCTGCCACTACAAGTACAACTGCTTCAACAACTACGACCTCTACCACCACAAGCACAGCTACTTCAACAACTACGACCTCTACCACCACAAGCACAGCTACTTCAACAACGACTACTTCCACTACCACAAGCACGACCACTTCAATAGGCACAACAACTTCTACCACTACAAATACAACCACTTTGACAACTGCAACTTCTGCCACTACAAGTACAACTGCTTCAACAACTACGACCTCTACCACCACAAGCACAGCTACTTCAACAA
>OGCO01006525.1_pt1 | contig 10241 bp, 9 predicted proteins | sample 1570171 | NCBI WGS metagenome assembly OGCO01 (sample SAMEA4370583, study PRJEB24528) | human gut metagenome | reverse complement strand
ACAAAATATATGCAGATCCGTGAGGAGATGCGGGATTACACAAGATGTCTGATGATGGAAGCTCACGAAAAAGGATCTCCTGTTATGAGAACATTATTCTATGAATTCCCTGAGGATACGCATGCCTGGGAAGTTCACGATGAATACATGTATGGAGATAAAGTCTTGGTTGCTCCGATTCTGGAAGCCGGTGCAAAAGAGCGCATGGTTTACCTGCCGGGAGATGGCACACTCTGAAAAGAGAGCGAAACAGAAAAAGAATATTCGGGCGGACAGTGGATCTGCGTACCGGTTACACTGAAAAGTATGCCGGTATTTATTAAGAAGTGACAAAGGAGACAGAAACATGAACAAAGGCCGTGTAACAATACCGACGAATCTGGATGTGGTACCACAGACGCTGGAGATGCTGAAGGAATGGGGGGCAGATGCAATCCGGGACTGCGACGGAACGGAGTTTCCGCAGGAATTAAAGGAAACGGGTGCCAAAATCTATGCAACCTATTACACAACCCGTAAAGACAATGCATGGGCGAAAGCAAATCCGGAAGAAATTCAGCAGATGTATATTATGACTTCGTTCCATACAGCGACATCTGCGCAGCTGGAGATTCATCTGATGGATCATTTGTATCCGGATATGCTGGCGGTGAATACAAGAGATGATATCAGAAGATGGTGGGAAGTCATTGACCGGACTACAGGGGAAGCTGTCAGTACAGAGGAATGGTCATACGATGAAGAAAACGGAAATGTTGTGATCAGGCCGGCGAAAGAGTTTCATGAGTATACGGTAAGCTTTCTTGCATATATCATGTGGGATCCGGTACATATGTACAATGCAGTTGTCAATGACTGGAAAGATGTAGAACCTCAGATCACTTTTGATGTGCGTCAGCCGGCAACACGTGCACATTCCATGAATCGCCTCCGCAGATTTCTGGATTCCCATGATTATGTGAATGTAGTACGATTTACTACATTTTTTCACCAGTTCACACTGATCTTTGATGAGATGGCACGGGAAAAATATGTAGACTGGTTTGGATATTCCGCTTCGGTGAGCCCCTATATCCTGAAACAGTTTGAGCAGGAAGTGGGATATAAGTTCCGTCCGGAGTTTATCATTGATCAGGGATATATGAACAACACCTACCGTATCCCATCAAAAGAATTTAAAGATTTCCAAGCTTTCCAGAGACGGGAAGTGGCGAAGCTTGCAAAGGAAATGGTAGACATTGTCCATGAATACGGAAAAGAGGCCATGATGTTCATGGGTGATCACTGGATCGGTATGGAGCCCTTTATGGATGAGTTTGCTTCCATCGGGCTGGATGCGGTAGTGGGAAGCGTCGGAAACGGAGCGACCCTACGTTTGTTCAGTGATATTAAACATGTAAAATATACAGAGGGAAGATTTCTGCCGTACTTTTTCCCGGACACCTTCCATGAGGGCGGGGATCCTGTAAAAGAGGCAAAAGTAAACTGGGTGACTGCAAGAAGAGCTATCCTTCGAAGTCCGATCCAGAGAATTGGATACGGCGGTTATCTGAAACTGGCTCTGGAATTTCCGGATTTTGTACAGTATATCAAGGAAGTCTGCCAGGAATTCCGTGTGCTCTACGACAATATCCAGGGAACCACACCATACTGTGTAAAACGTGTGGCTGTTTTAAATTGCTGGGGAAAAATGCGCTCCTGGGGCAACCATATGGTACATCATGCCATCTATTACAAGCAGAATTATTCCTATTTCGGAATTATCGAGGCATTAAGCGGTGCGCCTTTTGATGTGTCCTTTATCAGCTTTGATGATATCCGTCAGGATAAAGATCTGCTGAATGATTTTGATGTGATCATCAATGTAGGTGATGCGGATACTGCACAGTCCGGTGGTGAGAACTGGGCAGATCCGAAGATTCTTACAGCTGTGCGGAAATTTGTGTATAATGGCGGCGGATTTATTGGCGTCGGTGAACCGGCAGCTCATCAGTGGCAGGGAAAATTCTTCCAGCTGGATGACATCCTTGGTGTAGAGGAAGAAAGAGGATTTAATCTTAATACCGATAAATACAACTGGGAAGAGCATAAAGATCATTTTATCCTGAAGGATACAGACGGAACCGTAGATTTCGGTGAGGGGAAAAAGAATATCTTCGCACTTCCGGATACGAAGATCCTTATCCAGAAGGACCAGGAAGTCCAGATGGCAGTAAAAACCTTCGGAAAAGGCAGAGGTGTTTACATCAGCGGACTTCCGTACAGCTTCTGCAACAGCCGTATCCTTTATCGTGCTGTGCTCTGGTCAGCAGCGGCAGAAAATGAGCTTTTCTGCTGGTTTTCTTCCAATTATAATGTGGAAGTACATGCTTATGTGAAAAATAAAAAGTATTGTGTGGTAAACAACACCTATGAGCCACAGGACACTACGGTTTACACAGGGGATGGAAAGAGCTTTGACCTTCATCTGGAAGCTAATGAGATCCGCTGGTATCAGATCTGAGAAAGCAGGATACAGGTTTACTGATAAAGAAAAGCTGTGAAATTGTCTGAGGGCGTTGACAGAGAAAAAAACTTATAATATAATAAATCCATTCCAAAAGTAGGAAAACAAAGCTGTTGTAATAGAGAAAATCTATTATAACAGCTTTTTGTTATTGTTGACAAACAATTTTGCTTACAAAGAGGAGGCCTTTATGAACAAAAAGATTAAGACAGTGTTTTCATATCTGATGATCATTGTGGGAGCAATCCTGGCCAGTTTTTCTGTTGCCTGTATTTTGCTTCCCAATGATGCCATCGATTACGGAACTGCCGGAATCGCCATTATTATAAGCAAGCTGACAGGGTATAATCTGTCGTTATGTGTGCTGCTTGTGTTTCTGCCGTTTCTCATAGCTGGGGTCATTCTTATCGGTAAGTATTTCTTTGTAAAAACGTTCGTGGGTTTTGTTGTCTACACAATAGGTCTTTCCTACTTTGAAAAAATCCCTTTTGAGCTGAATACAGAGCATTTTATTGCAGTAGCCTTTGGAGGTGCGATCCTTGGTGTGGGACTGTCTCTGATCCTTCGAAACGGTGGCTGTATTGACGGTTCTGAGATCTTTGCCAATATCATTGTAAAAAAAGATCTACAATCATTCCGGAAAGGACTACAGTATTTCCTACATATTGATCGCATTTAATGCCTGTGTATATGGAGCTGTGTTTGTACTTCTTGACAGAGATTCCGCACTTTTAAGTCTTCTGGTATACATTGTGGCGACTTCCATCATTGATCATTTCACAGATCATTTTGAGGCACTGAAACAGGTGACGATCATCACAAAGGATCCTGATGCGATCATCTGTGATATTAAGGAGGAACTGAATAAAACCTGTACCATCATCAACTCTTCCGGCGTGATCGCAGGAGAGAACAAGACTTTGATCTGCTATGTAAATTATTTTGAACTGCAGGAAGTAAAAGAGATCATTTCAAGGAATAAAGGATCTTTCAGTACCGTTTCCACCATTGACGAGATCCTGCGGTAAGGCATGTCTGTAAATGAGAATGCAGATATTTCTTTTGCAGAAAAAGAGTGCTTTTTCTCCGAAAAATAAAAGCAGAAAAAGCAGTATTGTGATAAAATAGAAGAAAAATATTTCAAAGACAAACTAAAATGATCAGAAGAAAAGAGGTAGATAGATTATGATAAAAGCAGAAAAAAAGACACTGAAGCTTTCAGTAGAGAAGCCTCAGTATATTACAGTAAATGATATTACTTACGCACAGGTGGATTCCTGGTTTGGACATTGCAGGCGGGATCTGAAACTGGATATAATCTATCCAGAAACAAAAGATGGAAAAATCTATCCCTGCATCCTCTGGATCTGCGGAGGCGCATGGCTGATGATGGATAAATCCGCACATAATCTTTATCTGAGCAGACTGGCATCCAGTGGTTTTGTAGTGGCAAGTGTGGAGTATCGTACTTCCAATCAGGGCCCGTATCCCATGCCGCTGCAGGATGTAAAGGCAGCTATCCGTTATCTGAAAGCCCATGCAGACCGGTTCCGCATCAACAAAGAGCAGATAGGAGTTATGGGAGAGTCTGCCGGAGGATATCTTACCTGTATGGCTGCGCTGGACAATGATCCGGCTCTGGATGTGGGAGAGTATCTGGAAGAATCCAGTAAGGTACAGGCTGCCTGCCCATGGTATCCGCCTACGGATCTTTCCGCATTTCCGTGTGAATCTGCAGAAAAATGTGCTTCTTCCGCAGAATCCCTTCTGCTTGGATTTAATTCCATGTTAAATAAAGAAAAGGCATACCAGAGCAGTCCGGTTTCCAAAGTTACGAAGGATGCACCGCCATTTCTGATCATCCATGGCAACTGCGATCAGGTCGTTCCTTATGTTCAGTCGGAAACTTTATACGGACTTCTGGAGAAAAAAGACTGTGATGTTACTTTGCTGACACTGGATGGTGCAGACCATGCAGATATCCAGTTTTTCCAGGATGAGGTATGGAACCGGATCGCAGATTTTTTCCATGAAAAACTGAAATAAATAAAAGACAGGAGCACAGATCATCCAGCAGTTGTTGTAAATATGTGATCTTGAAAAGACTAAAATAGAAAAGAGAAACACAAATGATAACATTAAACGATTATCTGTATTCCGGAGATACTCTTCTCCGGATACTGAAGAAATACATTCGGGATCTTAGGATAGAGGCGAAGGAAAAACACAATGAGATCGATCTGGTACACTGTAATTTTTTGATCCAGATCCAGGAGCTTCTGGAGCATAATGATTTCCTCACTGCCCAGTCTCAGAAGATTCGGGAATTTTATAAATATATGGCAGGGGAATATCCGTTTCTGGCGTTTACCTTCAAGGGAAGAATCAAATCCCTGATCCGTGCGGAGGAAAAATTTAACGGATATGTAGTAGAATTTATTTATGACTACTATAAAGAATATGGGGAATATCCTTCTGTATCCCAGATCAAGGAACGGTTAAGCTGTTTCCGCGATTTTATTGCCTACAGGATCGTTATCGCCATGCCCAGATGTCATCTGAAAAATGGTGAGAATGTCAGAGAAGAAGAGCTTCGTTATCTTTATGAGATCGCCAATATACTTCCGGGATTTCTGGAAGAAAGAGGATTTACCGCAGAGCCGGCCAGAGGAGTGCAGGAAAGTACATCGCCACTGCTCAGCAGAGAAGCAAAGCCTTACTATAGGGATTACATCTGTAATAACAGTGAGGATGATTATCAGTCTCTGCATATCACGTTTTATGATAACAGTTCCCGAAGCTATATGGAAGTACAGCTGCGGACCAAAGAAATGGATGATGTTGCGGAGATTGGTTCCGCCAACCATTTAAGCTATGAGAAAAAACAGGAAAGTGAACGCAGGAGAAGGGACGCGGTTCCCCAGGGGGAATGTATCTATTTTGACGAGGCCTATGAGCGGGGGATGCGGCTTCTTGGACTGGATCTTGCAAAACTGGATGTCAATATGTTTGGTGCGGTAAATAATAGCCTGATCAATGATGGCTGCGGACTGTTCCGCGGAAGGATGATTCTTCCTTATGAGCATCTTTCCCGTTTTCAGAATGATATCGTTGACTGAGGGAGGATGACATGAAAGACTTGACAAAAGGGAGACCTTCCACATTGATCCTGTCCTTTGCACTTCCTGTATTTCTGGGAAATCTCCTGCAGTTGACGTACAGCCTGGCAGATACTAGGATCGTGGGGAGCTTTTTAAAAGAAGATGCGCTGGCTGCAGTAGGGGCCACCAGTCCTTTAAGCGGGCTGATCATCGGTTTTCTGATGGGCCTTGCAAATGGATTTGCCATCGTCACCGCACAGAAATTCGGTGCCGGAAACCGGGAAGAAGTGCGAAAATCCTTTGCGCTGTCTCTTGTAATGGGCAGTGTGCTTTCTCTGATTCTGACTGTTTTGGGACTTTTGTTTCTGCATCCGATCCTGAGGTTCTTGAATGTTCCTGATCATTTGACGGGAATCGCCAGACAGTATATCTTTATCATTATTGCAGGTATGCTGGCAACATTTCTTTATGATACCTGTGCGGCATCTCTGCGTGCACTTGGGGATACGGTGACGCCCCTTGTGATCCTGGCAGTGTCTGTAACTTTAAATATCGCAGGAGATCTGTTTTTTATTCTGGTAGTAAAAGCAGGAGTTCAGGGAGCAGCCATTGCCACAGTACTTTCACAGACGCTGGCTTTTCTGGTATGCTGGTTTTACATGATCCGCAGGTATGAGATCCTACGGCTGAAAAAAGAGGATTTTTCTGATCCTGACAGAAATATGATGAAAAATATGCTGAGTGCAGGACTTTCCATGGGACTTGTAAATTCTCTGGTAAATCTTGGTACACTGGCACTGCAGACCTCCATCAACCGACTTGGAAGAGATATCATCGTGGCACATACAGCGGCCCGTAAGATCACGGAAATGTTTATGATCATGTTTGGCGTGTTCGGGCAGACTATGGCAATCTTCTGCGGACAGAACGCAGGTGCAGGGCGTATGGACCGGGTGCGCCAGGGAATCAGTCTTGCAGTTCTGTATACCTGTATCTGGTCCGTGATGACTGTGATTTTCAGTTTTACCATTGGAAAACAGCTGATCTATCTGGTCACAGGAAGCCACAATGAGACGGTGATCCTAAACGCCACCAATTATCTTAAATTCGATACGCTTTTTTATTTTGTAACGGCTGTGATCAGTGTACTCAGAAATGCTATGCAGGGACTTGGAGAAATGGTGATCCCGTTGACTTCCAGTGCGCTGGAGATGATCGGAAAAGTGGTGATCGCAGTGACATTGGTGCCGCTCCTCGGATATACCGGCGTGATCGTGGCAGAACCGATAGTCTGGGTCATTATGGTGATCCCGCTGATCGTGAAGATCCTTAGGATGTCGGAATTAAAGAGAACAGTCTGAGAGATCCGAAAATCAGATGAGAAAGATCCGTGTGAAAAATAAAAAGCACATTGTATGGAATGAGCCGCCACCGGAAAATATGACTTTTGGGGTGGTTCAACCATGGCAATGTGCTTTCTTTATTTTACATATTTGCTGTCGCTTCTTTTACGTTTTGTTTTTCAGGAAAGATATGTCTGAAAATAAAACGTACGATCGGACCTGCATAGATCAGCTGCCAGAAGAATGCCATTGGGAAATTCATTGCGGTTGTCTGAAGCCATACAGCGACGAACTGGCTGCCGGCATTTTTAAACAGGATTGTTGCGGCAAGGCTCATAAGCGGACACATAAAAGCAACAGATGCCACGGAGATTGCAAGGATCTTGCTGAACGGATGGCTGTTTCTGAAATCAATCATACGTGCAGCGCACATGAAAGCAAGCTTGGATACAATAAAGAAATCAAGGATGAAAGCAATCGGGCCCATGATCACAAGTTCATGAAATGCGGAGAGCAAAACTTCATTTGACATTCCACCGATGTTGAGAGAGATGTTGTAACAGATCATCGCATAAACCATAAAAAATACCATAATGATCGTAAAAATAACTTCCTGAAATTTGTTTTTTGGCATAAAAAAACCTCCTTAAAATGATTAAATTGATACACTACTGTTCATAGTAAGTTACGTGAGCATGTGTTGTTCGTTAATCATTCAAAGAGAATGTGCGTTTCCAATTAGACCATATTCAATTTTGCGTGGATTATATTAACACACAGAAAAAAAGATGTCAATCATAAATTTCGCAGTATATAAAAACCAAAATACAAACCGGTCAGACCAAAAGAGAGGATTTTTGGCGAAAAAGGTAAAAAAATTGCCCACACAATATGCCACATATTGTTTCATGCAGGAAACATGTTATATATTGTAAACAGTTAAATGATCCGGTGAGTATGAAAATGAAAAAGAAATACCCTGATGAGTACTAAGCATTTCAGTATACATCAGGGTGTTTTTATATTTATCAGATTTGATGTAAATAACAGAAGATCATTCTGTTTCGGTTCTTTCCTTTTTCAGATAATCAATGATCTGCCGAATCATGGCAACACTTTCTTCTTTGCTGTAAAAACAGCTTTCTTCCATATTTTCCAGATAGTCACGGAAAATTTCTACCAGCTTTGTCTCTTCGATGTTCAGTACAAAAATTTTGCCGGCATTGTTTTTAAAGATCATTGTACCGGAATTTCCGCGGATGCAGAAATGAAGATTTCCCGGGAGATGATTCAGTGGTTTCTGAAGAAAACGGTACGCACCGGATTCGCAGCATGCACATACACCTTCCAGAACCTGTATGCGCTGTTCAGTAGTCAGGGGATGATAAAAAATCTCCGGAATCTCATCTGTGCGTCCTGAACGTACAAACTGCAGAAGTCCCTCATATGTAGAATAGATAAAAAACTGCTGATTTTTTATTTTGTCCATACTCATCTGAAATGCCTGTTCAGCCATGGCAAGGATCGCATCTGCATTCGGGAGATCGTGGTTAAACATCTCACGCAGCAGAGTACCGGTAAAAAATGGTGTCAGACAGGATTCCGGCTGGATGCCGAGCAGGTCATTTTCGGCGAAATCGGAATCAAACATGCTGCCGATTACAACGGCATGATTTTCCGGAGTAAGCGGAGCAGGAGTGAAGAACAGTGTACACTGTTCCTGATAGGATATGTACAGATTCTTAAGCATACGTAGTACTTCTCCGGAGCGGAAAAAGATGCCGGTCTGATAGTCTGAACTGCACAGAAGCGCTTCATCTGAAGTAAGAATCATGCACGGATAAAGATTAAAGCTCTGGTAATGTGATTCAATATTGTCATAATAATAGTACAGTGAGTAGTCATGCCCTGCCATATAAAGCGGGAATACGCTGTGCAGGTATTTCAGGTTGATGAGCTGATGATCATCTGTAAAGGTTGTCTCGGTTCCGACGCACATGATCTGGTTGATCTTCAGAGAACAGGAAGGATTCAGGCTTGCAAGAAGATTAAACAGGAATTTGTAGTCAGGCTGCAGGAAGAGCTGAATTTCACCGGAATCCCGGTCTGCCTCCGAAAGAATCATCTGATGTACATAATAATTAATGTGCTGCTGTGAAGTCAGTGAAATACAGTCGGCCCGGTTTTCTGCATAAGTAACATCCGGGGTAAATGAACAGCCACAAAAATCTTGGGCAGGACGTTCCGGAAAATTACAGATAAAACTTTCCACACTTTTTCTTTTATAATACACATCTGCGCCGATTCTGGCGATATCCCAGCTTTCTTTTAATTTTTGCCATTCCAGTGGTGTGAGATGCATAAACTGGCCCATTTTTTTTATGATTTCATCAGACGGAGGATTACGCTTTCCACTGATAAATTTGTACATGCTGGAGCGGTCCGTATCGCAGTACTTTGCCATGGAATAAACTTTGACATTTTTGTTACTGATATATTGACTGAGTGTGTCGGAAAATGCAGACATATAAGAAAACTCCTCGTAGATTATTCGTTATTATAAGCATAGCATGAGATGCTCGAAAAGTCCTGTATTTATTGAAAAACAGTGTAAAATTTCTTTCGAAAAATCCATCAGGATCAGAGAATGGATGTCGAATTTTGTAGGGAAAAAACGAAAAATATATGTAAAAATGACGTTATAACATGCAATTCTGGAAGTTGTATACTCAATTGCTCACTGATAAACTATAGGTGTCACAGAAAACGGGGTAATGCTGAAATAGAAAGACATAAAAACTGTGACAAATATGAAAAAGGAGGAAGGGAGAAAAACGGAATGTTAAAAGGAATAAGAAAGATAATGACATTCCTGTTGACGTTGGCTGTAGTCTTATCCTTCATCTGCCAGACAGATCCGCAGATTTTTGCACAGAGTCCGGATGTTACTGACGATGAAGCAGAGGTGGCTGTTCAATCTGATGAGACGGCACTCCCTGAAGATGAACAGACGGCAGAAGAGGGGCCGCAGGAGTCGAAAGAAGCGGCACAGGAAGAAGTTACGAAAGAAGAAACGCAGGAAGAAACTCCGGTGTCAGAGACGACGCAGATACAGGACACAGATGCGGACGAGCATCAGGGGATGGTAACGAAGCAGGAAACGGCTGATTCGACAGAGGTATCCGGGAATGCAGAGACAAATTCGGATGAAGCAGGTTCAGTCAGCGTACAGACAATCCTTATTGATCCGGAAACACACTTTACGGTAACCTGCCGTTTTTACAGAACAGA
>OGCO01006522.1_pt1 | contig 10245 bp, 7 predicted proteins | sample 1570171 | NCBI WGS metagenome assembly OGCO01 (sample SAMEA4370583, study PRJEB24528) | human gut metagenome | reverse complement strand
AGACTCTGAAAGCCTGGTGGCACCTGCCGCTGCAGCCCTTTTTGTTTATTTCTGACCGCATCGCCCGCCGGAAGGCTGGGTTCTCCTTCTGGGAGTACTCCACGCTCAAAGCCATGGAGACCAACACCAAGCCCATCCTGTTCATCCACGGCATGGAAGACCACTTCGTGCCCACGGAGGGGACGCTGAAGAACTACAACGCCTGCCGGGCGGAGAAGGAGCTGTTTTTGGTGGAAGGCGCTCGGCATATGCAGAGCTACCTGCTGGCCACGGCGGAGTATCAGGAGCGGCTGAAGCACTTTTTCGCCCAGCATGATCAAGAGAAGGAGGGAGCCACATGAAAAAAGCGCTGCGCATCATCCTGCTGGTGGTCTTCATCGGCATTTTCATCTACAGCGGCTGGAACCTGGCCACCTACTACCTGGCCGCCCACCAGCAGGAGCAGACGGTCAGCGGCCTGCGGGACCAGCTGGTGGAGGAGGACGACTCCTATGAGCTGAACGCCGATGGCATCTTGAAACGCTATGAAAAGCTGTACGCCGAGAACCCGGACATGATCGGCTGGCTCAGCGTCAAGGACACCCCCATCGACTACCCGGTCATGCAGCGGAAAGGGGACGGGGAGTACTACCTCCACCGGGACTTCTACGAGAAGGACGCCTCCGCCGGCTGTCTGTTCTTGGAGGAGCACTGCGATGCAGACAAGCCCTCCACCAACCTCATCATTTACGGGCACCACATGAAGAACGGCGATATGTTCGGCCACCTGGTGGACTACGAGGATCACGAGTTCTACCGCAAGCACCGGTTCTTCACCTTCGACACCATCCACGAGCACCGGGAATACCAGGTGCTGTCCGTCTTCCGCTCGGAAGCCTACCCGGAGGACGACACAGAGCACTTCCACTACTACGACTTCACCCAGGCCAAGGACAAGGCCGACTTTGACACCTACGTCAAGGAGGTCACCCAGCGCTCCCAGTACGTCACCGGCGTGACCGCCGAGTACGGGGACGAGCTGCTCACCCTGTCTACCTGCGCCTACCATACGGAAGAGGGGCGGTTCGTGGTCGTGGCGAAACGGGTCAAATAAGAACAAAAAAACACCCAGAATCTTCGGATTCTGGGTGTTTTTATATGCGTGCGTCACGACACAGCCTTGCGGATGATGTCATAGAGCACCGGCTTCATGTTGTCAATGTCGTCCGGCGTGTGTTCGATGATAGCAGAGTAAGCCACCGAGCCCACCATCTCCATGAGCACGTACACCAGGTTGATGATCTCCGCCTCGGTGCGATCCTGCATGGCGGGACTGTTGCGGATGGTGTCCCGGAGCTGCTCCAGGACCGGGTCGCTGGTGTGCAGCTCGGCGTCCAGGACGGGACGCCAGGTGAAATTCCGGCGGAGGACGGAGAGGGTGAGGGGGTCTTGCTTGAAGTATTCTAAAATGTAATCCACCAGGCTGACCACCCGGTCGGCCAGGCAGGCGGAGTCCTCCTGAGCCAGGTGGACGCAGGCGTTGCGGAAGACCTTGTGGCAGATCTGCATGACCAGGGCGTCCAGGATCTCGGTCTTGTCCCGGAAGTAGAGGTAAAACGTCCCCTTGGCCACCTTCGCCTCCTTGACGATGTCGTTGATGGTGGTGTTGGCGGCTCCTTTTTCCTGGAAGAGGGTATAGGCAGCGTCCAGCAGGCGCTTGCGCTTGGCGGCCTTTTTCTGTTCTAATACATTCTCCATCTCGGATCATGCTCCTTTTCCTGACGATTCAGTATCCCTAGTATACGCTGGAAAATCGGGGAGGACAAGCGGTAAAATCAGCAAAAGAATGACTTTCGGTCATTTTGTGAAGTTGGCACAGAAAACAGTTCTGACTTTTGGTCATTTTTTCGGTTGCAATCTGACCCGCCCTATAGTAAACTGTGTACGCAATGAAAAATGACCGTTGGTCAAAATGGAAGGAAGGGATCACGGTGCTGAAATTCGGCGAAAAGATCGTCAAACTGCGCATACCCATTCTCATCATCAGTATCCTCCTGCTGATTCCCTCAGCAATCGGATACTTCAACACCCGCATCAACTACGACATCCTGTACTACCTGCCCAAGGACATCGACACCATGCAGGGTCAGGACATTCTGTTGGATGACTTCGGGAAAGGCGCGTATGCGCTGTTTGTCTGCGAGGGGATGGAGTACAAGGACGTCGCCAACCTCAAAACCGACATTGAAAACGTAGACCACGTGGCACAGGTCATCTGGTATGACTCCGTTGCCGACCTGTCCGTTCCGGTGGATGTGCTGCCGGACAGCATCAAGGACGTGTTCAACTCCAAGGACGGAGACGCCACCTTGATGGCCATCTTCTTCGACACCACCACTTCGGCGGACGAGACCATGGATGCCATTGAGGAGATCCGGAGCATCTCCGGGAAGCAATGCTTCCTGTCCAGTATGTCCGCCATCGTCACGGACACCAAGAACCTGGTCAACCAGGAATTGGTCCCCTACGTTGTCATCGCCGTGGTGCTCTGCTGCATCGTCCTGGCGGTGACCATGGATTCCTTTGTCATCCCGGTGCTGTTCATGCTGAGCATCGGCATGGCCATCATCTACAACCTGGGCACCAACGTGTTCAAAGGGGAGATCTCCTTCATCACCATGTCCCTGGTGGCTGTCCTCCAGTTGGGCGTGACCATGGACTACTCCATCTTCCTATGGGGCAGCTACAAGGAGCAGCGGGAGACCATAGCGGATAAGAATGAGGCCATGGCTCACGCCATCGCCGCCACCATCACCTCGGTCACCGGTTCCTCTCTGACCACCATCGCCGGCTTCATCGCCCTCTGCTTCATGAGCTTCACCTTGGGCCTGGACATGGGCGTGGTCATGGCCAAGGGCGTCCTGCTGGGCGTCATCTGCTGCGTCACCGTGCTGCCGTCCCTCATCCTGGTCTTTGACAAGGCCATCTGGAAGACCGCACACAAGACCGTGCATCTGCCCACCGACGGCTTGAGCGAGTTCGTCATGAAGCACTACAAGCTGTTCGCCATCATCATGGTCGTCCTGTGGATCCCGGCTCTGTACGGCAACGCCAACTACAACGTCTACTACAAGCTGGACAACAGCCTGCCCGATTACCTGCCCTCCGTGCAGGCCAACCAGGAGCTGAACAAAAAGTTCGATATGAACTCCGTGGAAATGATCCTCTGTCGGGATGACCTGTCCCAGAAGGAGGTCAAGGCCATGCTGAAAGAGATTCAGAACGTGGACGGCATCAACTTCGCCTTGGGTCTGGACTCCATCACCGGCGACCTGGTGCCTGACGAGCTGATCCCCCAGTCCGCACGAGAAAAATTGGAGAGCGGCGGCTATCAGCTGCTGATGCTCAGCTCCAAATATGAAGTCGCCACCGACGAGGTCAACGACCAGTGCAACAAGGTGGAACAGATTTTGAAGAAATACGATGAGAAGGGGATGCTCATCGGCGAAGCCCCCTGTACCCGTGACCTGATCAAGATCACCGACCACGACTTCATGGTGGTCAGCGCGGTCTCCATCCTGGCCATCTTCGTCATCATCCTCTTGGTGCTGAAATCCATCTCCCTGCCGGTCATCCTGGTGGCCGTCATCGAGCTGGCCATCTACATCAACATGGCTCTGGCCTACTTCACCGGCACCACGCTGCCCTTCATCGCTTCGATCTGTATTGGCACCATCCAGTTGGGCGCGACCGTGGACTACGCCATCCTGATGACCACCCGGTACAAGAAGGAGCGTATGGCTGGCTGCTCCAAGGAGGAATCGGTCAAGATCGCCTTGTCTACCTCCATCCACTCCATCATGTCCAGCGCCCTGGGCTTCTTCGCCGCCACCATCGGCGTGGGCCTCTACTCCGACGTGGACTTGATCGGTTCCCTGTGCCTGCTCATGGCACGCGGCGCCATCATCAGTATGTTTGTTGTCATCTTTATCATGCCCAGCATGTACATGCTGCTTGATAAACTCATCTGTAAAACCACCCTCGGCTTACGCAATACGGTGGATGTCTAAGGAGGGACTTTGAGATGAAAAAAAGAATGTTATCTCTGGCTCTGGCAGTGGGTATGACCCTGGCCACCCTGACCGGCTGCGGCAGCAGCACCAGCGCTTCCAGTGAGAGCAGCGCGGACAGCACTGCCGCCAGCGCCGACCCGGTGACCACTGCGGCAGAGCAGTTGTTGAAGCACAGCGACACCGCTGGCAAGGAAGAGACCGTCTACGTCATCGCAGACGCCAACGGCAAGAGCAAAAAGGTCATCGTCAGCGAATGGCTGAAGAACCAGAAGGGTTCCGATACCTTGAAAGATAAGTCCAACCTGAAGGACGTCAAGAACGTCAAGGGCGACCAGGACTTCACCAAGGGCAGCGGCGATGAGCTGACCTGGAACGCAGACGGCAGCGACATCTACTATCAGGGCACCAGCGACAAGCAGCTGCCCGTGGATGTGACCATCACCTATAAGCTCAACGGCAAGACCGTCTCCGCCAAGGAGCTGGACGGCGCTTCCGGCAAGCTGACCATTGAATTCACCTACAAGAACAACACCGGCAAGCCCCAGAAGGTCAACGGCAAGAACGTGACCATCTACCAGCCCTTCCTGATGGTCTCCGGCCTCATGGTGGACAACGACAAGATGTCCAACGTGGAGGTCACCAACGGCAAGGTCATCAACAGCGGCGACAAGACGGTCGTTGTGGGCATGGCTCTGCCCGGCCTGGAAGAGAGCTTGGGTCTGGCGGACCTGACCGACAGCGACGGCAAGAAGATCGACATCGACGTGCCCCAGAAGGTCACCATCAAAGCCGACGTCTCCGACTTCTCCCTGCTCACCACCGTCACCCTGGCGGAGAACAGCGCACTGGAAGAGCTGAACCTGGACGACGTGGACTCCGTTGACGACCTGAAGGACTCCCTGAAAAAGCTGGGCGACAGCTCCAAGGAGCTGGTAGACGGCAGCAAGAAGCTGGAAGACGGCGTAGGCGAGCTGAATGACAAGAGCGGCGACCTGGCCGACGGCGTGGACAAAGTGAATCAGGGCGCGAAAGACCTAAACGACGGCGCGAAGGATCTGAACCAGGGCGCAAAGGACTTGGACGACGGCACCAACGAGCTGGCCTCCCAGGTCAAGGATCTGCCCAGCTCTGCTCAGCAGCTGCTGGACGGCGCGAAGAGCATCAAGTCCGCCCTGGGCAACGCTGACAGCGAGACCCAGACCATCTACACCGGCGCAGCCGCCATCGAGGACGGCGCACAGCAGATGGCTGACAACCTGAAGAACACCAACGGCAAGAGCATCTACGAAGCCGCAGCAGGCATCCAGGAAGGTGCCGCAAAGGTCACCGGTGGTGCTGACCAGCTGTCTGGCGGCTTGAACACCGCAGCAGCTAACTTGGATGAATCCATCAAGCTGCTGAACGCCGCAGTGGGTCAGCTGGAAGATTTGCAGAAGGCTACGGAAGACACCACAACGCTGCAAACCTATGGCGCGCTCATCAAAGAGATCAAGGGCAGCATCCAGTATCAGCAGGGCGTGAAGCAGGCACTCACCAGCACCTTACAGTCTGGCATCACCAGCATCAAGCAGGGCGCAGCCCTCATCGACACCTACGCTGGCAAGATCGCCGACGGTTCCGTGAATCTGGTGAAAGGCGCAGCACAGCTGGAGGCTGGCGCAAAGGCCATCCAGACCGGCGTGGACACCATGGTCTCCGGCAACAACGGTCAGAACCTGAACACCATGATCGCAGGTCTCAGCTTGCTGAGCCAGCAGAGCGGTAAGCTGGTGGCTGGCACCCAGAAGCTGGCAGATGGCTCTGGCAAGCTGCTGGCAGGTACCGACAGCCTGACCGAAGGCACCGGCAAGCTGGCAGACGGCACCGACAAGCTCATCAGCGGAATCGGCGAGCTGCTGGACGGCTCCAAGGACCTGGCCGAAGGCATGGCTAAGTTCGACGAGGAAGGCATCCAGAAGCTGACCAGCCTCACCGACGGCGACCTGGGCGACATCGTGGATCGTCTGGAAGCTGTGCAGGACTACGCAAAGGAATACAAGTCCTACGGCGGCTGCCCGGCTGACTTGGAGTGCAGCACCAAGTTCATCTACAAGACCGATTCCATCGGAGAATGATACAATATAAATAATGAACCGGAAAGAGCGAACCAGTTTTGGTTCGCTCTTTTCGTTTGCTAAGCGCTGTGGGGATTTATGGCTGGTGTCACTAAAACTGGTAAAAAAGGTGCAGTTTATCTTTCAAATTGTATGGAAGCGGTTGATTTGAAGAATTCACCATGCTATAATGACTAGGACTATACAGGAAATGCTGAAAAACTTCGGGAAATGTCAGTTTTTGCACCTGTATGACGTTTGTATTACGAGAAAAAGTTAGATTTTCCAGCTCATCCAGAAAATTGACGGTACCGAGCAGCGGAGGTGAAAGGGCGCGATATGAAAGGCTCGTTGAAAAAAACATGGAATATAATCACCAGTATCCTCGTCGCGTTGGTCGTGATCTTAACGGTGCTCCTAGTGGGCGCGAGAGTGGTGGGACTGCAAGTGTTCAGCGTCCTCTCCGGTTCCATGGAGCCGACCTACCACACCGGCGCGCTGATCTATGTCAAAAAGGTGGATCCGGAGACCATCCAAAAGGGGCAGGTCATCACCTTCCTGCTGGATGAGGACACCACCGCCACCCACCGGGTGGTGGACATCGTGCCCGATGAGGACGATCCCTCCGTGCTCCGCTTCCGCACCAAGGGCGACGCCAACCAGGCGGAGGACGGGGAGCTGGTGCACTACAAAAATGTGGTGGGTACGCCGGTCTTCTCCATCCCATACCTGGGCTACGTGGCCGAGTACATCCGACGCCCGCCGGGGATCTATGCCTTGGTCGCCGTCGTGGCACTGCTGCTCTTCCTGCTGATCCTGCCCGAGGTGTTCGCAGGGAAGAAGAAGGGGACGGGGGACGCGTCCCGGTCATCATGATGAGGGTACTGCCGTAAGGCTCCCGATAGATGTAACATCAAAAAAGAGATACAAGGAGGTTTTCAAAATGAAAACAAGAAGAAACGCACTGCTGCTGACCTTCTGCGCTGTGCTGCTGGTGGTCGCTTCCGTGATGGGAACGATCGCTTACCTGACTTCCACCGATGCAGTGAAGAACACCTTTACCGTCGGCAACGTGTCCATCAAGCTGGATGAAGCCAAGGTCACGGAAGACGGCAAGATCGTGGAAGGCGCTGACCGCGTGCACGAAAACGACTACAAGCTGCTGCCCGGCCTGACCTACACCAAGGATCCCACCGTCACCGTCGAGAACGGCAGTGAGGAATCCTACGTCCGCATGAAGGTCACCTTCAACAACGCCAAGGCTATCATCGCTATGTGCACCGACCCTGAGTTCGCAGAAGATGGCCCCACTGGCGTGGAAAACGCTTATCCCCTCATCCGCATGGTCAACTTTGTGGAAGCAAACACCGCAAAGTGGGACGGCATCATCCCCGACAACATGGTGGAGACCGAAGACATGCTGGGCGATGCCAAGTACTTCGTCTATGACAAGGCTGCTGACACCCTGACCTATTACTTCTACTACACCGAGACCGTTGCAGCACCCACCGCTGACGTGGTCCTGCCCACCCTGTTCGACAGCATCAAGGTTCCCGAATGGGTCACCGGCGACCAGCTGAAGGCTCTGGACGGCTTCCAGATCAACGCTGTGGCCGAGGCCATCCAGGCTGCCGGTTTTGCCAGCGCAGACGAAGCTTGGGCTGCTTTCGAATAATCCAACGATTTCCCAACCCACCATGGCACTGTACCCTCCGGGGTACAGGCCATAGGAGAGCACCTGACGGCGCGTGGGATGTTATCCTATGGCCTGGAAGGCTGTGTAGATCAAGAAATGGAACAGAAAGAATCGGAAAGGAGCGAAGACGATGAAACGAAGAGTGTTGATCCTGTCGGCGTTGGCCATGTTGGCCGCCCTGTTCGCCGCCGGGACCATTGCGTATTTTACCGCAGAAGGGCAGGCACATAACGTCATCACCACCGGCGGCGTGGATATCGCCGTGCAGGAATGGGCAGACGAGGACAAGACCCAGCCCTTTGAGGATCTCACCGGCGTCATGCCCGGCACCACCGTCACCAAGATCGCCGAGGTCAAGAACACCGGCGCGGCAGACGCATGGGTGCGGGTGCAGGTGACCCAGAACATCCAGCGGGACAAAGAGCTTTACCCCAATGACGGGATGGTGACGTTGGATTACAACACCACCGATTGGACCCAGGGCGACGACGGCTACTTCTACTACAATAAAGTATTGAAGCCCGGCGAAGTCACCGAGCCCATCTTCAACAACGTGGCCTTCAGCGGCACCATGGACAATATGTACCGGGATGCAGAGGTCACAGTGGACGTGGCAGCCCAAGCCGTACAGACCGCCAACAATGGCAGCACCGTCATGGATGCCAAGGGTTGGCCGAATGCATAAGGAGGCTGAGCGATGAAGATGAAAAAAGTGTGGGCGCTGCTGCTCAGCCTGACGCTGGTCATGAGCATGGCGCTGCCCGCCGCGTTGGCAGTCTCTGACGACCAGGGACTGAGCGACAGCGCAGCGGCCACCTCCAGCGGGGAGACGACCCCGACGGTGGAGGAAGAGACCACCCAGGAGCCGGAAGCAGAACCGGAACAGGACGAGACCCAGTGCACCTGCGGCGCCGCCGAAGGGGAAGCCCACGAAAAGGGCTGCCCCCTGTACGTGAAGCCGGAACAGCCTGCGACCCAGGCAGAGGAGACGCTGTACCAGAAGTTCCTGGCCACCAAGACCATGGAGGAGGCCAACACCCTCTATAAGGGCCTGTCCAAGGCAGAGGTGACCGCCTTCCGCACCTGGCTGGAGGAGAATGACAAGCTGACCGACCTGGAGAAGCATCTCAGTGCCATCACCCCGGAAGGGGAGCCGGTGACCATGCCCATCCTCAGCTTCACCAAGGTCGGCCCCCTGCTGGCTGCACCGGCACGGAAGGCACGGATGATGCGTGCCGCCGCTGACCAGGACGACACCGGCATCGTGCTCAACAAGAGCGCAGTCAAGACCCAGGACGGCTACCAGATCACCATGGAAGCATACGCCACGGGCGCCAGCAGCACCACCATCTCCACCGAGCCGACGGATATCGTCCTGGTATTGGACGTCTCCAGGTCCATGGATGATCCGATGACTTCCTATCAGTATAGTGAGGTCTACCAGCTCAATAGGAGCCCTGGTCAGATGTACTACATTCAGCAGAATGGACAGTACGTAGCGGTGACGTGGAGCAGTTGGCACGGTGCTTGGGGCTACTATCGGAATGGGTTCCAGTGGCATGGTTTCACGCCCAAGACCAGCGCCAGCGACACCAACCAGGACCATGTCCAGTTCTATGACCAGGCAACCAGCAGACAACAGAAGATGGCTGCTTTGAAAACTGCCGTCAATGGCTTTATCGACAGCGTTGCGGCGAAATCCCCCGAGAGTCAGATCGCACTGGTCAAGTTTGCCGGGGATAAGTCCAATCGGATTGGCAATGACACCTATAGAGAGGGTCGCTATACCTATAACTACTCGCAGATCGTCAAAAACCTGACCGTCGCCAGCAGCAGCCAGACCTTAAAGAATGCGGTCAACGCCCTCAGTCCCGCCGGTGCGACCAGAGCGGACTTGGGTATGGAGCACGCTCAGTCTATCATCAACAGTGTTGCCAATGACGGGAGAAAGAAGACTGTCATCATGTTCACCGACGGTGTGCCCACCAGCATCAGCGACTTTGACAGTACTGTCGCCAACAGCACCATCCGTGCCAGCAAGACCATGAAGGACGCAGGCGCTACCGTCTACACCATCGGCGTGTTCGAAGGGGCCAATGGCACTCCTGTGACCAGCTGGAACGGTGTGTCCAACACCAACAAGTACATGCACCTGGTGTCCTCCAACTACAAGAACGCCACCAGCCTGAACAGCACCGGCGCTTCCACCTATCCCACCGGCGGCAAGAGCTACTACCTCTCCGCAGGCAGCGCCGATGAGCTCAACAGCATCTTCCAGCAGATCAGCCAGGAAGTGGGCGGCAGCACCAGCAAGCTGGACGAAAACGCAGTCATCCGTGACATCGTGACGCCCTACTTCAACATGCCCGCCAACGCTTCCGACGTGAAGGTCTACACCGCCGAA
>OGCO01006517.1_pt1 | contig 10253 bp, 9 predicted proteins | sample 1570171 | NCBI WGS metagenome assembly OGCO01 (sample SAMEA4370583, study PRJEB24528) | human gut metagenome | reverse complement strand
TCGTATTGCAGCAGCATGGTCAGCGCAACCGACTCACAGCCTGTAGGCAGCTCTGGTTCCTGATAGATAGCTTCTACATCTAAAATAACAGAACGTGGAAGGCGCTTCTCTTCTATCTCTTTCATTTCCTCTTTTTTATTTTTCGTTCCGTTCTCCTCATACTTTTCGGCAGAGGCTGACGCATCCTGTACTTCTGTTTCCTTATCTGAAAACCGTAACTCTTCTACTGCCGCACTTTTACAGCCGCTAAAACTAATTACGAGTACAGTTAATATTGCGGCCGTTATCTTCTGACTTTTTTTCATCCTTATTCAGGTCCCTTCTTTTTGTATCTATATTCTACCCCATATTTTCTTTCGTCAGCGGTTTTCACAGAAATTTCATGCTCCTTTCACACGAATTGCATATTTTATAACGCCTTCTTTTTTATGTTCAAAAATATCATATGCCTCCATAATATGATCAAATGTAGTACGATGGGTAATCATACATGTCGTATTCAGGTTTCCTTTTTCTATCTCCTTTAATATTTTTTCACAATCTGCTGCATCTACCCCTCCGGTTTTAAAAGTCAGGTTTTTCCCATACATATCTGGAAGCGGCAGTACCTGCGGATTTTCATACATCGCTACAATCCCGACAACCGCATTGGGCCTTGCAATCTTCCATGCAAGTTCAAAGGTCGCGGAGGTTCCGGCTGCTTCCACTACAAAATCCACGCCTCTTCCTTCTGTCAGTTCCCGTATTTTTTCTTCTACGCGGTCTTTACTAGGATTCAACACTATATCCGCAATTTTTTCCCTTTTTACTGCTTCTAGCCTGTCTGTATCTATGTCTATAGCAACCAGCTTTCCAGGGTGATATAAAGCCATGCACAGCATCGTACACATTCCTGCCGGCCCTGCACCAAGAATTGCCAGATCATATATATTATTTTCCATCAGCTTCCGCCTCACTTTCTACGTTGCTGTTCACTCACAGCTGCTGCCTATCAGTTTAGCATACAATCGTTTTTTTTCCAATAAGATAGTAAAAAGCACTCCTTCGAGGTCTTTATGAAGTTATCTTTCCACAGACCAACATCCCGTATTCTGATTGCAGGCACGTTGTGTCTCGTTTTTCTGCTTGGAACTGTCCTTGGCTGGGCAAATACACACCTGCTCTCCGCAGACAGTCGTTTTGAGCAATTTACAGAAGAACTTTTTCAAAAAGAAGTTTCCGGCAATATGCTGAACCTTCATTATTCACTGGCTTATCCGGAAAAGAAAGGGATACAACGCCCCAAAGCTACACTTGGTACAATTTCTCTGCCTTCTTCACAATTAACAGACACATCTTCTGCCTCCCTTTCCAATACCTCCTCTGAAGCAGAAGATTTTACATCCCAAACGCTCAAAAAGCTTCAGACATTCAAAACCTCCGGTCTTTCTGAATCCAACCGGCCCACACTCGACATGCTTCTTCTGTATTACAAAACACAGGCTGACTATCAGGACTATTCCATCCTTTATGAACCTTTAAGTCCCAGTCTTGGAATTCAGGCACAACTTCCCGTCCTGCTCGCCGAATATGCCTTCTATCAGAAGCAGGATATCGCAGACTATCTGAACCTTCTTGTCTCTGTAGAACCATATTTTGAAAGCATTCTTGCTTTTGAACAGGAAAAATCACAGCAGGGATATTTTATGAGTGATACAACACTGGACCGTGTTATGGACCAATGCCGTAGCTTTATCAAGGAGCCCGATTCCAATTATATGCTGGATATTTTCGCCGAAAAATTGAAATCTTTCGGAAAACTTCCTCAAAAAGAACAGGATATTCTCATCCAAAAACATAAACAGATTCTTCTGAACAAGGTAATTCCTGCCTATCAGAATCTGATTCTTGGTCTGCAGTCCCTCCGTGGCACCGGCCGCCCAAGTCAGGGACTTGCACACTTAAATGGAGGAAAAAAATATTATGAATATCTGATAAAGAGCCAGACCGGCTCCTATACACCAGTCAGAGAAATGCAGAAACGACTTGCCGGGCAGATTGCAGCTGATATGAACAATGCACAGAAAATTCTGAAGCAAAATCCTTCTCTGCTTCGCAAATTGAACAGCCATTTCGACCTTCCCGAAATGGAACCACAGGACATTCTCACTGCTCTCTGCCAAAAAACTGGTAAAGATTTTCCGGCTCTGCCAGAGACAGACTACACCGTACGCTATGTACATAGATCCATGCAGGAATACCTGAGTCCGGCTTTCTATCTGACTCCTCCGCTTGACACCCGAACACCCAATATCATCTATATTAATCCTTCAGACCAGCGCAGTAACCTGGAACTTTTTACAACTTTGTCTCATGAGGGATTTCCAGGACATCTGTATCAGACTATCTTCTTTGGAAACACAGAACCTTCTGATATCCGCTATCTGATCACCTCCAGCGGCTACATCGAAGGCTGGGCAACTTATATAGAATCTTATGGATATCAGTATGCTTCCAATTATCTGGATGATAATGATGGCTCTGACTATGTCTGTCTTACCTGGCTGAACCGCAGTATTAATCTGTGCATCTATTCCCTTCTGGACATCGGCATCCATTATTATGGCTGGAGTCAGGACGAAGCCGCCAGATTGCTGAAACTTTTTGGAATCACAAATACAAATGCAATATCTGAGATCTACCAGTATATCGTGGAAACGCCCGCCAATTATCTGAAATACTGCTGGGGATACCTCTGTTTTCTTGATCTGAAGACAGAATGGCAAACTGTACTCGGCAACAACTTTAATCCAAAAGCTTTTCACCAATATCTTCTTGAAATCGGTCCTGTCCAGTTTCCAGTACTGCAAAAATACATGCAGAAACATCTCCAAAAACTGATAGTCAAAGAAAACGGCCATTCTGCCGCTGTAAATTCAGATACAAAAAGGAGGTGCAGCTATTTGCACCTCCTACTCTTTTCCGTAATCATCAAAAAATCTCTGCAGTTTCAGCAATGCTTTCGTTAAATCCTTGGTTTCCTGCGGATTCAGGCTGTCAAGCACTGCCATGACCATCTTCTCATGAAAGATTTTATGATGAAGATAAGCTTTTTCTCCTTTTTCTGAAAGAGAAACCAGGACAACTCTCCTGTCCTCTTCACTTCTGGTTCGTTCTACATAGCCTTTTTTCACAAGATGGTTGATTGCAATCGTCAGTGTTCCCACCGTAACAGACATTGTTTTGGCCACTGTAGACATATTCTTAGATTCCTGTATACCGATCGCTTCCATAATATGCATATCATTTACTGATATATCTTTATATTCTGATGTGATCAGTGCTCGTTCTTCAATATCAAGAATATCTTTAAACAACCTCACCAGAATATTATTCACTGTTTCATATGAATTCATGCGTCTCTCCTCCGCTTCCTGACCCCTGGGCGCAGTCTCTCTGTATTCGTTATTTTTTATTATAGCGTATCTTTATTTGAAGCACAAAGTATTTTTACACTTATTTTTTTTACTTAATTCTTTCTTTAAAGTAATCTATTTGCTATAATGGTGAATTGAACATAAACAGACTTTTTTAAGTCTCACAAAATACACAAAGGAATTTATTATGAAAAAAAACAAAAACATCCCCTTAAACCTGAAAGAACAGATCAATTCCCGCATTGGCCTGATCTGTTCCATTGTAGTCATGCTCCTTCTGGTTCTTGTTTTTCACCAGCTTGATTATCAACTGATCCAGAAACCTGCAGACCAGGCTGCAAAAGAAGCAGCCAAGCAAAAGGAAGAAGCCGAGGCAGCTGCCAAAGCTCCGGAAATTTCCACTGCAACTGTTGTCGCAGTCGGTGACAATCTCTTTCATGATTCACTGATTGAATCCGGCAAATCCGACTCTGGTACATGGAACTATGACAAAATTTACGAAAATGTCAAAGATGAGATCCAGGCTGCCGATATTGCCATGGTAGACCAGGAAACCGTCTTTACAACAGACCATGATGCTGTCAGTGGTTATCCATCCTTTGCAACTCCGACGGAAGTTGGTGATGCACTGATCAATGCAGGATTCGATGTAATCGAGTCTGCAACCAATCATATCGATGACTACGGATATGACTATATGGCACAGACACTGAATTACTGGAAAACCAGCCATCCGGATGTACCGGTTCTCGGAATCCATGAGACAGAAGAAGATGCAAATTCCGTCAAAGTGCTGGAGGTAAACGGTATTAAGATTTCTTTCCTTGATTATACATATGGTACCAACAATTCCGGTGCCGGCGAAGGCAAAGAATACATGATCGACATCTTTGAAAAAGACAAAGTAGCTTCCATGATCCAGAAAGCCAAAGAAAACAGCGATGTATTGATCTTTGTCGCTCACTGGGGCAAAGAAATGGAACCAATGCCTACTGAATACGAAAAAGAATGGGCAACCTTCCTTATGCAGCAGGGTGTTGACGTTGTGATCGGCGGTCATCCGCATACCCTTCAGCCATACGGAACTATGTCTGATAAAGAAGGCCACAGTATGCTGATTTTCTATTCACTCGGAAACTTCGTATCCACTCAGGAGTCCTTTGATGCACTTCTCGAAGGAATGGGATGCTTCACTATCCAGAAAACAGTCAAAGACGGACAGACTTCTATCGAGATCATTGATCCGCAGATCAAGCCAATGGTAATGCATTACAACAAAGACGCTGGCGTATTCAGTCCGTACATGCTGTCCGATTACACCGAAGAACTTGCTTCACAGCATGAACTACGAACAGTCCTTGGAGATGACTCCTTTACACTCGCCAACCTTCAGAACCGTTTTAAAGAAATCATGTCCCTGACCGTAAAACCATCCTCCAACACCGATCTCCTCGATGTTACCTTCAATTCCGATGGTGATATGGTCAACTCTAATGGAGAATACGTAGACGATACCTGGTCTGTAAGTGCAGCCAACGCCCAGGATGATACCGCTGCCGATAACTCCGACAGCTCTGATGAGTCCTCAGACAGTTCTGATGATAGTTCCGACTCGTCTGACGACTACGATTACAGCGACTCATCGGACAACTCTGATGAATCCGACTACTCCGACGAGTCTGATTACAGTGATGACTCCGACTATTCAGACGACTCTGAATACTAACACCTACTTTCTTCCGGTCCAGGCTCACCACCTGTTTCGGAAGCTGAGAAGAAAAGAAATAACGAATTTACGGAAATGTAGAATAAAACTCCATTTATGTATTCGAGCATACAGACGTCTGAGAAAATTTGTAGAAGTACTTAAAGAAGGAAATAATATATTACCCCGGAAAATGATGCTGTCTGAGCGCAGCGAGTTCATCTCTTTTCCGGGGTGTTTTTTATATTATTTTTCTTCTTTCTAGTACTTCTGAATTTTCGAATTGTCTGTTGCTGAATACATAAACGGAGTTTTAATAATACTATATTTTATATTTTCTCACTTCCGGAACAAAAGCCGCTTTGCATTCTCCTCTGTCACAGCGATCACTTCTTCGCCGCTGATTCCTTTCAGCTCCGCGATCATCGCTGCCACATACGGAAGATTCAGCGAACTGTTTCTTTTACCACGATTCGGCTCCGGACTTAAGTACGGACTGTCCGTCTCCAACACAAGCTGCTCAAGCGGCGCATACTCCACCACTTCCTTCAGCTTCTTCGCATTCTTAAACGTCACAACTCCGCCAATTCCAAGATAAAGTCCCATATTCAGGTATTCCCTTGCCATTTCCTTTCCATAAGAAAAACAATGGATAATCCCTCCATGCATTCCCTCTTTCATGCATTCCTTCACCAGCTCCAGCGTATCCCTGGCTGCATCCCTGCTGTGGATCATAAACGGCATTTTTTCCTCTCTGGCAATCTCCATCTGTGCGCGAAACATCTTCTTCTGAATCTCATGTTCCCGTTCTTCTTTATGCCAGTAATAATCCAATCCAATCTCTCCGATCGCAACTGCCTTTGGCAGATGGCACAGACGACGGATCTCATTCAATGTATCCTCTGTCATCTTTTCTGCATCATCCGGGTGAATTCCAAAGGCGCCATAGACAAAGGGATATTTTTCCATCAGTTCTTCTGTCGCTTTCAGACTCTCGATCGATGCACATGCATTTACAATATGTCCAATTCCATGTGCTTCCATAGAATTCAATAATGCCTCTCTGTCCTGTTCAAAAGCCTCATCATCATAATGTGCATGTGTCTCAAAAATCATATGTGTTTCCATCCGTCTTTCCGCTCCTCAATCATAAACTCTCATCTCTGTTTACTCCGTCAATCTGTTCAAACTCCATTCCCGCACGGATGCTTCCTCCATGCAGAACTCTTGTAAAAACACCCTCTCGCGGCATAATACAATCCCCCATCTTCTGAAAGATTGCACATCCATGATGGCATTCCTTACCAATCTGCGTCATTTCCAGAACAACTTCTCCACAACGAAATCTGGTTCCAACCGGAAGTGATGAGAAATCAAACCCCTGCACTACAAGATTTTCTCCAAACGCTCCATCCTCTACTTCGGCACCTCTCGCACGAAAAGCTTCTATTTTGTCATAAGACAGAAGGCTGACCTGTCGATGCCATTTGCCTGCATGTGCATCATTTTTAATTCCCCAGTCCTCTACAAATTCTGCTTCCTCTACCGGATGTTTCTGCGTACCCTTTTTTTCACTGATACAGACTGCGATCACTTTACCCATAATCAAATTCTCCTATATTACAATTGACCAGTCCTGGACTGGTCATCTGTATTTTTCTATATTATTATTTTCGTGCACAATTACCGGCTTCGCCCGTAAGGATCTCTATTCCATGTCCCAGTGCATCAATGATATATTCCAGACTTTCCCGCACTGCCTTTGGACTTCCCGGCAGATTGATGATCAGTGTCTTTCCTCGAATTCCTGCAGTTGCACGGCTCAACATTGCACGCTTTGTGATCGTCATACTATAAGCACGAATCGCTTCCGGAATTCCCGGAACCTTACGTTCAATGACTTCCTCTGTTGCTTCCGGCGTTACATCTCTCTCAGAAAAACCAGTTCCACCTGTCGTCAAAATCAATTCTGCTTTTTCTGAATCTGCTATTTCCTGCAATTTACCTGCAAGCATTACCTGATCATCCGGAAGGATATCCATGGAAATCACTTCATATCCTTCTCTTTCCAGAATCTCCCTGATCGCGGGCCCGCTTAAATCTTCCCGTTCTCCCCTGTATCCGGAATCACTTGCTGTTATAATTGCTGCGCGTTTCATATTATCCTCCTATCTGTGACATGCACAAACTCTCTGTATCGTCTTCTTTTGCTTTTTCTCTGAAATGATGGCCATCCGGTTTTTCTGCCAGTGCGGCTCTGATCCTGTCCTTCAGCTCCTCATCTGTTCCTCCGTTTCTGAGAACGGCACGCAGATCACGTCCCGCCGTATATTGCAGACAGGTTTTCAGATATCCCTGTGACGTAAGCCGTATACGATTACACTGGCTGCAGAATTTATGGCTGATTGCGCTGATAAACCCAATTTTTCCCTCAAATCCATCAACAGTATAATACGTACATGGCCCATTTCCAAGAGGTTTTCCATTATATGGAATCATTTTTCCAAATTTCTGTTCCACCAAATTCATAATCTTTTCCTGTGGCATTCCTGCAAAAGAACTTCCATATCCAATCGGCATCATTTCAATAAAACGTACATGAACCGGATTTTTACGTGCAAACTCTGCTATCCCACAAAGATCCTGTTCTTCCAATCCTAGTGGAACACAATTGATCTTTAACTGTACTTCCGGATATTTCATTGCCTCTTTGATTCCATCGAGTGTTCCATCCAAAAGATTCCTTCGGGTAATTTTGCAGAAACATTCTCTGTCCAGAGTATCAAGGCTGATGTTCAAACTGTCCAGCCCGGATTCTGCGAGTGCCTTTATCTGTCCTTTCAGAAGGATTCCATTTGTCGTCAGTGTGACCTTCTCAATTCCTGAGATTTCCTTTATCTGGTAAATCAGTTCCGGAATCCGCGACCGCACTAATGGTTCCCCTCCGGTAATCTTAATTTTTGTGATTCCAAGTTCCGCCATCACTTTGCATACGCGAATGATCTCCGGCTCCTGCAAGATTTTTTCTCGCTCTGTCAGCCGGATTCCCTCCTCCGGCATACAATAAATACACCGGAGATTACAACGGTCTGTCACGGAAATCCGGAGATAATCTATATTTCTCCCACAACGGTCAATCATTGTTCTTCCTCAAAACGAAAATCTCCGCTCTTTCCTCCTGTTTTTTCTATCAGATGAATCTCTGACATAACCATGTGTTTGTCGATGGCCTTGCACATGTCATAAATTGTCAGAAGCGTTACCTGAACACCAGTCAGGGCCTCCATTTCCACACCTGTCTTTCCCTCCGTTTTTACGGTACATAAAACATGTATCCGGTTCTTTTCCTGATCCAGTTCATAATCGATCGCACATTTCTGAATCGGAAGCGGATGACACATGGGAATCAGTTCAGATGTTTTTTTCACGCCCATGATTCCAGCCACCCTCGCCACGCCAAGGACATCGCCTTTTTTGACATTTCCCTCCGTAACGCATGCCATGATCTCCGGACCTACCGCAATATATCCGGTTGCCAGTGCAGTCCGATAAGTAACATTCTTTCCGGAAACATCCACCATCACTGCATTTCCTTCTTTATCAAAATGTGTAAGTCCATTTTCCATGGCTTTTTCCTCCCTGAAATCTTACGCAGATTATTTTGGACACATGTCTGATCTTACGCCTGACTGTTATCTGCAATATCAATTATCTACAGTATACCCATAAACCATATTGCTTCGCAAGTATAATACAAAAACAAATCCCCCGTGTTCGCTTTCACGATACACAGGGGATCAGACTTTCAGTTACTATAATTTTATTTACACTAACTATTCAAATGCTATCTTACATTTAGCAGATTTCTGCTCCTGCCGGCATTTCTTTTTCCGGCACCATCAGAGAAAGATTTCCATCTGCATCTTCTGCACAGAGAATCATTCCTTCGCTGAGGATTCCTGCAAGTTTGGCTGGTTTCAGGTTGGTAACGACCATAACTTTCTTTCCTACCATCTCTTCTGCGCTGTAGTGAGATTTGATTCCGGATACGATCTGGCGTACCTGGCTTCCGATTTTAACCTGAGAGCAGAGAAGTTTACGGGATTTCTTTACTTCTTCGCAGGCAATGATCTCACCAACCTGGAACTGAAGTTTTCCGAAATCATCAAATGTGATCTCCGGTTTTGCTTCGATGTCAATCACATTTTCTTCTTTTTTCTCTTCAACCGGTTCTGCTTTCTTTGGATGAAGTTCTTCTACTTTTGCAAGCACTTCTTTGAGGTCAAGACGCGCAAACAGGATCTCCGGTTTCTCTGTTACTTTGTTTCCTGACGGATAGAGACCGAATGTCTTAAGGTCTTCAAGAGTACGTTTTTCTGCATTTAACTGAGCAAGGATGCGCTCTGTTGTCTCCGGCATGAAGGATTCCAGAAGAGTTGCACCCATTGTGATTCCTTCGACCAGATTGTAGAGAACTGTTGCCAGACGGTCTTTCTTTGCTTCATCTTTTGCAAGCGCCCATGGCATAGTTTCGTCAATGTATTTGTTCAGACGTTTGAACAGAGTGAATACTTCTGTCATTGCATCTGCGACACGCAGTTTGTCCATCTTCTCAGCAACTTTTCCCGGAACAGCCAGTGCAAATGCTTTGAGGTCTTCGTCAACCGGCTCAACAATGCCCTTGTTTTCTACTACACCGCCAAAATATTTGTTGGACATGGAAATTGTACGGTTTACAAGGTTTCCGAGAGTATTTGCAAGCTCGGAATTCAGTCTCTCTACCATCAGTTCCCATGTGATGACACCATCATTTTCGAACGGCATTTCATGAAGTACGAAATAACGGACAGCATCTACACCAAAGAAATCTACGAGCTCATCTGCATAGATTACGTTTCCTTTGGATTTACTCATTTTTCCATCACCCTGGAGAAGCCACGGATGTCCAAATACCTGTTTCGGAAGCGGCAGGTCAAGTGACATCAGGAAGATAGGCCAGTAAATAGTATGGAAACGGATGATGTCTTTACCGATCAGATGCAGATCTGCCGGCCACAGTTTGTTGAACTGTTCGGAACTTTCGCCGTCGCAGTCATATCCGATTCCTGTGATATAGTTTGTCAGAGCATCCA
>OGCO01006513.1_pt1 | contig 10256 bp, 10 predicted proteins | sample 1570171 | NCBI WGS metagenome assembly OGCO01 (sample SAMEA4370583, study PRJEB24528) | human gut metagenome | reverse complement strand
TGGATGCAACAACCGTACTTTCCAGAAAGATCGTTGAGCAGGGTATTTATCCGGCCGTAGATCCGCTGGAGTCAAGTTCCCGTATCCTGGAAGCAGACGTTGTAGGAGAAGAACATTACGAAGTAGCCAACAAGGTGATCGCAATTCTTCAGAAATATAAAGAACTGCAGGATATCATTGCAATCCTTGGTATGGAAGAGCTTTCAGATGAGGATAAAGCAACTGTTATGCGTGCAAGAAAGATTCAGAAATTCCTGTCTCAGCCATTCTTCGTAGCAGAGACATTTACAGGAATTCCTGGAAAATATGTACCATTAAAAGAGACAATCCGTGGATTTAAGATGATCATCGATGGAGAGATGGATGCTTATCCAGAAAATGCTTTCTTCAATGTCGGAACAATTGATGATGTAATTGCCAAGGCAAAAGAGATGGAAGAAGAGTAATTGTTGAAATAGGAGAATGTGCATATGGATACATTTGGTCTGAAAATCATAGCAAGTGATGGTGTATTCTACGAAGGTCGTTGTAAGAAGCTGATCATTCCGGCTCCGGATGGAGAAAAGGGAATTCTTGCAAATCATGAGAATATGGTAATCGCTGTGAATGTCGGAGTTGCACATATGAGTCTGGACGGCGAAGATTGGAAAGACATTGCAGTGGGCGTGGGATTTGTTGAAATCGTAAACAACCGAGTTACACTGATTGTTGATACAGCCGAGAAACCAGAAGACATCGATGTGCGACGAGCACAGGAGCAGAAAGAGCGTGCAGAGGAAAGGTTACGTCAGCAGCAGAGTATCCAGCAGTATTATCATACGCAGGCATCTCTGGCAAGAGCGATGAACCGACTTCGTGTTTCACAGGATAAAAAGTGGAATTTATAGATTTCGAGAGCATGTAGATGTGCAGAGATCAGAAGTACCTGCAGGATATATCATTTAATTATAGAAGAGGGACAGATTTTCCGGAATGGGAAATCCCCCTCTTTTTTACATTTAAAAGTGAACTGCGAAACTTTTTTGTATTGCATTTTAATTCGTAGTATAATACAATAATCTTATCTGAGTGTCTAAAATTATAGAAAGACAGAGGAAAAACAATATGAGTGATAGAAAAAAGCCACGTTCTCTTTCAGAAATCGTAAATGATGTACTTCGTGCGGTACGTGATTATTATGATTCAGAATACGTGTACTATATTGAGAAAGAGTATGGGGATATTGAGACCATCTTTGAGTGGTGTGCAGAGAATGTTCCATGGCAGAGAGATAAGATAAAGATGCTTCCGGAAGAACAGCAGCCAAAGTGGATGAAGCAGGAGATTACAAATTCAACAGAGGCCGATTACAGTGTGAGTTTGCAGCTGGATGAGAATACAGTAGCAATTCTTGCAGCAGTTGGAGTTCACCGGGGCGGATGTGATGTTGGATTGCTTCGTACGGTGATTCCGTATATACCGCAGGCAATCACTCTTCATAAACTCCAGAAACAGCAGGAGTATCTCAGTTATCATGATAATCTGACAGGAGTACTTAACAGAAATAGTTTTGTTGCATATCTGGATCATGTGGAACCGGAAGAATTGAAGACATTGGGAGCTCTTTCTGTAGACATTAATGGACTGAAGAATTTTAATAAAGAATTTGGCAGAGATTATGGAGATGAAGTTGTCACCAGAGTTGGTGAAGTGCTTTCGGAGTATTTCCATAATGGTAATGTATACAGAATGACAGGAGATGAGTATCTGGTTCTTGTAGAGAACGCTTCATATGAAGATTTCACACAACAGGTACATAGTGCATATACAAAGCTTGAGAACATAAGTCTGGGACTGGTTTCAGTAGGGTATGCCTGGGGAAAAGTAGACATAGATGTGAATGGTCTTGTGATCAGTGCAGAGAATATGATGCGGGAAGAGAAAAAGAAGTATTATAAAAATCTGCGTAAAGGTCATCATGAGCCAATCATCAAAAAGGATCTTCTGGAGGATATTGAACAGAAGAATTTTATTGTATGTCTGGTACCGAAGATTGATGTGCAGACCGGAGAAATTGCAGGTGCTGAAGCGATTGTCAGATATCATCATAAGGATCTTGGAATTATGGATCCGGGAAGATATATTAATCTTCTGGAAGAGACAAGGTTGTCACATTATCTCGATCTCTATATATTTGAACAGGTTTGTCAGATCCTTCATAAGTGGGAGACAGAAGGAATCCAGATGGTGCCGATTTCAGTAAACTTTGCAGGTGAAACATTGAGGCAGGAGAACATTGCGGATCAGATGAGTGCGCTGATTGAGAAATATCAGGTATTATGCGAATATTTGGAAGTAGAAGTATCCGAATCTTATACAGATACGAATCAGGAGATGCTGGCGGCATCATGCAGTAAGATCAGAAAAGCGAATGTCCGCGTAGTATTAGATCATTTCGGAGCTAAGAATTCCAGCTTTTCGATTCTGTCCATTATGGATTTTGATGGATTGAAGCTGGATGAGAGCCTGATTACAAATCTGGTTGGAAACAGAAGAAGCAGAGTAGTAGCAAAGGCCGTAATTGATATTTGTCATCAATTGGGATGTTCTGTTCTTGCGGAGAGTGTTGAAACACAGGATCAGCTGAATGTTCTTCAGGAATTAGGATGCGATTATGCACAGGGAACATTATTTAATAAACCGATCAAAGTGGAGACATTTGAAGTGCGATATCTGAAGGAATAGAATGATTTGCCGGGGGGAATGAAACGGAAAAGATTCTAAATATTACAGAGGATAAGATGAAAAATACAGATGGAGTTGAAAATAAATAAGATGAATAAAGCATTGTTCAGAGACAGAGCAAAGAAACTGATGATTACGGGTGTTTTGGCAGGAGTAATTGCAGGAGTGGCAATTACTTCAGGAATCTCCTCAATTACATTGAAAAAAGCTGAAAAGAAGCTGGAAATCAGCAATGCAAAATTACAGGAGCAGACAAAGAAGAACGAAGAACTGCAGACAGAGTTAGACAGAGAAGAGGTAACAGAAAATACTGCAGAGTTGCTGGCAAGTGATGATGACCGGTGGTGTCTTGCACTTGTGAATGAGAAGCATCCATTGGATACTTCTTATGTGCCGGCGAATTTAACGGAGATAAGTGATGGAAAACAGGTAGATTCCAGGATGGCAGACAGTCTGAATAAGATGCTGGATGATGCGAAGAAGGCAGGACTCAGCATGTATGTGACATCAGGATATCGTTCTTATGAGAAGCAGAGAGATGTCTTTAATACGACGATGCAGGACTGGATCAATCAGGGATATACACCGTTAAATGCGTATGATGAGACAAAAAAATCAGTTGCAATTCCAGGAACAAGCGAGCATGCAACTGGTCTTGCAGTTGACATTATGTCGACAAAGTACGGGGAGCTTGATGAGAAACAGGGGGATACAGAAGAGCAAAAGTGGTTGATGGAACATTGTTCAGAGTATGGTTTTGTTCTTCGGTTTCCGCAGGATAAATCTGATATTACAGGAATTGTATATGAGCCGTGGCATTATCGTTATGTGGGAGTAGATGCTGCAAAAGAGATGACAGAGAACGGACTTACTTTGGAAGAATATGTTTCTGCAAATTAAGTGAAAAACTGTTCTGATCGACAGATAAGAGAGAAGTATAAATAATACACAAGGAGGAGAAGTAAATGGAAGATTTAACATTTGGAGAACAGGTGAAAATCGTCCTGGGAAGAAAGGGAATGACGATCAAAGAACTGGCGGAGACGATTGAGAAAGAGACAGGAAAGAAGATGTCACGTCAGAATTTAACACAGCGTCTTGGAAGGGATAATTTTCAGGAACAGGATATGAGATTGATTGCATCTATTTTGGGCTGTCCGTTTCAGCTGAGTATCATGTCAGGAGAGATTACAGAGAGCGCAGCCGGACGTATCAGGAAGCAGGAAGTAAAATGGAATGAACAGGAACAGCCGGAAGAGAGCTTTTCAGAGGAAACGGTGGAGACAGAGAAGGAAGAACAGCAGCTTACGGGTGAAGAACGTGACATGACGATCGGTGAGATTTATGATATGCATGAAGAACTTGCTGAACTTGAAAAGAATGCAGTAGAAGCAGAGCCAACTGAAGATGTCAGAGAAGATCTTCAGACAGAAGAAGAGGAATATAAGGAAGAGCTTCAGGAAGTGCCGGAATCAGATCAGGAAGAAGAAAACTCTGTGGAACCAGAAGTTTCCTATACGGAAGATTATGATCAGCCGGCAGAGGAAGAAGCAGAACCATATGAAGAATCAGAAGTTTCATCCTATGAGACACAGCAGGCAGAGCCGGTGCAGGAAGAGGCAACATACGAAGAGCCTGTACAGGAAGAGATTGGAGACATTAATCCATACACAGGAAGAGAATATGAATCCAACAGCGTACGTATGCATCCGAAAAGAATTGGATATGTGCAGGTTTATGACCGTGCAAATCATAAATGGACAGATATGACAGAATGGGCATTCCTTGGATATCAGGAACGCAAGAAAGTACTTCTTGGAGAGGATTACGAACCGCCAATTTATCTGGATTAAAATTAAAATTGATAGAGAAAAGGAGTGCATCCGCTGTGAACGCTTCCTTTCTCTATCTTTTTCCTTTCTTTTTAAGAATCACATTAAGTATCGACACCAGTGACCGAAAGATTCAGAGTTTTCACATTCATCTTCGGTAAGTTCCAGAATAGAGATGTAAGAACTGGTAAATTGAGGAAAGCCGAACAAGTTAGCCATATGTGCTTCTCTGGGATCGTAAAGGCCGGGAACGCCAAGCCAAAGATGATCCTTTTCTTTGATCAGGAGAAGGTGATGATAATTATGACAGCCATGCAGAAGAAAACTATTGTTGGCAAGTGGCCAGAATCTGCGCGGAAGTGTGGAAATCTCTGCGTGTGTGATTTTTCTGGCTTGAATTGAAGCATCCTCAGTTGGTGTCACCTCAGTTGGTGTCACCTCAGTTGGCGTCACCTCAGTTGGTACCTCCTCAGTTGAAGCAGCATCAATAGAAGCGTCAGATAATGCTGCTTCGGATACAGTCTCAGATACAGTGTCTTCTGTTATGAGGGATTCTTCCGAAAGGGATGGATTCTCAGGTTCAGAGGATAAACTCTCTTCTGTTGATAAAGAGCAATCAGAAAAAGAATAAAAATCCGGCAGAGGTACAGCGGAGGCAATCCAATGCTGTGATCGATTCTGGGTGATGGAGAAAATAATGAACCCATCAATGTGTTTAAGAGTTCTTTTATGTGGAAAACGTTCCCCGGAAATGACCAGTTGTGTGGATAAGTTCTGACCAGAGCACTGAAGAAGTGCAACCGGAGAACCTGTAAGTGTTTGATTTTCGAGAATAAATGCATAGACTTCCAACTGTTCTCCAGGGACAATCGGAAGATTTTTAACATGAAGTGTTAAGAGATAAGAATAATTATGTGATGAAATTTGTAGAAAACCAAGATTTCTGCGGCGGCAGCAGGATTCGTACTCATATAAATAATAACTTCCCGGATTCATAGCAAGCCCCTGAAAAGAATTTTTCTATATAGTTTATTCAGAATGAAAAGGAATATTAATGCTATTTTTATACAATAACCGAAAGGAAACAAAATGAGGATGACAACGGATGAAAAATATATGCGTGCGGCCTTAAAACAGGCAGAGAAAGCGTATAATCTGGGAGAAACCCCGATTGGTTGCGTGATCGTTCATGAAGATAAGATTATTGCACGCGGTTATAACCGACGGAATACAGACAAGAATCCACTGGCACATGCTGAGGTTGCAGCAATCAAGAAAGCAAGCAAAAAGCTTGGTGACTGGCGTCTGGAAGAATGTACATTGTATGTGACATTAGAGCCATGTCAGATGTGTGCAGGTGCAATTGTCCAGTCCCGTATACCAAGAGTGGTTGTCGGGTGTATGAATCCGAAAGCAGGATGTACAGGTTCCATTCTGAATCTACTGAATATCCAGGCATTTAACCATCAGGCAGATCTTACAACAGGTGTATTGGAAGAACATCTGGAAGAAGTAGCATTTAAGGCATTACCGAAAGACCTTGTAGATAAGATTGAAGTCAATGTAGGCGATATGCATGCAGGTGATACAATCAAAGTAAAAGATCTGGATATTGCCAAGAATCCGGAGGTTACATTATCTACGGATCCGGAAGCACTGATCGTAAGTGTAACAGAAGTTCATGCATCAGTAGATGATGAAGAAGCTGAAGACGGAGAAACAGCAGAAGCATAATATAAAATGCCTGGATAGAAAATTTGAGATTGTAAAAAATAAGAAGCACATTCTGACGCGAAGATAAGAAGCGTTAGGATGTGCTTTTTAATAATAGAAAACGACAGCCACTCACGACCGTCGTTTTTGATATAGTAAATTATGTTATTGCAGTTTATTTCACTGTAAGTGTCTTGGAGAAACTTACCTTCGTACCGGTTTTCAATTTAGCAGTGATCTTCACCTTACCGGTTTTGGAGCCTTTCTTCACAATTCCGTTCTTATTGACAGTAGCGATATCTTTATTGCTGCTGGTCCAGGTAAAGCTGGATGGATTAAGAATTGGGCGTGCATACATGTATGGACTGTTGTAGTCGGTATACAGCAAGAAGCTAAAAGCATATCTCCCTGGAAAAAGAAAAGCCAAAAAGGGATACGCCAGAAGCCAAGAGAGTATCTCCAAGAATAAAGAAAAGCAACAAGGGAGCTGGACTCCACGGATACACAACATATCCGCGGAGTCAGCTCCCTTATTTTTTATATATGCATGAAAATTCATCCTCGGCGGGAGAAGCGAAAAGCAATTCTACTTAAGGAAATACTTCAGGCGTATCCCTACCGCAAAAATTCATTAATAACATGCAGTACGCCATCCTCGTCGTTGGACTTGGTGATGTAATCGGCGCGCTCGCGCACCAGCGGCTGTGCGTTCGCCATGGCAACGCCAAGGCCGGCGGTCTCGATCATCGTAATGTCGTTGTAACCATCACCGCAGCAGATCATCTGATCTGAAGTAAGTCCGATGCTGGATAACAGCTTCAGGAGAGAATGTGCCTTATCCACCTGCGGAGGCATGATCTCCAGGAAGAACGGATCGGAGCAGTAGATGTAGAGGTAAGAGCGGAAATAATCCGTCACTTCCTTCTGCGCTTTTGCAATAATCTCCGGTTCTCCTGTTACAAGAAACTTGTTCGCCGGTTCTTTAATACTTGCCGCAAAATCATCCATCTCGATGATCGGCATGTGATTGATCCGGGATTCCAGTTCGGTATATTTGTTCGGTTTGATTCCGGAGAGGATATTATCTGCTGTATAAGACAAAATATCCAGCCCGTCATATTTTCTTAAAATCTGCAGAAGAGGCTCTACAATATCTCCCGGAAGAGTCTTATTATAGATCGCCTGCATACTTCTGCAATCGGTAATTCTGGCACCGTTAAAAGAGAGAATATAGCTTCCGTAGTCTTCCAGATGTAGTTGTTTCGCAAGTGGAAGAACTCCCTTGGTCGGACGTCCGCTGGCAAGCACGACTTTCTTGCCCTGCTCCTGAATATCGATCAGAGCTTCCAGAGTAGGTCTGGAGATCTCTTTCTTCGAGTTGGTCAGCGTACCGTCGAGGTCCAGTGCTAATATCTGATATTCCATGGATTCTACACTCCTACAATGCTTCCAGAGCCTCTACCAGTTCAGGAAAATGCATTCCATGAGAAGCTTTGACAAGGACATTGTCTCCCTCTTTCATAATATTTTTCATCTCTGCAAGGAAATCCGCTTTTGTTTCAAACCAGTGTACTTCTGTACCGTCTACGGAAGCACCGTTTGCAATCTCTTTCGCAAGATCTCCGATCGCGCATACAACATCTACACCTTTTTCAGCGGCATATGCGCCTGTCTCGTGGTGCAGTTCTTTTTCATTTGCACCAAGTTCACCCATATTTCCAAGGACAGCAACTTTACGTCCGATTGCCATATCGAGAACATCAATGGATGCCTTTGTAGAAATCGGATTTGCATTGTAGCAGTCATCTAAGATCGTCAGCTTATCGGTAATGATGATGTGGTTTCTTCCCGGAATAGACGGGAGATTCTCGATACCGGCTTTGATTTCTTCATTTGTCAGATCAAGGCTGTATCCGACAGCGGCACCTGCCAGCGCATTGGATACCATGTGGATACCCGGAAGCGGAACAACGCAGTCAAAAGAAGTTCCGTTTGGCATGTGGAGCGTACATGAAGTTCCTTTAAGTCCGAGCGGTTTAATATCTGTTGCGCGGAAATCACTGTTGTCACCGGTTCCGAAGAATACGGGCTCTACACCTTTGATCGGACCGGATTCACGTAAAATATCATCATCTCCGTTGAAAATGATGGTTCCGCCATTTTTCATATCCTGGATCATCTGGGATTTCTCCTGGAAGATACCTTCTCTTGTCTTGAAAAATTCCAAGTGGGCAACACCGATGTTCGTGATCACACATACATCCGGACTTGCAACAGAAGAAAGTCTGCGCATCTCGCCGAAGTGGTTGACTCCCATTTCCAGAATAGCAACCTGGTTCTCCTCGTTCATTTCAAAAATTGTGATCGGAAGTCCCCATTCGTTATTGAAATTTCCTAATGTCTTATGAACATTGTATTTCTGGGAAAGTACAGATGCGATCATCTCTTTTGTACTTGTCTTTCCGACACTTCCTGTAATTCCGACAACCTTTACATCGAAAGAATCACGGTACAGTTTCGCAATGTCTAAAAGTGCCTGACCGGTTGATTCTACCAGAATATACGGGTAATCGGTTTCGCCCAGATCTTCATGGGAAACGACACACATTGCGCCCTTCTCGATTGTATCCGGGATAAATTTATGTGCATTTACATTTTCTCCGTCAATAGCGACAAAAAGGTAATCTTTCTCGACTTTACGACTGTCGATCACGACACCTGCTACTTCCTGGGAAAGTTTGGATGTATCGCCGTGATAAGTTCCTTTACAGGCCTTGGTGATATTTTCCAAAGTAAGGTTTTTCATAGAATAAATTCCTCCTTATTGGTAGCGTGCTTTGATTGATTCATCAATGATCTGCTCGCACAGATCACCATATTCCAAACCGGCAGCCTTCGCTGCCTTCGGAATCAGACTCGCCGGAGTCATACCCGGAAGTCCGTTCATTTCCAGACAATAGAACTTACCGTCTGTATCGTCAACGATAAAGTCAGCGCGTGCATACACATCCATGCGTAAAGTGCGAAATGCCTTCTCTGCCATGCGCTTCATTTTCTTCTGTGTCTTCTCATCGAGAGAGACCGGAGGGCAGATTTCCTGTGCGCCGCCTGCCTGGTATTTATTCTCGTAGTTGAACACACCGTCTTTAGGAATGATCTCTACGATCGGAAGTGCTTTGCCGGCGAGAATACCACAGGCAAATTCTCTTCCTTTGATATAAGGTTCAATTACAACTTCTTCTTCCTGATGGACATCAAAAGACTGATGGATCGCATCAAGATATTCTTCTTCGGTGTGAACGATAAATACACCGATGCTGGAACCGCCGGAGCATGGTTTGATAACCAGTGGAAGATAATATCCCAGCTCGTCAAGCGGGGTATCCTTTGTCTGGCGATTCAGGGAAGTTCCTCGCGGAGTTGCTACACGACTCATTTTAAAGATCTGTTTGGCAACCAGTTTATTCATAGAAAGGGAACAACCCAGAGAATTCGGACCGGTATAACGGATGCCGAGGATATCAAAAGTAGCCTGCAACTTTCCGTTCTCACCGACAGAACCGTGCAGAGCCATAAAAGTAATATCTGCCATACGGCACAGCTCGATGACGTTCGGTCCAAAATAGCAGTCGGACTGATCAGGTCGGGACTTTTTCAAAGCATCGAGATCCGGCATCGTTGTTTTGATACCTTCTGCAATACCAAGTCCGGCGTCCGGAAGATCTCGTCCAGTTTATCCGCATCATAAGGTAGTCCAAAATAAACGTCCAGCAGATAAGCCTGATGCCCCCTTTCGCGTAGCGTTTTACAGATTCCTGCTCCGGAAATAAGAGATACGTCGCGTTCAGGACTGAGTCCTCCGGCTAATACTATAATTTTCATAAAATAAATTCTCCTTACTTAGTCAGATATGCTCATCTGATCAAGCAGCGATTTTTTCACATCGTATAATTTCTGTGATAAATCCACATGGATACGATGTGGGTA
>OGCO01006511.1_pt1 | contig 10262 bp, 10 predicted proteins | sample 1570171 | NCBI WGS metagenome assembly OGCO01 (sample SAMEA4370583, study PRJEB24528) | human gut metagenome | reverse complement strand
TTACTGGAGCAGGGCAAGATGTCTGTGAAGGTTTTGAAAACCAACGACACCTGGTACGGAATGATCTACCACGAAGATGTCGCAGCCGTAAAGGACAGCTTCAAGAAAATGTTGGCGGATGGCGTATACAAGGCTGATTTATTTGCAGACTTGTGATATACTGGGGGCGTGTTGATTTATACTTAAAACTGACCCAGTTTTAACGAGGAAAATTGACCCACCTACAGCAGTGGCAATGAGTAAGTAGAACTGGTCTTGATTACACTGTACCTTGAAAATTTAATACTCAGAATTGACCCACCTGATAGCAAACGATACACTTCTCTCTGTATGCACCAATACAAGAGAGGAGGTTTGAAAGAAGGTGTATGATTTGCAAGATTGGGCAGCTGTTCAGCGAGTTTATAAACAGACAAGATCAAAACGGGCAACTGCAAAAATACTTGGAATGTCCAGAAATACTGTCAGGAGTCTTTTAGAAGAAAAAGAAGCACCGGTGTATAAACGGACAGTTTATAAGAGCAAGATTGATGGTTTCAAAGAACAGATCATCGAATGGCGATGCGAACCGTTTCTTTTCAATGGAACACGGATTTTTAGAGAATTGAAAGCAAGAGGTTATACAGGAAGCATTGGCCCTGTTTACCGGTATCTGTCAAAAATTGAAGAGGATATCAAAGACCACATCAGTTCCAAAGCTACTGTAAGGCATGAAAGCCCTCCGGGAGATCAGGCTCAGTTCGACTGGTCACCTTATAATGTCCCTGTTGATGGCGTGATCATAACTGTTTACTGTTTTTCAATGATACTTTCAGCATCCAGAAAGAAAGCAGTCTGTTTTTCTTTAAAGGCAGATGCGGCAGCCATTTATGAAGCAATTCAGGAACTGTTTGAAGATCTTGGTGGAGTAACACTGGAGCTTTTGATCGATAATCCAACAGCATTGGTCATCGAAAATAATCCAAGGAACGAAATGGAGATCCGTTATAATCCCCATGCCCTGCTTATGGCAAGACATCTGGGAACAGAACTTAATGCATGTCCCTGCTACTGGCCGCGCAAGAAAGGAAAGATCGAGAGACCCTTCAACTATATCGAAGAACAATTCATAAAGGGAAACCACTTTGCTTCAATGGAAGATCTGAATCGTCGTGGAAAAGATTTCGTTGAGTCCTGGTGTAATGAAACACACACAACGACCAAAAGAATTCCAAACATACATTATCTTCAGGAAGAACGGGATCTGTTGCTGCCATTGCCAGACCGTCGTTATCGACTGAAGGAATTGGAAAGCAGGATCATCAGTCCTGACTGTTATATCAGCATTGGCGGAAATAAGTATAGCGTTCCTGATATCTTTGCAGCCAAAACCATGTATTTCAGGATCATCTATGGGTTCAGAATCGAGCTTTATGACAGAAAAAAGAACTATGTCATGAAATTGGAAGCATCACGTAACAAGCATGAAATCCTGACAAATTCGGAGCACTATAAAAATGTAGCACCAAAGGCGCCAACATCGATTCCGCAGATACGAAGGGAATTCACTGCCAGATACAGCAATGGTCTGGCTTATCTGGAAGCAGCCGGGAAAAAGTTTGACCAGCCCACACATTACGCAAGAAAGATCATGTTGCTCGAAGAACTTTATGATACAGATACCCTCAATCGTTTTATTGGATATGCAATACAGCATGATTCTATGGACATCCTGTCATTTAAAGAACTGCTCAAAGCTTACAATGCAGGCCGGCTGTCTCTTCCTGAGATATCTGAACAGAGACCGGAAGTTCTGTGTAAAACCGGAGAATACCGTGACGATGATTCAAAACTTTTGCGGGATCTGGATTACTATGAACAGAATGTAGGAGGAACGGTAAATGCCTAGTGAGACAAGTGCTGTAAACGCAGCTTATATAGAAGCCAGAATGAAACAGTTTAAACTGGTCGATATGCGCGAACAATATCAGGAACTTATACGTGTAGCTTCAGAACAGTCTATGACGTATGAAGATTTCCTGATCATGCTGTTACAAGCGGAGGAAACAGGAAAGAAACGCCGACAGGCTGAACGCCTGACAGATGCAGCTAATTTCGACTCTGATAAACGGCTGTCTGACATTGATTACCGCTTCAATCCAAACCTGGATGCGGATAAAATTCAATCTTTGGGCAGACTTGAATTTATGGATAACCATGAAAATATCATAATCATTGGGCCGCCGGGAGTCGGTAAAAGTATGATCGCCACCGGGATTGGCCGGAATGCATGTGAAGCCGGATATAAGGTTCTCTTTGTGAATGCAAAAGAACTGGTCGATCAGCTGTATGAGGATATGCAGAAAGGATATCTGAAAGAAACTCTGAAACAGATCAGTAAGATTCCGCTTTTGATCATCGATGAACTGTCATATTTAAAAATGGATAAAGAAAGAGAGAGCCTTTTCTTTCAGATCATTCGCCAAAGATATGAAAAAAGCTCCCTCATTATCACCACAAACCTGCCCATGGGCAGATGGGATGAACTATTCACCGGCAAGCTGGCCGCTGCAGCGATCCTTGACCGCCTGGTCCATCATTGCCATGTCATAAGTATAACGGGTGACAGCTATCGTGTCAAAGGTCCAAAAACTGAGTATTAAAAAAGGAAGGCATAGAAATGAGTATAAAAATCACACCGGATAAATATCCGCAGATCATAGAAGTTTACAATACAGAGGGAAAAACAGCCGCCTATGACCTAATGCGAAGCTGTTATGAGATCAAAAATCCAACTTGTGTTATGAAAAGGATGAAAGCAGACAAGAGTCTTGGATATAACTATGATACTGACCGTTTTGAATCAGACAGCCGTAAGGAAGATGATATATTTTTAAATTTAGAGATGCTCTGTGAAAATAAAATCGAAACATCTGACCGATCTGAAGGAGCTATAAATCGAAATGACCGTATAAAAGCCATGGAGAACATGGTACATTCCCTGATCAGTGACCGGTTACTGGAACTCAGTAAGTATGTATTGCTGGATCCAATCGGCAAAAGAATACTGATCGATAAAAGTTCAATGCAGACTGACGGATATCAGGTGCTCATTAATTAGGAGGCAGATATGAGATTTAGAAAAAATGTGCCTGCGGAGCACAGAGAATTCCTGCAGGAACAGTTAAAACAATACAAAAAAGAAATAACCATGTCGAAAGATGAGTTACGTGAATTAGAAAAATGGGTAGCCAGTGGACGAAGCCCCTATGATAACGGAGACTATATTTATAGCGAAAACGGATGCCCAATGGACTTTGTCAGCGCAATGCGTTTCCAGGATGAAATGTATGAATGGTGGATGAGTCTTTCAGAAGAAGAACGAGAACAAGAATTAAGGGAGCTTCGCGGGGATTATGATACTGTTTCAGACAGCATAATCATAAATACTGAATGGAGTGATCCGGTAATGGATCCGGATGCTGAACTTCCGTTCAGCTGATGCGCTTGACGGGTCAATTCACAGTGTAAAAAATCAGATTTACATACAGAAATGACCCACTTGAAAATCAGGTGATTTCTGAATTCAGGTGGGTCAGAATTAAACGTAAAAGTGGGTCAATTTTACTTGACAATCAACAGCTCGAAAGATGGGTTCAAGAACATATTTGATATAAGTTAAATCGATATTTTGACAATTATCTGTTGGAATAAGTATTCCTCTATGTCCTGTAAGAGAAAATTTTCCACTATGAAGCATCATATACCCTGCTAAACCGTCTTTCGCCCATGTAAGATATTCGCCATCGTAATCGAAACTGTCAACCATATCAAAAGAACCTTCGGTGTTACCTGAATAGAGAGGGATATCTCCAGCGTGATTTTTACAGTATTCTTTTGTATAGATGCTATTTCCGTTAGTTGGTTTGAACAAAAAAGAACATTTTACCTCAGCCCATTTAATATTTTTATCTTTGGGTAATCTGAAAGCAATATCTTTGATTTCGTCTAATCTGTTAATTAATGATAATCGTTTTTCTTCAACTTCTTTGTACTTCTGGGCAAGAGTTATTTGCTTAGATAAATCAAAAGTCCCATCATCAAGAATGGGTATTTTAATCTCAATGTTTTTGAAAGTTATTTTTGTAGCTTTATTTGAAAAAGTGTATTCCTGCTTTCTTGATTCGTTTTCAATTGCATATTTAAGATAGTTGCAATCAAGCTGATTGCGGATATCTTCAAAAATAACAAGAGGGACTACTTTTTCCGAGATGGTAAAATGCCCTTTTCTAAAGAAAACTAAACCAGATGCACCATCTTTATTATATGTTAGACAATCATCGAAATATTTAATCCCTTCTAAACCGTCTTGGATATATCCATAAGAGGGGATAGATAGGTCTTGTGATGCACCATAAACGGGTACAGTTCCTTTATGTGAATTGACAAAAGATTTAGTCAACCCACTGTTTGTGCTGATGCTAAAATCAAATATTTCGTGAATAGTTTTTTTTACAAATCTTCCTTTAACCATTCTATCGCTCCCTGATAATCGTGGATTTCATCGATTAGTTCGGATATATATCCGTTGAATTCATCGAGGTTCATGATGTTGTCTTTCTTTTTTATTCCAAGTGCTTCTTTTTCTTCATCTGTCAGTGTTCCATAAGCATAATGGTCTTTGGAGCTGCTCTCCTTCAAATGTGACTGTTCAAAATGCAAAATCTCGGTCTCCGATCCACATCCGGAAAACAGCATCGCTAACAGCAGCAATACAATGGCAAATACTCCCACTTTTATTCTGTTTCTTTTCATACTCTCAATTTGCCCTGTTCTTTTTTATTTTCATTTCCAGTGTCATGATTGACGATAAAAAGCAGAGATGCATGCCGACAAAGCTTCCATATCTGCACGCCCCATCAGTTCCCGTACAGAATGCATGGAAAGCAGCGGAACACCAATATCCACTGTCGGAACCGGAAGGAAACTTGATGCAATCGATCCCAGTGTGCTTCCCCCCGGCTGATCGGAACGGTTCACAAATTTCTGCCATCCAATATGATGGCTGTCACATAACTGTTGCAAAATACCGATGGCAAAGCTGTCTGTTGCATACGACTGGGAGCATGCTTCCTTGATACAGAATCCTTTTCCCAGAACCGGCTGATTGGTCAGGTCCATCTTACCCGCATAATTCGGATGAATGCCATGCGCCACATCGACAGATAAAAGCATCGCATCCTGACACAGTTCCTCTACGGACATTTTATGATCAAAAAAGGCTGCTCCCTGCAATGTTGCACTGCTTCCGATTTTCTGCAATACATGATACAAAAGCATGGAACCTGCTCCCTGTTTGGTACGACTGCCAATCTCCTCGTGGTCAAACAATGCCATTAGCCGGATCCCCTTCAGATTATCTGATTGTTCTATCAACTCTGCATTCTGTTCTCCATCGTCACTGTCAATCTCATCAACACTTTTATTCACAGAATATCTGCCAGGCAATTTCACGTTTGCAGAACCATCTTCGACTGTCTGTTTATTTACCTGTCGTGCTGCATCCAGAATGCCGTCCAGCAATGCCTGCACACTGGTCGTATTGTCCAAATGGCAGGCAGAGATCATATCCTCTTCCATGCCAATGATCTGTGGTTTTTCCGGGCTGTATAAATGCAGGTCAAAATCAAGAATATCCTCTTTGTCTACCTGAATCTCTTTTGCAAGATATGTCAGAAACGCTTCTTTATCAACATCTTCTCCCGCTAATCCTGCTACCGGAAGCAGTTCTGTCTGTCGGTTCAATGCAACACCTTTGTTCACTTCCCGGTTCATATGGATTGCCAGATTTGGAATAATGCAAAACGGTTTTTTCAAATCCACCAACCGAACATGCGGATGCCATACATCATCCGAACGAAGCACCACCTGACCGGCAGCGCTCAACGGCCGGTCCAGCCATGTATTGAGAATCGGGCCGCCATATACTTCTACATTTAACTTCTGGTAACCACAGGCGCTGATATCCGGATTGTTTTTAATGGAAAATCCCGGATAATCCGTGTGAGCAGCTCCCATACGCAGCTTCTTTGCCCCACTCCAATGCTGTCCGATGACAAACGCAAACAATGTCGTGCCACCACTTTTCAGATAATATGCACCATTTGGATGCAGTTCCCAGCTTCCTTCCCCGGAAAGTTTCTGAAATCCGGCTTTCTGTAATCTTTTTTCTGTTTCTTCTACTGTATGATATGCTGATACAGATCTTTCCAGTAACTGCATCAGTTGAGATTCCTGTATATACATGTTAAACTCCATTCCACTGTCCCTGTATAAAATCGGATAGTTCACATCTTTATCAGTGTAACACATTCTCGTGCATTCTCAAAATAGTTTTTGTATGGTATACTTTAAATATTGATTTATCGGTACGCAAATAAAATTGTCAGATGGCTTACGGAAGGTGGTAAAGGTCGGGACATTTTCCATAAGCAGTTTTTCTTATTTTTTCAATATTGCATCTACACATTGGAATTATTTGGATATCTAAATTATATTTTAGGGGAAAGGATCCTATTTATGACAGCACTTGAAATCAGCGAAATCAAACCTTTTATGGCACAGTTTCTTGGCGGCACTCTTTTCGATCATTTTCTGCTGTCAGAGGCAACCATACATACATTTTCAGCCTACCATATCGATGGCAGGCTGTTAAAAGACTTTTATTCTTCGGAAGAGTTAGAAGCACATGGACTGACGGATCTTCCCTGCATTCCGTTTTCCCTTGTACGGGAGACATGTTTTTCTATGATGAAAGGGCGCAATGTCCCTCTGTATTTTCAGTTTGTATTTCAGCTTTCCCCGGAAAATATGCAGCGTACACTGGCTCAATGTGACAGTTCTTTTACACCTTCTGATATTTCAGCCATGTTCATCAACCTGACCTTTAAAGATGGAAAACTGACCGCCACTACCGGCATTTCCTACCGCATTTTTTCTCTGGACAAATCGCTGGAACAGGCATGGGATAAACTGGTAGAAAAGTTTTTCCGGAAACATGATATCGAGACAACTTTGTTATAGTATCTACATATATCTGTCTGATAAAATATATTACGAAAAATTCCCAGCATTTGACAGCTCTTGTTGTACAGATGCTTTTTTCGACAGACAAATACTATCCTTTTCCCGGATAGCATTCAAATCTTCTATCCTTATCGGTTCCACCAGATATCCTGATGCTGCAACAGATCAGCTATCTCTGTAACTTTTGGATTTCCATCTGCATTCTGCGCAGTGATAGACACTCCGCCACAAGTACACCAGCCAATATACACGGCGCGGCCATCAATATAAAATGTACGGTTATTATCATCATATTCATTTACCTGTTCTGCCCTTTCTGTTTCCGTTTCTTTTTCGAATTTTTGATTTCCTTTGTAGATCAGCTGCATAAGATTATACAAAAAAGATCGTTTCAGGGGCTGACGTTCGGACATCCTCCCTCGATAATTATTTTGTAACAGAATGATCAACCGATAAAAATCACGTTGTTCCAGCCGTTCATTCTGATAAGAATTTAATCCATTATCTGTTACAAACATTTTCCATGCTTTTTCCATGTCAACCCCTCCTGTTTTCTCTATAAATCCGTTTTTCTTTTGCTTAATATAAATCCCATACTTAAATTAAACACTATTTTTTATTATTGTATTCTGTCCATCTGAAAAAACAGCGTCTAAATATTTAAGGTTTTCTTAAATGCATGTTATAATGCCTGAATTATTACTTTTTATATATCCCGCAGCTGGTTTAGCGCTTCATACACATCCAGTTCTCCATAGCCCCATTCCCGGTTCGGATAGTTACGCTCTGCATTTCGCCGAGCGCCCCGGATCAGTATGGCGCCGATCTGTGCAGAATTTAGTGTGATATTGTTGCGTTGCACAATCCCCCATTGCAGTAGCTGAGTGCATGCCCCGGCAGTAATAGCAGCAGCTACACTTGTGCCGGTTCTGGTGGTATACCCGCCTGCCGGCAACGGTCCCTTCACATCCACACCGGGCGCCGCAAGTTCCGGCTTGATTGCCTGATCGGCACTGTATCCTCTGCCGGAATCCGGATACAGGATGCTGCTGGAAGCATGATAGGCTCCTACAGAAACCGCAGATGGAGTATAAGACGGCACTGTAGCGGTCACATCTGGGTTCGACCGCAGAAAAAATACATTCCCCGTAAGGAATGCCTGCACCGGAAGCCAGATATGGTATTCGCCCCGGATAACTCGTCTTGCTGTGACCCGCAGTGTCCAGATCCCCTGCAACGGCTGCTGAAAACGGATAAAGATCATCTGACTGGCACTGCTGCCCTGCACCACTGCATAAGAGATCATCACACGAGTATTTTCAAAGTAGAAGAGATGTTCCCCCGACTGCGCGCCTACACCGGTAACCGGCTGATACAATTCTCCCGTTGGTGAAAGAATACCCACCTGATAGAGTTCGGAAGCCGCCGCCCAGAGTTCCATTGTAAACCCTTCCACGCCTTCTCCTACGGAGATTTCCACATTGTCCACACTTCCATGACTCATATTTTGCCCATAGTAATGATGACGCATATTGGCTTCATTTCCTGCTGCGATCGTAATCGCCCGTCCCCTTCTCGTACCGATTCCATTCAGATACACAGACAGGGGGCTGTTACCAGTGTGACTTCCCATATTTGTTCCCATGGCAATGCAGATGACCAGTGGCATGCCCTTCTGCTCTGCGAACTGATGCAGAAAAGATACTCCTGCCAGAATATCATTTTCCTGATAACAGACTGCATTCTCCGTAATGCAATAGTAGGAACGGATATTCTGCTTTGCCTCTTTGCATTTCACTACAACAATGGTTGCCTCCGGCACAGCACCGATATAATTTGCCCCGGGATCCTCCCCACCTGCTGCAATGCCTGCTAAAAATGTACCATGTCCGTTCCTGTCTTCTGTTGGAACCAGACGTAGCGGTTCTTCACTGCGAAGCGCCGCATCGAGTTCATCCTGTTCAAACAACGTGCCATACAGAAATCCTTCCGGATGTCGTCCCCCAGCTAATGTCTGATCCCAGATTGCCGCAATCCTGGTACTGCCATCGTTGTTTCTGAACAGAGGATTCTGGTAAGCAATCCCGGTATCCACAAACCCAACCATGACACCCTGCCCTTTCAGATTCAGCGTAGGCTGATTTTGCAGAATCAGAATATTGCTGACATCCAGCGCTGAAATATCTGTCAGGGAAAAACAGTTTGGAATTGATGTATAAGTGTATTCCTGCACATCCAGAGCTGGCATCCCTATTCCATAGTAATATCCCACATCCAAAATTTCACTGATCCGCTGCATACACTCCGGAATCAAAAAATTTTCCACCCGGTTATAATCAATCAGAAGATCATAATATTCTTCTGCATATACCTTTTCTTCACATTCAGACATAAAAAACCTGCATATAACGAATTATTATCATTCTATGCAGGTTTCTATTACATTATTCTTATTTTTATGGTCTGTAAGCTTTATTAATTACCGTAACTTCGCCATTTTTTACAGTTGCCGTCGTATCGGCTGCGCTGAATGTGGTCTGGTATTCTTCAGCGATCTCTTTAAAATCTTCCTGAGTTGCAGTCCGTCCTTTTTCGTTCAGATTAGACTGATCCTTGTAAATAAAATTGACAGAAAGCGGAAGATCTGTCGCTCCGACAGAGATATAGTTTAACGAATCACTGGCTCCCAGTTCATAATAACTGTTTCCGTCCGAATTTTTTACCAGACTGTACTCTACGCCCTCTTTATCCGTTATTGTATAAGATCCATCTGAATCTTTCTCCATGGATGATACGACAACAGTCTCTCCGTCAAATATCAGAATGTCGCCTTTTTCCAGTGACTGAACTTCTTTTGCGTCAAACTGTTCCTGTTCATATACGGTCAGATGAACGGTTACGCCATCCTCATCCTGTTTGATATCGGACGTGGAAAATGATACCTGATAATCTCCTGACAGCTCACGCAGATCTGTTGTAGTGGCCATCGGTTCTACAACCTTGCCTGTTTTATGAGATGCATCCTCTTTCTCTCCCTCGGAAGAAGCACTGCTGCCATCTACTGTTTTATCGTTTGTTTTCTTGTCCTGTGTATTCTGTTCTGTAGAAGCGGATGCTCCTGTCTCTGGCTGTGTGCCTCCCTCTGTTCCACATGCTGAAAGCATCAGAGCTGCTGCTGCCAGAATACCGATTACAAG
>OGCO01006501.1_pt1 | contig 10280 bp, 8 predicted proteins | sample 1570171 | NCBI WGS metagenome assembly OGCO01 (sample SAMEA4370583, study PRJEB24528) | human gut metagenome | reverse complement strand
AGATACTCGTGAAGATTTGTACGGCGCTGGATTGCAGGATTGAGGATATTGTGGAAATTGTGCCAGGTGAGAAGTGAGATGAAAAATAATTTGTTCATTTTTCAATTCAGTGAGGAAATAGTCACTGTAAAGCACACGTGGAGGAAAAGCAATGGTTAATGAAAAAAGCAGCGCCGTGGGCGTAAATATACAGGAAAAGGCCACGATGATCTGGAATGTGGCGGATGTACTTCGTGGGCCGTTCAAGCCCCACGAATATGGCCTTGTGATCCTGCCGATGACGGTGGTCAAGCGGTTTCACGACTGCCTGCTGCCCACCCACGATGCGGTGATCGAGCAATATGAAAAGGTTAAGAAGCTGGCGGTCATTGACGGTTTCCTGACCCGTGCTTCCGGCTATCAGTTCTATAACACCAGCCGCTTCACTTTTGAGAGCCTGCTGGCCGACCCGGACAACATCGAAGCAAATTTCCGGGACTATCTGGCCGGTTTCTCCGGCAATGTGCAGGATGTGCTGGCCAAGTTCGATTTTGACAACATCATCCGCCGTATGGTGGAGTGCAACAGCCTGTATCTGGTCATCAAGGAGTTCAACTCCCCCAAAGGCTACCTCGGCCCAGATAAAATCAGCGCCGTGGACTGCGGCTATATCTTTGAGGATCTCGTCAAGCGTTTCTCCGAGTCCTTCGGCGAGGAGGCCGGAGCGCACTTCACCAGCCGGGACATCATCTATCTGATGACCGACCTGCTGCTGTGCGACGCCAAACTGGATGACGGCAATGTGACCGTGTACGACATGACGATGGGCACCTCGCAGATGCTTTCCTGTATGGAGGAGCGCATCCACGAGCTGAACAGTGATGTGGAGGTGACCTGCTTCGGGCAGGAGTTTAACCCCTCCACCTTTGCCATTGCAAAGGCGGATATGATGATCCGAGGCGGAGACCCCAATAATATGCGGTTCGGTGACACGCTCTCTGATGACCAGTTTCCCGGCTTCACCTTCCGGTACTGCATTTCCAATCCACCCTTCGGCATCGACTGGAAGCGGGAACAGAAGGCGGTGGAGGCCGAAGCCGCCAAGGGCGAGCTGGGGCGCTTTGCACCCGGTCTGCCGAAAATCAGCGACGGACAGCAGCTTTTTGTGCTCAACGGCCTGTCCAAGCTGGCACCGGGCGGCAAAATGGCGATCATCCAGAACGGCTCGCCTCTGTTTGCCGGTGATGCCGGAAGCGGCCCCAGCAATATCCGTCAGTATATTCTGGAAAACGATTGGCTGGACGCCATTGTTCAGCTTTCCACCGACCAGTTTATGAACACCGGTATTTCCACCTATATCTGGGTGCTGTGTAAGGACAAGCCTGCCTACCGCTGCGGCAAGGTGCAGCTCATTGACGCATCCCACTGCTATGAACAGCGCCGCAAAGCCATCGGCACCAAGCGCAACGACATCAGCGACCATTGCCGGGAACTGATCGTGCAGGCCTACGGCGAATACCGGAACAACGCCGTGTATGGGGACAAGTCCGGTGTGTACTGCGAGAGCAAGATTTTCGGCAGTGAGGAGTTCGGCTACAACAAAATCGTAGTGGAGCGTCCGCAGCGGGACGAAGACGGCGAGATCGTGATGAAGCGGGGCAAGCCGGTGGCGGACGCCGCCCTGCGGGATACCGAAAATGTGCCGCTGGTGCAGGACATTGACGCCTATTTTGCACGGGAAGTCCTGCCTTACGCCCCAGATGCGTGGATCGATAAGAGCAAGACCAAGGTGGGCTATGAAATTCCGATGACCCGCTATTTCTACGAGTATCAGCCGCCGGAGCCAGTGGACGACATTGTGGAGCGGATTCAAAAGCTGGAGCGTGAAATTACCGACAGCCTGAACACGCTGTTCCATAAGGAGGGCTGACGGCAGATGCGTGAGATGAAAGACAGCGGGATTGAGTGGGTTGGGGCTATACCTGCCGCTTGGGGAGTTCATAGAATAGAGTCTCATTTTCAAGAGATAAAAGAGAAAAACACGGCTAATGCGTACAGTAATGCATTACAATTTAAGATGGGGAAGATTATTGCAAAGCCTCAAAAATGGGACGAAGACGAAACTAACGAGACATATTCTGCGTATACGGTTGTGCACCCCAATACCATTATGATAAACGGACTAAATCTGGAATTTGATTTTGTGACGCAACGAGTTGCTCGAGTTGAATGCAATGGAATTATTACTTCTGCATATATTGCGCTGTCCCCTAGAGACGATATAAATGCTGAGTACATTTGCTATTTATTAAAGTCATATGATGCGTGCCGAGCATTTCATAGTATGGGTAGAGGATTGCGAAAAATCTTAAGTTATAGCGAATTAAAGAATAAGCCAATCGTTGTCCCACCACTTGCCGAGCAGGAGCGCATTGCGGCCTTTTTGGATGCGGAGTGCGCCGAGATCGACGCTGTGTTAGAAAAGACTCGTGCGTCCATTGAAGAATACAAAAAGCTGAAGCAGGCGGTCATTACGCAGGCAGTCACTAAAGGCATCCGTGGCGACAGGCCGATGAAGAACAGCGGTATTGAATGGATTGGAGACATTCCGGCGGAGTGGCGGAAAACGCAGCTGCGCCATTGTGCAGCGATTAAGTCTGGAATAACGCTCGGGAAAAAGTACGAAAAAACAGACAGCCTTGTTGAACGGCCTTATTTAAGGGTTGCGAATGTACAAGATGGATATGTTGACTTGTCTGTGTTAACAACGATTGAGGTAACGCAAGATGAAGATTTAAAATACAGGTTGCGTGCTGGCGATGTGCTTATGACTGAAGGCGGAGATCGGGATAAATTGGGCCGTGGCTGTGTTTGGCATGGTGAGATTGAGCCTTGCCTACACCAAAATCATATTTTTGTGGTTCAGACAAGCAAGGATACATTACTTCCAGAGTTCTTGGAATATTTAACCGTGTCTGATGTCGGGCGCTCGTATTTTGATGTGACAGCAATCAAAACAACAAACTTGGCTTGTACCAGTTCAAGCAAGGTGTTAGCATTTACAATTCCGCTTCCATCTGTTGAGGAACAAGCAGAGATTGTTGAAGCATTGAATACGAAATGCGCGGGCATTGATGCTTTGGTTGCAAAGAAACAGCAATACCTTACCGAAATCGAAAACTACAAGAAATCCCTGATTTACGAGTATGTGACAGGCAAAAAGGAGGTTGTATAAATGAACCAGTTCTACAACATTTGGAACTATGACTATATCCGGCAGCAGGCACAGGCGAAGCATCATTTTTCGCAGGTCAAGCAGGTACAGGACACAGCGAAGGCACTGTCTGATTTTCTGGACGGCTGCGACAAAATCGAGCCTGCTTATCAGCAGCAGGCAATGGCAGAGTTTTGTGCAGTTATCGCTGCGTATTTTAATAAGCACAACAGAGGATAACTTTACATAAGGGGAACGAACTATGATTACCACCGAAAAGCGTTTTGAAGCGGATATAGAATCCTTCTTTCTCTCCCCAGCGGGCGGATATACCAAGGGCGCGGATACCTATGACGCGAAACAGGGGCTCTATGTGAACACCCTGATCGACTTTGTCCAGCGCACCCAGCCCAAGGAGTGGGCGCGATTTGAAAACGCCAATCAGGTGGACCCGGTGCGGAAGTTCTGCACGGCGTTCAACACCGCCTGCGAGACGGAGGGGCTGCTCTCTGTCCTGCGCCACGGCTTCAAGCACCGTGGACTGCGTTTTCGGGTGTGCTATTTTAAGCCGGAGTCTGCCCTGAATCAGGCGGCGGCTGCCCAGTGGGCGGCAAACACCATCGAGTGCTATCGCCAGTGGTACTTCTCCGCCGATACAAAAAAGAGCGTGGATATGGTGCTGGTGCTCAATGGCATCCCGGTATTCGCTTTTGAATTAAAAAACCAGTACACCGGACAAACGGTGGACGACGCCAAGCGGCAGTGGATGTATGACCGTGACCCGAGGGAGCTTTGCTTCCAGTTCAACAAGCGCATTCTGGCCTATTTCTGCGTGGATCATACCGAGGTGTGGATGACCACAAAGCTCGCCGGAAAGAACACCTATTTCCTGCCCTTTAACCAGGGCTCCAACGGAGCCGGAAACGACGGCGGCAAGGGCAATCCGGCAAACCCAAACGGTTACCCGACAGCGTATCTGTGGGAGAATGTCTTTCAGAAGGACAGTATGATGGACATTGTCCAGAAGTTTATGAACCTGAAGGACGGCAAAACGCTGATTTTTCCGCGCTATCATCAGCTGGATGTGGTGCGCAAGCTGCTGGCCGATGTCAGGCAGAACGGAGCGGGGCATAATTACCTGATCCAGCACAGTGCCGGAAGCGGCAAGTCCAATTCCATTGCGTGGACGGCTTACCGGCTGGCCTCGCTGTTCAATGAGGAGAACAAGCCGGTGTTCTCCAGCGTGGTCGTCGTTACCGACCGCACCGTGCTGGATGCGCAGCTGCAGGAGACCATTTCCGGCTTTGACCACACTCTCGGCGCTATTGAGACCATCGGGGAAGATAAGACCTCCAAGGACCTGCGGGACGCCATCAACGGCGGCGTGCGCATTATCGTCACCACCTTGCAGAAGTTCCCGGTCATCTATCAGGAAGTGGATAAAGTAGCAGGACGGAACTTTGCGATTATCGTAGACGAGGCCCATTCCTCCCAGACCAGCAGCTCGGCTCTGAAACTGAAAGCCGCCCTCGCAGATACGGAGGATGCTCTGCGGGAATACGCCGAGATCGAGGGCAAGGCTGAAGAAGAACTGGACCCGGAAGACCGCCTGATGCGGGAAATGACCGTTCAGGGGCGGCATAAGAATCTGTCCTTCTTTGCCTTTACCGCAACGCCCAAGGACAAGACGCTGGAATTGTTCGGCACGGAATATGAGGACGGCAGCTTTCATCCGTTCCACATTTACAGTATGCGGCAGGCCATTGAGGAAGGCTTTATTCTGGATGTGCTCCAGAACTATATGACCTATGACACCTGCTTTAAGATCGTTAAAACCTCGGAAGATAATCCGGATGTGCCCGCCAGCCGTGCGGCTAAGGTGATCCGCAAATATCAGGAGCTGCATCCGTATAACATCTCCCAAAAGGCGCAGATCATCGTGGAGACCTTCCGGGAAACCACCCGAAACAAGATCGGCGGCAGGGGTAAAATGATGGTCATTACCTCGTCCCGCCTTGCGGCAGTGCGCTACTACCACGAGGTCAAGCGCTACATAGAGGAGCAGAAGTACAACGATGTGCAGGTGCTGGTGGCCTTTTCGGGTGCTGTGCAGGACGGTGATGAAGAGTATACCGAGCCGAAGCTGAATGTTCGTGCGGATGGAACGCACATCGCCGAAACGCAGACCAAGGCGGAGTTCCACGATCATTTCAATGTGCTGATTGTTGCAGAGAAGTATCAGACCGGGTTTGACGAGCCGCTGCTGCACACGATGATCGTGGACAAGAAGCTGAAGGGTGTCAAGGCGGTGCAGACGCTGTCCAGATTGAATCGCACTTGCACCGGCAAGGTGGATACTTTCGTTCTCGATTTTGCCAACAAGAAAGAGGACATTCTGGAGGCGTTTCAGCCGTTCTATCAAGAAACCTCGCTTTCGCAGGAGGTCAACGCTGACCTGATCTATCAGACGCAGAAGGAGCTGCGGGGATTTGCGGTCTATAACGATGCAGATATTGAGGCTTTTGCCAAGGAGTATTTCAGCACAGGCCGGCAGGATGCCCGGGCGATGGGGCGAATGACCAGTGTGTTGAAGCCGGTGGCAGACCGTTATAATCAAAAAACGCCCAACGAGCGGTATCAGTTCCGCCGTCAGGTGCGCAATCTCATTAAGTGGTACGGCTATATTTCGCAGATCCTGCGGATGTTCGATAAGGAACTACACAAGGAATATGTATTCTGTTGTTATCTGATCAATTTGTTGCCTGTGGAAACCACGGATATGGTGGACCTTGAGGGTAAGTTGAAGCTGGAATACTACAAGCTGCAAAAGACCTTCGCCGGAAGTATTGAGCTGGAACAGATGAAGGGCGTGTACGAACCAGCCAAGCAAAAGGGCGCAATGGGTCTGGACACAAAGTCGCCGCTGGATGAGATCATCGCCAAGATCAACGAAAAGTACAAGGGTGAATTCACCGAGGGAGACAAAGTACTGCTGACGGCTCTGCGCAGCCGTCTGATGGCCGACAAGAAGCTGACCAAGATGGCGCAGACCTCAGATCCGCAGATTTTTGTGGAAAGCATTTTCCCTAAGGCCTTCGGAGCAGCGGCTCAGGACAGCTATCTGGAATCGCAGGATACCTATACCTCGCTCTTTGAGGATCAGCACAAGTACAATGCCATAATGAGCGCATTGGCTGATGTGATGTATCGAGAGATGAGGAAGAACTAATCCAAACCATTATATTTTTAAAGGAGGATAAGCACATCCGCCAGAACAACGAAGTTGGTACTCCGTTCAAAGAATTGCAGCAAGTTTTACCGGGGCTTGATCGAAACCAAATCCGCGTTTTGATGAGAGAATTGCGTGAAAGCGGGAAGGTTTTCTGCGAAGGAACAACAAGTGTTGCAAGATGGTTTGCGTCCAAATAATCCAAAATACTAACGAATCTTGGAACCGACTTGGAACCAACTTTGAACTAACTTGCGACCTAATCAGCAAAGTATGTGCTGACGATTGAAGTAGACGGTGGATTTCATAAATCCGGGAGTAAGTAGACGAAGCGGAACGCGAAAAAACTCTATTCTGGAGAAGCACGCTGTCCCACTGCCGCGTTTCCGTACAGACGCCAGTGGAGAAAATCAAATGCGCTAAAGAGGGAATGATCATGCCGAAAATTATCAGAAACGCAATCAGATGTAAGAAATGCGGAGATATCATCGAAAGCAAAACTGTCCATGATTTCAAGTTTTGCAGCTGTGGTTCGTGCGCCGTGGACGGCGGCCACGATTACCTTCGCAGATGCGGAAATCGTGAGGATTGGGAAGAACTATGTGAAGTGGAAAAGCTGGAGGACAACGGCGCGTTGGCTTAATTTTGAATGATAGAAATTGAGGAATAGAACCATGCCTCTTGAAATTGTTCGCAATGATATTACAAAAATGAAGGTGGACGCTATCGTCAATGCGGCGAACGAAACGCTGCTGGGCGGAGGCGGCGTGGATGGCTGCATCCATCGCGCGGCGGGGCCGGAGCTGCTCCAAGAGTGCCGGACGCGCGGCGGCTGCCGGACCGGCGAGGCCAAGCTCACCGGCGCGTACCGCCTGCCGTGCAAATATGTGATCCACACAGTCGGCCCCGTGTGGAACGGCGGTAAGTACGGCGAGCGGGAACAACTCGCCTCCTGCTATCGCTCAAGCCTTGCGCTGGCGAAGAAACATGGCTGCGAGACGGTTGCCTTCCCGCTGATCTCCTCCGGCGTTTTTGGCTATCCCAAGGATCAGTCGCTCCGCGTGGCGGTGGACACCATCAGCGAGTTTTTGGCTGAAAACGACATGACGGTGTATCTCGTCATTTTCAGCCGCGCGGCGTATGCGATCGGCAACAAGCTGTTCGCGGACATCGCTGCCTACATCGACGACCACTATGTGGACGCGCACACCGACCTCCGCCGGGAGCGGACGCGCCGGATGAGCGTTCTCGAAAGCAGGACGCTGTCCGCCGATGCAGCGGCAGCGCCTATGTCTGCCGACGGCTTGGACAGTCTGCTGGCACATCTGGACGCCGGTTTCTCGGAAACCCTGCTGAAGCTTATCGACCGCAGCGGCAAAAAGGATTCCGAGATATATAAGAAAGCCAATGTCGACCGCAAGCTGTTCTCGAAAATCCGCAATAACCCGGACTATAAGCCCTCCAAGCCCACGGCGGTGGCCTTCGCCATCGCGCTGGAGCTGAGCCTGCCGGAGACCCGCGACCTCATCGCCCGCGCGGGCTACGCCCTCAGCCCCAGCAGCAAGTTTGATGTCATCATCGAGTATTTCATCAAGCAGAAGAAGTACGACATCTTCGAGATCAACGAGGCGCTGTTCGCCTTTGACCAGAGCTTGCTGGGAGCGTGAGGAATGAAAATTATACTCAGCCGAAAAGGTTTTGACTCTGCAAATGGCGGCATCGTCAGTCCCATTTTTGAAGATGGTACAATGGTTTCGTTTCCCATTCCCAGCGATGATGAGGATACATATGATTCTCTTTACTACAATGGAATTCAGTATTCTCAAATATTGCGAGATCTGCGATATAAGGGCGGAGACCACTGTCATCTGGACCCTGATTTAGATTTAGGGCGACGTAGGGAGCGTATCGACGGATGGTTCCCCGCATTTGGGCAGCGAAATGCCGCGGCTGCTTACTTGAAGAATATCGGTGTTGCACAGGGAGACATCTTCCTGTTTTTCGGGAATTTTCACTTTGCGGAATATCAAAACGGAACATACCGATATTTGCGGGATCGTAGTGACTTTTACCGGGGAAAAGACCTCCAGGTGATTTGGGGATACCTTCAGGTTGGAAAGATCATCTCTGCGCCTGAAGAACAGAGAAAAGTTTGGTGGCATCCGCATTCGTCTAATGGCAGGGCGGACAACTCAACAAATGTGATTTTCAAAGCAGCAGAAAGACTTTCTTTGGATAAAAGCAAGCCTGGCGCAGGAGTACTGCGCTTTGATAAAAAGCGGGTATTGACTCTGAAAGGTGCCACAAAGGCAACTTGGGCGAGGAATGAAGTATATGATGAGACGCACATATACGGGAAGAGATCAAATTGCGCTAAAAATCCTGATAGAGGATTGTACTACGCAGGTATTTGGCAAGAGCTTGGTTTGAAAGAATCTGATGCCTGTACGGAATGGGCAAGAAATATACTTTTGTAATAGAAGGAGCGTGAGTAACAAATGATTACAGATGAACAAATACGCTTATTCTCACAATATTGTTCAGAAAACTTTGGAACAGAGCTAAAAAGCGTTCGTAAAAGCGAGCGTTATCAGTCTCTGCCCATATGTGTTCTTGATTGTGTTTATTCATTGAGGACTAAATATTTTGCAGTGACTGTTCCTGTTCTACAACGGTATGCCGATACATATATGGGAGGTAATCTGTACGCTGGGCAGGATACATTATCTGATTTCATTACTCACATAAAGGAATTTAGCGATTGCTCTGAATTTGCAAAGACTGTACTAAAAAATAATCAAGTCTTAAGCGGTCGAAATAAGGCTGAAGTATGCTATGAGATTGCAACAAAATTACATGAGCTCTTGAACATGGATACATTTGATGATTTTCGCAATTTTGAAAAGGAAGCTCTGCTTGAAATTGTTTTGCGATCAGTGAGAGGAATGGGAGACGCCGGGGTAAATTATATGTTCATGATGGCAGGAGATCCTAACCGATGCAAACCGGATGTTCATATTCACCGCTGTATAAAAAATGCCCTTGGCACCGATGTTCCAAATAACGAGTGCCAGATACTGTTCAGAGAAACTGTCAAAAAGCTAAAGGATAGCGGCTATCCTGACTTGACAGTCAGGAATTTGGATAGTGTAATTTGGAATAAATATCAAAAGAACCGGTCGATATTCTAAATGTCGCCCCACAGGCGACCAAACCCTCCTTTGGCCGCACTACAATGGTAGCGTAATCAAACGAAGGAGGGCTTTTTAATGACGGAATTGGTTTTTATTCTGGATCGCAGCGGCTCCATGAGCGGGCTGGAATCGGACACCATCGGCGGCTTCAACTCCATGATCGCACAGCAAAAGAGGGAGGCAGGCGAGGCACTGGTCTCCACGGTGCTTTTCGCCAACGATAGCACGGTCATCCATGACCGCCTGCCGCTGGGCGAAGTGCCGCCCCTGACGGAAAAGGAGTATTTCACCTGCGGCTGCACGGCGTTGCTGGATGCCGTGGGCGGCGCCATCCACCACATCGGCAACATTCACAAGTACGCCCGCCGGGAGGATGTGCCGGAGAAGACGATGTTCATCATCACCACCGACGGCTGCGAAAACGCCAGCCGCCGCTACGACTACGAGATGGTTCGGCGGATGATCGAGTGGCAGAAGGAGAAGTACGACTGGGAGTTCCTCTTCTTGGGCGCAAACATCGACGCGGCCAAGGAGGCGGCACGCTTCGGCATTGGCGCTGATCGTGCAGTGAACTACAAGTGCGACGAGGCGGGCACGGCGCTGAACTATGAGGTCATCAGCGAGGCGGTGTGCAGCGTCCGCGCCGCCCGGCCGCTCAGCGCCG
>OGCO01006499.1_pt1 | contig 10282 bp, 10 predicted proteins | sample 1570171 | NCBI WGS metagenome assembly OGCO01 (sample SAMEA4370583, study PRJEB24528) | human gut metagenome | reverse complement strand
CAAGTTTGTGCGTAAGCACAAATCTTGCGTGTGAAAAATCTTATTTTTCACACTAACTGCCCCATATCCTGTTCTCACTCAACTGTACATAATTTTCTCGCTGTCAAAAATCTTTGCTAACCCGGCCGTCATAACCAGTGCATACAAAAGGTTTGCCACGATTGTTACCACAAAATTAACAGGCACAAGATCAAAGGAAAAAATTCCATTCATGCACTGTACACTGTTATAAAACGGGATCAGATACCAGTAAACCTCCTTCGGCGCACCATCCCCGAACATCGTCGACACACCGATCAGCATGACGACGATCATCAGAGGCGAAACCATCGTTCCTGCCTCTTTGACGCTCTTTGCCAGGCCGGACATCAGGGAGATTGCACCGATAATTACCAGAACCGTACTTAAAATGACAAATAACAACAGTACATAATCCGTTCCACTGTAAACTGCAGCGCTCATCGCACCCGTCATACTGTCATCCTCAATCGCCGCACCGCCCATCAGATTCGGAAGTGCCAGCATCGTGCCGATAAAGCTGGAAACTCCGCCCAAAAGTCCGATGACACTCAGACTTAAGACTTTTCCGACGGCAAGCTCGCTGCGTTTCATCGGTGTGACAAGCAGCGTTGCGATCGTTCCGCGCTCCTTTTCCCCGACGATGGATTCCGGGGCAACCGCCATACAGCCACTGAATAAAAATGACATCAAAAGCATCGGTAAAAGCATGGAAAAAAGCTGCGCGGAAGTATCTTTTTCCGTTGCAACATCATATTTCACACCTTCTTCGGCATTGATATCAAACTTATTTGCCAGAGAAGATTCATAATCATCAAAAACCTGATACATCTGATTGTAGATCGTCGACGATTCCGTCGAAACTGAATTATAGTACATGTTGATATCCGGTGCTGCCTGCGTGGTATCTAACGGATCATATGCAGCGACAGCCGCATCAAAATCCGACTGGAACACCATCAAAAGATCTGCTTCCTCCGCCTCGATCTTTTCTAAGACATCAGACTCTTTTTCTACTGTAATTTCCGTCACTTCCAGATCAGACTCTGTCTTTAAATAAGAAAACGCCTCCGGCAGATCCACCGTATAGATCTGATATACATAATCCTCCGAAGCAGCAAACTGCTTCATAATTCCCTGCCCCAGAAGCGTATACAAAATATAGATCATAAGCCCCGGCATTAAAATTGTGGTAAACACCAGTCTCTTATCTCCGAAAAAGCGGGCAAACTCTTTTTTCATGATTGCAATCATTTTTTTACTCATACTATCTCACCTGCCGTTTCCCGATAGATTTCAAAGAACTTATCCTCAAGTGGCATTTCCGCCGTCACATGGGAAAGCGTGTCACACAAAACCATTTTTCCGTTGATGATAATGCCGACACGGTCGCAGATCTTTTCGATCAGTGAAAAAATATGTGTTGATACAATGATCGTTTTTCCTTCTGCTTTCAATTCCTGCAGAAAATCGGTCACAACTTTCGCCGTGATAACATCAAGTCCGTTTGTCGGCTCATCAAAAATAATGATCTGCGGATCATGCACCAGTGAAATGATCAGGGATACTTTCTGTTTCATACCGGTGGAGAGATTTGCAACCTTCACTTCCGCAAACTCATCCACACCAAATTTCTGAAACAGGATACGTTTTCTCTCATCCCGCTCTGCCTGATCGACACCGTATAATTCTGAGAAAAAATCAAACAGATAGTTCGGAGTAAAAAATTCTTCCAGTTTTAATTCACTCGTCAGAAATCCGATCTTTTTCCGAACACCGTTCGGATCTGTCACAATACTGCTTCCGTCAATCAGAGCATCACCTTTATCCGGTTTGATCAGCGTTGCTAACATGCGAAGCGTTGTTGTCTTTCCCGCTCCATTGGGCCCTAATAATCCAAAAACTTCCCCCCTGTAAGTACAAAAGGAAAGATCATCCACCGCAACCTTAACTTTTTCCGTTGTCTTTTCTAATTTCTGCTGTTTTTTTGACAAGTGAAATGTCTTGGATAATCCACTGACTGTCAATAACTCTTCCATAACCCTCTCCATTAAAAATTTCTATATCATGATCGTGATCTACACTCGCTTCGCTCGGCAGTCTTATTATATCGTTCCGTCATCCATACTGTCTTCAATATCATCATAGATATCATCGTAAATATGATCATAGATGTCATTATAGCTGCTATAAGATCCAAGTCCTGTAAAAAAAATCAGGATATACAGAATAATCGATGCTGCAAAACCGATTCCACCTGTGATCAGACCAACGATCGCCATTCCTTTTTTGTTTCCTTTTACAAGCTGTATGATACCAAAAATAATCGCAAGAATACCGGTGATCCAGCTGATACAGGTACAGAACAGCAAAACCGTAATGATTCCAAGTACTAACGACGCAATACCAAAGCCTTCACTTTCTGACTTATTACTTCCATACCTGCCAGCCGGTTGTCCGTAATTATATTCTGTACTTCCGTTTGACTGTCCATAGTTATAACCTGCACTGTCATTTGACTGTCCGTAATTATAATTTGTATTGCCGTTTCCATATGACGTATTTGTATAATACGGATTGTCTGTCATAGTCTTTTCTGAATTTACACGCTCTTCATTTCCGGTCACAGTCTTCTCTAAATTTACACCTGCTGTACCATCAGTCGTACTTTTCTCCAGGCTGACAGGATTTCCCTGATTTACATTCGGCTCATCATTTCCATAATTCCAGTTATTTTCTTCACTCATACTCTCACTACCTCTTAATTAAATCCGACCACTTTCTGTGACAGTCGATATGCCGCAACCGAAATCTTTCTGCCTCCCTTGCCCGGCAGATTCATTGCATTTCCCATAATTCCGGCGCGCAGATGATGGAATAAACGGATGTCGTGATCCTTAATATATTTCCACAGTTCACGTTTTTTCAGAAGATTTTCCTCAGTGCCGGAGCGGATCAGCATAATCGTGGAAATGACCGTGATGATTTCCAGATAATTAAACATGTAATGACGCAGTTTTCGGTTTGGAATCTTCCAGAGATCAAATTCATCTACCATAATCTTATTTACATTGATCTGCTGGTCGATACGGCTGATCATCACTTTCTCATTGACCGACTGATCTTCCCTGCCAATAAAGTAACGGTAAAAATCTACATCCATATAATACAGTGTTTTTACACTTGGTAATGGTTTGTACACATAAATATTATCCACATAAAATGTATGTTTCGGCAGCTCTAATCCACATTCACGCAGCAGTTTTGTACGATAAATCACAGAATGCATCAAAATGTACTGACCCTTTCTGAAACGTGACACATCATTCCAGGTAAAAATCTGATTTTGGGGCAGGTTCGTGTAGTGCATCACTTTTTTATGATGCGCACCTTCTTTTTCATATACATAATTGGCAATAAACATATCCAGGGTCTGATTGCCGCCGGTCAGCTCACGAAGTTTATCTAAAATCTTCTTATAAGCCTCCTCATCTACCCAGTCATCGCTGTCTACCACTTTAAAATAAAGTCCTGTCGCATTGCGGATTCCAGCATTGACAGCCTCTCCGTGTCCTCCATTTACCTGATGGATTGCACGGATGATTCCCGGATATTTCTTCTCATAGGCATCTGCTATGTCACCGGTGCTGTCTTTTGACCCATCATCAATGATCAGGATCTCAACATCATCGCCACCCGGCAGCAGGGATTTGATACAGTTTTCCATGTAATCCTGTGAATTGTAACACGGGATCGCAAATGTCAGTAATTTCATATATGAATCCTCCGATTATCTTTTTGTATTTTCTGCCATGATCGCATCAGCAAGTTCCATCGCTTTTTTCGTCATCGCATCGATATTATAGTATTTGTATTCTGCCAGTCGTCCGAGCAGATAAAAATGCGGCAGTCCACCTGCAAGCGCACGATATTTTTCATAGAGTTCCTGGTTCTTTGGCTCTAATATCGCATAGTAAGGAATTTCTCCCTCCGCTCCTGTGTAGGCAAACGGATACTCTTTCACGATTGTGGTTCCGTCCGTGTTCTTTTGTCCGGTCAGATACTTAAACTCTGTGATTCTTGTAAAATCCTCACTGACCGTGTAGTTGACCACGCTGTGTCCCTGATAAGATTCTTTCTCATAATGTTCAAAGTCAAATCTTAAGGAACGATATGGAAGCCTTCCAAACTGACAGTCAAACAACTCATCCAGTGCGCCCGTATAGATAATCTCTCCGTCAAACGGTGTTCCATCAAAATAAATCTGATTTTCTTCAAAACGCAATCTCTCTTTACAGTCAACACCTGTCTCAACCGTGATGTTCTCATGGTCTAACATGCGCTCAAACATCGGTGTGAAACCTTCCTTCGGCACTCCCTGATATTTGTCCTGAAAATAGCGGTTGTCATAAGAAACCAGCACCGGCACACGGCCTGTCACTTCCGGGCTGATATCCTCCGGTTTTTGTCCCCACTGCTTCATGGTATATTTTAAAAATACATTTTCGTACACAAACTGTGCGATCTCGCGGATGTCCGGATCTTCATTTTCCCGCAGTTTCATGATCGGCACGCGGCTTCCCTCTCCGTATGCAGCAATCAGTTTCTGCTCTAATGCATCTGCTTTTTCCTTTTCATATACCATATGAAGCGTATTTAAATTAAACGGAACCGGGATCAGACGATCCCCGACCTTTGCTACCACCTCATGTCCGAATGCATACCAGTCCGTAAATCTTGAGAGATACTGATATACTTCTTCTATTCCTGTATGAAAAATATGTGGTCCATAATTATGTATTAATATTCCATGTTCATCCGGCTCATCATAGCAGTTACCTCCGATATGACTGCGTCTCTCTAAAACCAGTACTTTCTTTCCTGCTTCCTCTGCAAGCTTTCTCGCACTGACAGCACCCGCAATTCCTGCGCCGATCACGATACAATCGTACATGTAATCCTCCTTGTTTTCCACTTTGTTTTACCATAGCCATTCTATTATACACATTTTCCTACCGCAAACCAATCAAATTTTTCTTTAGATATTCTTAATTTCTGCCAAAGTATGTAGTTGTTCATATTTTATTTACATAATTCTCACAAACAGGGCATACGGCGGTCACAATTCCCCGATATACTAAATTCAAAGTTAAGGCAACAAGTTAAAATTTTTCATAGAACTTTTTTTCATACCTGATGTAAGTCAGGTAGCCTTGCTTATCCGATAAGCAAGGTTCCTCCCAGCAAATAGTGAATTACTTCACTTTTCATACACACTCTTTTTCATAATGAATAGCCGGTGCTGTTGCACCGGCTCCCTCTTTTTATAAATATTTTCTTTTAAGCTTTCTTTTCATTTCCAAGAAGAATGTTCATATATTTCGCATACGCAGCAAAAGCGGACGGAATAGCATATTTTTCTTTTGCATCTTCTGCTTCCACAAATAATAATCCATCTGCACGATTTTTTTCACACTGCACCTGTGGATGCATTTCCGGCTCCTCTACACGGACTGCATAACCTGTCATGTGCCATTCGATATGGGAAAAAATATGTTTCGCCTCACCTAACGGCTGAATACGGATCGGTGCATACCCCATCTCTTTTACCATGGAAAGTACTTCCTCCTGTCCCATATTTCCTTCCACATTCGGAAGCTCATACAGTCCTGCCAAAAGTCCCTTTGCCGGTCTTTTCCGGATTGCAACCTTCTCATCATCCCTTAAAATCAGAACCGTTTTTTTCTCGATCTTTCGCGGTTTTGCCTTGCTCTTGACTGGTATCTGTCCGATCAGTTCCTGTTTTTTTGCCTCACAAAAATCCTTCCATGGACATTCGGTACAAAGCGGTGCACCGTTTGGCACACAGATCGTTGCTCCAAGTTCCATGAGTGCCTGGTTAAACGCACCGGCAAGATTCTGATGATATACCTTTGCCCTCAGATCATCTGCATCCTCCATCCATGGAAATACATTTTTTTCATTTCTGCCGTCTGCCCCATGCATCAATTTTTCTAATAATTTTTCCATCTCATTACGGAATGACTGTTTCATGATATCCGTATCATCCGCAGAAACGCGCGTTAAAACACGGAGCACATTTCCATCGACCGCCGGAACCGGGATTCCGTATGCGATAGATGCGACCGCTCCCGCTGTATAATGGCCGATCCCCTTTAGTTTCAACAGTTTCTCATAATCTGCCGGAAGTTGTCCACCATAATTTTCCACAACTTCCACAGCCGCTTTTTGCATGTTCCTGACACGGTTATAATAACCTAACCCCTCCCAAAGCTTTAAAAGTTCATCCTCCGGACACACTGCAAGTGCCTTTGCATCCGGCAGTGCCGTGGTAAACCGCTCAAAATACGGCTTTACCGCCTCCACTCTCGTCTGCTGGAGCATGATCTCCGAAACCCACACCCGGTATGGAGTCGGTTCCTCTCGCCATGGCAATACACGGGCATGATTTAAAAACCATTGTAATAATGGGGATACAAGTTGCTTTAAGTCGTAATCTTTTAACATGTATGTCTCAAACTTTCTTTGTTATATAGCAGCCTTCATGTCTGCGCTTATTTTTTTCAAACCAGTACCTTATTTGAGGTCAAACTGGCTGACAAATACTGCGATCTTCTCTAAACATTTCTTAATAATGTCTTTGGAATAAGCATAAGAGCAGCGGATGTAACCCTCTGCACAACTTCCAAATGCGTCTCCCGGAATGACTGCCACCTTCTGTTCCTGCAGCAGACGGTTACAAAATTCCATGCTGGTAAGTCCTGTTTTTTTGATCGACGGGAATACATAAAATGCACCTTCCGGTTCTGTCACATCCAGTCCCATATTCCGGAACCCGTCCACCATGATCTTTCGTCTCTCATCGTATTCTTTACGCATCACATCGATCTCTTCGTCACGAACCGGACTCGTCAGTGCTTCAAGCGCCGCCACCTGTGACGTTGTTCCTGCAGACATGGTCGTAAACTGATGAATCTTATTCATATGAAAAATAACTTCCGCAGGACCCGCTGCAATACCCATACGCCATCCGGTCATTGCAAATGCTTTTGAAAAACCATTTAATACCACACAACGCTCATACATATCCGGCAGCGCCGCAATAGATGCATGCTTTTTGCCATAGGTCAGCTCTGCATAAATCTCATCTGTAATCACAAAAATATCATGTGCGGTCACAACCTCACGGATTGCTTCTAAATCCTCTTTTTCCATGATCGCTCCGGTAGGGTTGTTGGGGAATGAAATCAGCAGTACTTTTGTTTTATCTGTAATTTTTTCTTCAAGTTCTTCCTTCGTCAGGCGGAATTTATTCTCTGCCTTTAACGGGATGGAAACCGGAATGCCGCCACACAATTCCACACACGGAATATAGGAAACATAGCAAGGTTCTACAACTAACACCTCATCCCCCGGATCCACCAGTGCACGAAGCGCCAGATCAATACCCTCACTTGCTCCCATCGTGATCAGGATCTCATTTTCCCTGTCATAATGAAGTCCAAACTTCTCTAAATACTCTGCAGCTGCCGCACGGAGTTCGACCGTACCGCGATTATCGGTATACTTTGTCTCACCTCTTTTGATTGAAGCAATCGCTGCCTCCCTGACATGTTCCGGTGTCGGAAAATCCGGCTCGCCGACACCAAGTGACAATGCTCCCTCCATCGTATTTGCAATATCAAAAAAGTCCTTGATCCCTGAATCCGGCATCTCCTTTACTACCTTAGATAAGTATGATTTGCTTGTGTCCATGGTTTTTCCTCTTTTCTGTGTCTTTGTCAAAATATCATACCACCTATCATAGCACTTTTTCTACCAAATTTATAGTGAATTTTTCCCATAATCTATTGACAAATTCAGGGAAAAGCTGTACGCTATTAATAACGTATATTGTTAATTTTTTATCAAACTATTCAGGAGGGTTCCAAACGATGAGCGATTTTAACAATTTAAAACTGGAAGTTGCTGAGGAGATTGCTGTTCTTACAATTTCAAGACCAGCAGCATTAAACGCATTAAACAGTGAGACATTAGACGAGTTAAACACAGCATTAACTGAGATCGAAGCAAGAGATGACATCAAAGTCGTAATCTTAACCGGCGGTCCTGACAAGAAAGGCAACGAATTCAAATCTTTCGTAGCAGGCGCTGATATTTCTGAGATGGTAAACTTTACCGCAGCAGAAGCAAGAGCTTTCGGTATGAGAGCTTCCGTACCATTCTTCAAATTAATGAACATGCGTCAGGTAACGATCGCAGCTGTTAATGGTTTTGCACTTGGCGGTGGATGTGAAATTTCCATGGCATGTGATATCCGTATCGCATCTGACAACGCTACTTTCGCACAGCCAGAGACAGGTCTTGGAATCATTCCTGGATTCGGCGGTACACAAAGACTTGCCCGTTTAGTAGGCATGGGACGCGCAAAAGAGATGATCTTTACCTGCGATTCCGTTGATGCAGCAGAAGCTTACCGCATCGGTCTTGTAAATAAAGTAGTTGCTCCGGAAGAGTTAATGAACACAGCAAAAGCTATGGCTAAGAAAATCATCTCCAAAGGAAGCTACGCTGTTTCCGTTGCAAAAGCAGCAATCAACAACGGTTATGATATGGACATCAAGAACGCTGTTGAGATGGAAGCAAACTTATTCGGCGTAACCTGCTCTACTCATGACAAAACAGAAGGTATGACTGCTTTCTTAGAGAGAAGAGCTGCTGATTTAACAGATTTCTAAAAAAACATATCAAAAAAAAACGGGCTGATAATTCAGTCCGTTTTTTTGATATACTCATATTCCAAATTTAATGTGCAGGTAATCTCTGATTACCTCTACGCATTTTTCACGCCCCCATCAAAACCGACACCACCGGCATCGTCACCACAGCAAGAATTGCCGTAAGCGCAACTCCTCTTGCCGCCAGATCATAATTTCCATCATATTGCTGTGCAAGCATTGCTGTCATACTGCCGACAGGCGTTGCGAGCATGACCATACACACGCCTAAAATCATCGGATCATCAACAAACTGCTTTATGATCCATGTGCCTGCAATCAATACCACCCGTCAAACGGGTGGTTTGCTCAGCGGCTATAAGCCTTTGTTACCGGCCAGCGCCTAAAGACGCTGGCTTTCACTTTTCGTTCAAGCTATTATGCCCTTGACTCGTTGCTACCCTTAAAAGGGTGTTTGTACTACTGGCTACCCCCTAAAGGGGTCTTCATATTCTTTCACGCTTAATTTATCCAGCGCTATATCATGTTTCTCTTGTTCTTGTATATACTTTTTTATTGCCGCCTCATTTAAGCCTACTGTACTCACGTAATATCCTTCTGCCCAGAAATGTCTATTTCCGTATTTATATTTCAGATTTGCATGTCTATCAAACATCATTAATGCACTTTTTCCTTTTAAATACCCCATAAACTGTGATATACTGTATTTAGGTGGAATACTTACCAGTATATGAACATGATCTGGCATTAATTTTCCTTCTATTATTTCTACCCCCTTGTATCCACATAAAGTTTTTATTATGTCCCGTAAATCTTTTCTGTATTGATTGTATATTACCTTTCTTCGATATTTGGGAGTAAATACTATATGGTATTTACATAGCCATTTTGTATGTGCCATATCATTTGTTTTATTTGCCAAAAGATCACCTTTCCTTTCATTTAGCATAGTAGCCTGAACAACTCTATTCTAACGGAAAGGTGATTTTTTGTATAACATTGTTGGCTCCACCCGCATAGCGGGTGGTTTTTTGTTTCGGACATTTCCATTTTTCGGAACACGAAAAACTCCAATGTCCTCAACCGGCTAAAGCCTATAATAAAAAATCCACCGTACAAATATTGTACAGTGGATTAAAAAAGATAACCATTAACCAAAGGTTAGGGGTTGGCATTCAGCATGGATAAAATCTGCTGCCGCTTCGCCCGGGTATCCCATCTATGTTAAGTTTAGAATAAATCTGATTGATATATTGCTTAATACTGCCTTCGGACAGGAACAGTCTTTCCGCAATTTTGCGGTTACTCAGGCGCTCTTTCATCAGCCCAAGATCTCATATTCCTTTCCAAGCTGTACGATAGGTTAACCACTTACGGACCACTAAAACTCCAGTGAAAACGGCTCTCGTTAGGTCAAATGAGGTCAAACTATACAGATAAGTCTGGGTACAAGAAAACCCCGGAAAACCTTGATTTTCCGGGGTTTTTGAACCATTTTGATATAG
>OGCO01006497.1_pt1 | contig 10288 bp, 7 predicted proteins | sample 1570171 | NCBI WGS metagenome assembly OGCO01 (sample SAMEA4370583, study PRJEB24528) | human gut metagenome | reverse complement strand
CCCTGCTGTATTCTCTTCTTTTCTTTTGCTCCATAATTCTGTGCAATAAATGTAGAGAACGCATTTCCAAAATCCTGCACAGGCATATATGCGAAAGCATCTATCTTTACTGCAGCCGCAAATGCCGCCATAACAACCGTTCCAAAACTGTTTACCAGCCCCTGTACCATAAGTATTCCAAGATTCATGACTGACTGCTGGATACATGTCAACATTGAAAAAGAAATTATTTTGCTGATTCGTTCCTTTTTCAGGCAGCTGATCTTCAAAATTGCATTCACTTGTTTATAATACACAAATGTATAGATCATTATACCAAGGCCTGATAGATACTGTGCGATCACTGTTGCCTGCGCCGCTCCTGCTACTCCCATCTCCAAGCCGATGACAAACCAAAGGTCAAGAATAATATTTAGTACAGATGACGCCGCCAGAAACACAAGAGGAATAACAGAATTACCAATTGCCCTGAGATATGAAGCAAAATAATTATATAAAAAAACAGCCAGAATACCCTTAAAGATTACAGACAGATATTCTCTCATAGCTTCCCACACTTCATATGGAACTCTTAGAAAAATACGAAGTCCATCAAGACTCACATAAGCAATAATATTCAGAAGTACTGTCACCACAGCAATAAAGAAAAAAGATGCACAAATATCCTCTTTCAGCCCATTTTCATCACGTTGCCCAAATCTGATAGAAAATAGTGCACTGCTTCCCATGCACAATCCAAGAATAATTGACGTTATAAACGTCATAAGCGTAAATGATGAACCTACTGCTGCAAGTGCCTTTTCCCCAAGAAACTGTCCAACTATAAGTGTATCTGCAATATTATAGCACTGCTGAAGCAGATCACCAAGTATCATTGGAATGGCAAATAAAAGCATTGACTTTACAACAGATCCTTTTGATAAATCCCTATTCATTATTTTCTCCAAAATGTAAGTTTTATATTTCGTTATGTAACAATTATAGGCTGATATAGTATTTAAGAATTGCGTCTGTAACTTGGTAGGAATGCACTGGACTTAATATTAAACGAATCTGATTTTCTGATTTACTGCATCCACCTCAGCCTCTATGCCAAATGGAATGATACATCTTGGTGTTGCATGTCCAATATTTATGTTTGCAACAACTGAGATATTGGGATTATCTATTACATCTACAATAATTTTTTTGTATTCATCAAAATAGAGTTCATTCATTGGCTTACCGCATATCACGCCTGAAACCACATCAAAGACTCCCACCTTTTTTAAGGTCTCTACCATCTTTCTGTAGTGCTTAGGATCCGGTTGTTCTTCACTTGTTTCAAGAAGAAGTATTTTCCCCCTCCAGTCCTCTAAACTAGGGAAAAGATTGTATTTTTCGCATAGAAAAATGGTATCTGAATATCTGCTGTTATCAAATATATCATACATACTTTCAAGACAGCCTCCCAGAATCTTTCCTGCAAAAACAGGCTTTCCTTGAAGAAGTTGAAATCCCTCATTTTCATGTTTTATTCTTTCAGTACCAACTGCACTTTCGGACCAGTCAGTTCTCTCTTCATACCACACATCACTCGGTACAATTTCCTTGATGTTTCCTGTTTTGATTAATTCTTCAAAAAACTTCTTTGTATAAGGCAGCATATCATCTTCCATTTCACATACATCTGCCAGAAATGACTGACCATAAAATGTCCCAAATCCCAACTTATGCAGCATAAGATGATTCATTGTAGTATCTGAAAATCCAAGCAATATTTTTCTCTTTTTTGCTTTTTCAATAGCTTCTTTAAGTTCATTGTTTTTAAACAGATATGGAAGAAGTCGATATGTATCATCTCCTCCAATAGCACAAAGAATCATATCAACTTCTTCATCACATATTGCTGCAAGAAGATCATTTGCCCTCTCCTTTGGATGATTTTTTACATACTCAATCCCCTTCATTGCATGGGGCATAATTTTTACATTCAATCCAAATTGTTCTAATCTTTTAAGCCCTATATTAACTTCATGCTTTACAAAATCTTCACCTATCGTTCCTGCTGAAAGGCTCACAAGTGCTACAGTATTAATCATAACTCTCCTCGCAAACTCGGTTTTATTGTTTTGATAGCTAATCTTCCTTCGCCATCACGCTTACATGGTCTATTCTCTTTTCGTACATCAACGGCACATCCACATTCTCAGATCTTAATAAATCTTTTTAATTGTTCCTGTTATACCATATTCGTTCTGAAAATTTTCCAAATCCTGTGAAGTCCTAATTAACATGACTTCCTCAAATTTTCCCGTACTCAAATTAAGAAATCCTGCCACTTGCTCTCCTGTACAAATACTGCATCGTATCACTGGTTCTTCATAATTTGAATCATATTGTTTTTCGTGTTTAGAAAATTTCCGACTTATTTTTTCTACAAGTTTCATTCTAGCACCTCTTTTCTGTGAATGTATCGGTTAGGTTCTTTTGACAGATGCGTGTTTGAAAATATCCAAAACCATGATTATAACAACAACTGCGCCAACAGGAATCGCCATGCAGCAAAGTAAAAAAGTAATAATATCATTGTCGGGCTTAATCTTATAGCTGCCCTTTGATGTGCGATAAACTTCAACTGAAACTTCATCGCCTCTGCGAATCTTGTCCTGAAATGGCAGGCTGTTTTTTAGCTCGTTCTGACCGAAAACAAAATAAGTCCTTCCTTTGTAAGTTGTTCCGTCAACAACAAAGGAAACCTTTGTATTGTATTCTGAACGAATTAAGATATCAGCATCATTTTTTTCATCCTTTCGGCGACATTCCTCAACGACAGCATTAACAGTTCTGATATTAGTGGAATTTTTATACTCTTGGTTTTCAATCTTATTAGAAACGATGCCATAAACTCCGGCAACGATTAAGCTAATACCTATTAGAAGACCAAGTAAAGAAATCTTGATATCACCCTTTTTTGAAGAATTTTTTTCCATAGTAATCCTCCCTTCATCACCTTCTCAATTAACTATATTGTATCATGTCAATTGTACCACGTCAATTAGTCTGGTATGAAGTAAACTCTTATGTACACAGTCAGATTCTTAAAACATTACTTGAAATGATGCGAGTTGATAATTTCGATTCCATTACAATCAGCCGTTTGACAGCAAAAGCAGAGGTTGGCCGTGCATCCTTTTATCGTAATTATCAAACAAAAGAAGACGTCCTGCGTCAGGAAGCAGAACGTCTTAATTTGGATTATAGAATAGCTCAGACGTGGCATGAAAGAAAGCAGTGCTGAACTTATCGCTATGTTTAAAAATAGTCAATAAACTTTATGTGCCCAAGCAAAGGCATTCTGCACGCTATTTTCCCTTAAATTCCTTTAAGTAAATAACCATCATACCACTTTTTTATATACTTTTCGCAGAGTTTTTTTACTTCATCTTCGGTAAAACCAACGTATTGAGCCAGTTCATCTGCTTGCAGGCTTCGTGAACAGTCCTTTGTATGCACGGCTAGCGATAGGCTCATTTGTCTGCGTTCGAGAGACGTAAGTAGCACGGCATCAAAAACTTTACGTCCATAGGAGCTATGCACCGCATGGGCGTGGAGACTTCATTTTGAATATGATAGGTCTTGTCCCATCATTACAGCAGGTGATCATCATGCGCTCGTCATTTGTCCAGCCGTGCATAATGGAGCCGCCCTGCAAAGCGGTATAGACATATCGACTCACTGCGTCCCATGCCTCACCGCAAAACTTGCCGTTCATTAGATGATAGAAATCGTCCTGCTGCGGCGTTCTCTTTAGCAAAAATGTATCGCCTGCTTTGAAGCAGGGACACGGTCCCGACTTTGGATCAGCCAGATATTTTTCCTGCAGTTCTGGGAATACCTTTGTTTCCAGAACTGTTATTCTGCATTCATGCTGCATATTAATCTCCATTCCGCCGCCTTTGTCTAGCGGCACAAATAGTAATGAAAGTGTTTCAACGCTCTACATTATGCCTTAATTTTCTCTATCAATGCCTGATCCGATGGAAGCCAATCCACACTATCAAGAGATTCCTTCGTCAACCACCTTGCCGCTTCGTGTTCTTTCAGCTCAAGTTTGCCGCTTACAATCTCACACCAAAAGCAATCCATTGACAAATGGAAATTCAGATAATCGTATTCAATCGTGTCAATGCGTTCTTTCACTGATATCTCAGTATCAAGTTCTTCCTGTATTTCTCTTTTTAATGCTGCCTCTGGTGTTTCTCCGTTTTCTATCTTTCCACCGGGGAATTCCCACCCATCTTTCCATTCACCGTAACCGCGCTGCGTAGCAAATATCTTTCCATTTTGGCGAATCACGGCCGCTACTACTCGTACTATCTTTGTATTTGTTGACTCCATATTTTTTATCTCCCTTTAAAGCATTTTTTCTGCTTTTATTGGTTTGTGATCTTGTCGCCTTGATATAAGTCATTCTGCTATGCAAATTCGCCATGGCTATGTAAACAAAACCTTCTTTTGCTTGTTCATGAGTTTATGCATCACTGATAACACCGCAAAAGTTCTTTTCATGTCACCAGCAACTTCAAATGCATTTTTTACTTTTTTTGTACTCGTTTTATACGACATTTAATCACTTTATGATCATACTTATCAATAATATTATAGCTTGTAATATATTCTATTTTCTTCAAATACTCTACAAGACTTAGATTATTACTAGACCTAATTAAGTCTACTTCATGCCGTGAACTTCGATCTGCCAATTGCTGATATTCGCCATTTAAATCCGAAAAATAATGCTGTAAATCATCTGCATCAAATAATTCAATATTATTTATTAGTAATAATATTCTTTGATTTTCACCTTTTAAATATTCCCAAACGCTATCAAAGCAAGATTTTGTAACTTGAACATTTGATAAGGCTACATACTCCGCAATTTCTTCCGACATATGCTGCTCTCCAAACAAAGAAATTAATTTCTTCATTGTTACATCTGATATTGTTTTTTCTTTTAACAATTTTTCTAATAGACTACTAGACATCTCTATTTCATCTATTTGCTCAAGAAATCTTTCCTGATTTTTTGCAATATATTTTATCGCAAGATTATTATTTGCTGTAGATAAATATTGATAACGTTCTACAGAAAACTCAAAATATCCGATGTTCACCATTACTTCAAGCATTTGATTATCTAAGTCTTCAAGTTCAATATCAAAATTACTCATGCGAAGAATCGGCAGCAATTGTTCATATATGTTAATTTCACATCCAGCCATAATAAAGCTTCGTATGAATTCATCATCACAACATTCTACATTAGCATTCTTTAGCTTGTAGATATGCTTAGCAATATAATTCAACAGGTTTTCACTCATCAAAAAATTTTTCCAATATGAACAAATATTTTCCCATTTCACTACAACTTTTTCATTCATCAGTATAGTATTCCAAATGCTTTTAATTACTTCCTTATTATTTTTTATACTATCTTTAAGAACTACATTAATGTTGTCTATTAAGAAATTTTCATGTTTTATTAACTCTATACATATATTCTGGTCTTGTAATAACTTAGATAGCATATCTATAATTACTTCATTCCGATCTTCCTGTATTTGCTTTTTCAATACAATATTTTCAATATAGTAATTAAAGTTTCCTTCAATATATTCAAGCAACTGCATATATCCAAGATCAACCAACGTCGTATAATGTTTCTTGTCGAGTTCACTCACCAATTGTTTATTTTTATATGTTACAATACTATCTATCATTTTATTATTTAAAGTATAAAACAATCCGTCAAATATATAATCCAAGATCTGATTTGGTACTTCTTTTATTTGTATTTTTCCAAATGACACATTTAAGTTTTTAATAACTTCACACAATATATTACCACTAACACTTTTAGATACTTTTGAAAGAAGATCTTCATGCTCTTCCAAATAATTTTTAAGGCAATTGTCAACATTCATTTCTTTAATTTTCTCTATATTCAAAGTTGTAAAAAATAGCTTTAAATAATAAAGTTGGCGCTCATATTGAATGACAGGAAGCGTTGAAATATACTTCCACATTTCAATCCATGCATCTGACAGCAGTACAATAAATTTTTCCTTAAACTTTGTTCTTTCCATAAACTCATCAATAAATTGCCAGCTTATATCGCTTTCATCTGATAACTGCTTAATAAAAATTTTTCTTTTTTCCGCTTCATCATCGTTACTAAGTAACTGTTCCATTAAACAAAAATTATATATTGCTTTCTGTTCAAATTCATACGGCTGTAATCTTTTCGCAACTAACATTGTTGCCGTTAATGAGTAGTCAAACGACTTCGGTTCCCTATTTTTTACAGAAAGAATAAAGTTCATGTCCGCCGTTGTTATGCTATTACCTTTAAAATAATTTATACAGTTCGCATAGTTTTCGTCAATATATCCTCTTCGAAGTAAAAATACTAGTAATTTATTTTTTGAAACGCCTTCATCGAATTCAAAATCCGTTTCATTTTCAATCAAATCCGCAATTTTTCTACTTTCTAATGAATGGACTTTTTGTTTTATATTATCAATTTTTATATTTAGATTTTCTTTACCTTCACTTTCCAATGCACTGATATATTCCCAACGTTCTACATATGACTTTATTTTTTCCTTAAAATCACTTATACCAATATAATTTTCTTTTTCATTAAAATCAATATAATAAATCTCGTCAATATTCTTTTCTGCAAATTCTCTCATATCAAATGATTTTTCCATAATTTCATTTGCATAAACCCTACACCTATATCCATCGTCGAATCGCTGAGCAATTCCGATATTTCCGGTCATACCAGTTAACATTGCTACTTTAAGTTCATGAACAGTTTTCAAATGATCTTCATCTGTTTTTTTTAATAATTCTGAAAGAGAGTTCATTTCATTTTGTAATGAGTCTCTTTTAACTTTAATATATCTATTTTTATTTTCAAAAGCTTTTTTAATAACACCCGTTTCATTTTGTATATCCGCAAAATCCTTCGGATACAAATTTTTAAATATTATCATTGCCATCATTTGCTCATCCTGTAACGCCAATGCTTGGTGTACACTTAACAAATTTTTATATATAACAAATTCATTATATATATTTTGCAGCACTCGCATATCGGAAATGTATGGCGATACATCAAATATAAAATCCGATGAAATATTATGTTGAATTCCATTCTTTTCTGATTCTTGCAACCTTTTCAATAATATTTCTCCAGAATTTGTCGAATTAATAACTGGAATAACAGGTATAATAAAATCAAAAAATTTAGTTCTATCATCTTTAGTAAAAATATCATCTTTTACCGCATAAATAAACACGATAGGTTTCTCTTTAATGGTATCATCATTATTTAAAAGATTGTTTAATTCCCTTAAATGTACAAATATTTTTCGATCATCTAATCTATCTAAATCTTCAAAAAATACAATTTTATACCCCGTTGCTTCAAAAAAATACATAATTTCATCAAGGTTTTTGTTAAATACTGATTCTGAAAGGTTATTATCTTTTTCAACTTTAGCATCAACTGGCAAGGTTATTTCTTTTACATGATATCTGGTTGATACAGAACACCATATACGACTTATTGTTGCTACAAATACAATAAAGTATATCCCCAGTATTATATACGAAAAAATTTCTGGCAAATGATATTTTCCTGTAAACAGTATTATTTTATTCCAAATATCTGCAATTACTTCTGGCTTTAATATTTCTCCTAAAATTACTATCATAGCCGTTAACGCAATAACCTTAAACAAACTGGCCTTAAAGTTCTCCACATGTAATTTTCTATATCTGCTTTGTGGTATTTTCTTATGCTCAACTTTATAAAAAAGCTGTTTTAAAATTCCCTCTTCTACTTCATCAGCTTCAATATGAATTTTTTCACCTGAAATTGAATCTCCAGCTTGAGCAAATGTTGCCATAGATATTTTAATAGATTTTTCAGCCACATTTTTTCTAAATAGAGATTTTTTGCAAATACTATTTTGTTTTTTACCATTTTGTTTTAAAAAAGTATCAATAATGCTACTTTTTCCAGCCCCATACGGTCCTGTTAAAGCAATATTTTTTATTTTAGGGTTATCCAAGGCCCAATTCAAAGCTTCTAAATACTCTTTACCATCTTCAATATCACTAATTGGTGCTAGATCCCTGTACTCTTTATCAGCCATTTGTACCCCCTCTTGCTTCTGTCCATCCTTCTATTTTATTACTAGTACTTTGGTAAACTGCTATATTTTTTTTACAGTAATATCTCACGATATTCCCAGATTCATAGATTATCTGATATCATTCTTTTTGCAATATTAATTTTAACACTTCTATTGCTGCTTCTTCCGTTAAATCATTAGTTCCTAATTCACCCCGGAATGCACGAGCAAGAATTGCCTTTTTTATAGTATCAATTTGACTTATAACATTTCTCGCAGATTCCATTACTTTTTCTTCCTTTTCAAAAACACACTTTAATACAACAAGTATTTCGTTTTGTTCACTAATTGAAGGAATTTTCAGTTCTAGCTCATTTAATATTTTTAGATTAATATTTTTCTGTGCCGTTGCAGGTGCATTTGCTTCAAGTTCACGCTGAATAATGTTCATCATATAATATATAAATTCTGATGTTGTTTTACTATTTGGTGTAAAGCCAACAACGCTATCTGGAAAGCAACAATCATAGGTCAATATCGAAACATCCCCAATATTGGCTGCAATAGTAATACAAAGCGTTCCTTTAGGAAAAATCCGGCTTTGTTCCATTCCAAAATCACTCAAAGTTTGAGTATGTTCTATGATATACATTCCAGCTTTTGCGACATCACCAGTCTGAATAAACGGATAATTTCCATTAAATAATTTGGGGTCATTTCTAGGACGATGTTTAGATCTGCCTCTTTCTAGCTTACCAAGCTCTTTAAATTTAACAATATTCCAACTATTTAAATCTATTCCTTTGTTTTTCCTCCATTGCTTTGTCAATTCACCAGTAAACGCTTTATGTAAAATTGCGGACTTGCGCAATTCAAAACCATCCACAACTGCTTGAGCCTTTTCTTTCGCTTCATCTAGCCTAAAAAATATACTTTCTATACAATCAACAATGCGCTGCTGTTCTCCTGAAGGTGCCAAAGGAAACTTACAAGTTTCCATCTTAGCCTTATTAACAATCGCTATTGTTGTTGCTGAAGCTTTTTCCCAAAGTTGGTTTATAAAATTATCAGTATTCATATAATAATACAAATACAAAGAATTTATCTTTGGAATTGCAGAATTTATTTGCTGATTTGTTGTTCCTTCTGTTTCTAAATACCCACACTTTCCAATAGAACCTATACAACAAACAACTGTTGATTTTGTTGGAATTATCCTAGAAACTTTTTTTCCTTCTTCTGACAGATATTCCGATGCATTATATACATGCCGTCCAGCGTCCAAATCAGCAGGTTTGAAAAAAGGGAACTCTGTTCCATAATACTCAAGATTTTTTTTACTTGGAGTACTACCTGTAATAACTCTTGACACTTTATCTACCGTCGTCCAGCACCAATTCTCCGGTATCTTATACGGTTGCTCCTCCACTGGCACAAGTGCCTGCGCTAACTTTTCTTCCATTGTCAGCTCTTTTGCTGCCTTTTTATCTTTTGCCATCTTTTCTTACACCTCCGAGCTTTCCAACGCTTTTAATTCTTTCACTACGCTCATCAGCAAATCAACTGCTTCCTCTAACTGTGCAATTGCTTCCTCACCACTTTCAATTGGATCCGGTAAATCCTCGTAATCTACAATTGAATCATCACGAATCAAACCGAGATCAAGGCTGTTTCCTTTCTCTGCAATCTGCTCGCGAGTGAAAACGCTCCATCTTTCATCCTCAACTGCGTAGCGGTCTTTTGCTTCATATGCTGCCTCAAAGTCTGCAAAATGTTCCTTCTTCAATGGGTTGGTCTTTCCAAAGGAAGGCATGTTGGTACGCAGATCATAAAACCAAACTTCTTTTGTATTTCCCTTATCCGTCTTTTCACGAGTAAAGAATAATACATTTGTCTTTACGCCCTGCGCATAGAAAATGCCAGTTGGCAAGCGAAGAATGGTATGTAAATTGCACTTGTCCATCAAGTCAACACGAATCTTCTCACCTTCACCATCTGCAAAAAGGACATTATCTGGCAGAACAACTGCTGCACGCGCTTTTCCATCTGCCTTTAAGCTACGATAAATATGCTGTAAGAAATTCAACTGCTTATTACTA
>OGCO01006490.1_pt1 | contig 10301 bp, 10 predicted proteins | sample 1570171 | NCBI WGS metagenome assembly OGCO01 (sample SAMEA4370583, study PRJEB24528) | human gut metagenome | reverse complement strand
AGTACGGTCAGCTTATCCTGCAAAACGTCCATGCTCTATCTCTCCTTCTCTTTTTTCTCTCCTATACTATCACAAATCGTCGGCGGATTCCACAAAAAAGCCCCGTCTGTTTTGCTGTCCTCCGCCGTTTTTACAAAGGATCTCTTTATCGTTGGGCGAAGATGACAAACACAGCACCTTTCGCAGCCGCTATAATAAATGTAACGAAATGCGAAGGGAGCATCCAAGATGGACGAGATGAAGAAGAACGGACCTGGCCCCGGCGAGGACAATGGCCCACCCCCCATTGAATTTATGTACCGCGGCATCCCCAAACTGGACTGCGCGCCCGTGCCGGAGAGCGGCATGATGGAGGCAGACGTGGTCGTGGTGGGCTGCGGCGGCTCCGGCATCCCGGCGGCGGTGTCCGCTTTCGAGAACGGCGCAAAGCGCGTCGTCATCATCGAGAAGCAGCAGCGTGCCGGCGGCAACTCCGTCATGGCCCGCGGCCTGTTCGCCTGCAAAAGCAGCGTACTGCGGCAGGCAATGGTCAAATCCGACAAGGACGAGATCTTCACCAACGCGATGAACTGGCACCACTACACCCGTGTGAACGGCCGTGTGCTCCGGGCATGGATCAACCAGTCCGGCAACACCATCGACTGGCTGCGCAAGCGGGCTGTGGAGTTTGAGGTAAATACCACCACCCGCATGACCTACGACATCGCCCCCCACTGGCATTGTGTGAAGGATTCCACCATGGCGACTCCTATGGCACATCTGGTGGAAGAGCTCTGCGACGTCATGGGCATCGACCGCCGCCTGGTGCAGACGGTGGAGGAATACAACGCCAACAAGGGCGACCCTATCTTCCACAAGGACGCCCGCTACCTGACCCCCATCGAGGGCGGAAAGTACTATGTGGCGAAATTCCGCCGCCACTGCTACGGCGTGATGGGCGGCCTGCGCATCAACTACCGCGCGGAACTGCAGGATGTGAACTGCGACTCCATCCCCGGCCTGTATGCCGCCGGCAACGATGCTAACAGCATTTATACCGATACCTACCCCTTTGTTCTCTCCGGCAATACGTCCAGCTTTGCCATCAACACCGGCCGCATCGCCGGCGAGCAGGCTGCGGCTTACGCAAAGACCCAGCACTGAGCACTCTCCCCGGTAAACCCGGTATTGCGCAACACCTCCGGGCGCGGCAGTCGACGGCCAAGCCCGATCTACACAGAAAAGAGATGTGGAGGTAAACTTTCATGAGTAAAAAAACGACTTATGTCGTGCCCGAACAGGATCGGGTCAGCGCAGCCAGCAAGCTGTGTTATTCCATCGGTTTTGCAGGTAAGGACACGTTCCAGGTCATCGCCAACAACTATCTGATGATGTTCCTGATGATGGTGGCTGGTCTGGACGGCGCGTTCATCGGCACGATGATGCTGGTCGCCCGGATCTGGGATGCCATCAATGACCCCATCCTCGACTCCATCGCCGACCGTACCAACTCCCGCTGGGGACGCTTCCGCCCTTATATCTTCTCTGCTGTTCCCATGGCCATTGTGTTCGCGCTGATGTTCTTCTGCCCGAACCTGAGCAACGGCGGCAAGATGGTGTACTACACTGTGGTGTACGTCTGCTACGGTATGATCTACACCATCCTTGAGGTGCCTTACTTTGGCCTGACCGGCGCAATGACCCACGATCCTCAGGAACGCGCCTCCATCACCGCATGGAGCCGCATCGTCTCCCGTATCCCCCAGTTCGCCCTCCCCCTGCTGCTGGCCTTCATGGTCAACAAGTTTGACGCTCCGGGCCTGCCCATCGGCGAGCACGGCGCGTTCTACACCGCTATCATCATCGGCATCATCGCCATTGTCTGCTCCCTGTTCTCCTTCTTCGGCTGCAAGGAGAAGGCGCTGGTGAACGCTGAGCCCGCCGCCAAGAAGTCCTCCGGTTTCCGCGACTTCTGGAATGTGCTGAAGGGCAATCGCGCCCTACTGGTGGTCATGATCGCCCAGTTGTTCTTCACCTTCAACACGATCCTGTGCGATATGCTGAACAGCTACTACCTGACCTACTCCCTCGGCTCTCCCGCACTGATCCTCGGCGTCGGCGTGTCCCTGGTGGCTGTGGGCGCCTGCATCGGTCAGTTCTTCTATCCCTATGTCTCCTCCGCCGCGGGCAGCTGCAAGACCATCATGGTCGCGGGCGTTCCCGTCTACTGCGCCCTGCTGGCCTGCTGCTACGTCGCCGGCAAAGTGTCCATTCCCCTGTACCTCGTGGTACTGATCCTGACCAACGTGCTGTCCGGTATGCTCCAGATCAACGTCATCAACCTCTGCTTTGAGGTGTGCGACAAGCTGGAGTGGAAGAACGGCGTCCGCGCTGACGCCACGGTGTTCGCCGTCGTGTCCTTCCTGATGAAGCTGGCCGCCGGTCTGGCCGCCACCATTGCCGGCTGGGGTCTGAAGCTGGTCGGCTTCCAGGGTATGGGTCCCGTCATGATCGACGTCACCCCCGCCATGGCCTCCGGTGTCGCCGTCCTGCGCTTCGCTCTGCCCGGCTGCCTGGCGCTGGTCTCCTTCATCGCTGTGCTGTTCTATCCCATCAAGAAGGATGAACTCGCCCAGATCCGCGCTGAGCTGGCCGAGCGCCATCAGAAGCAGCGCGCTGAATAAGATTTGACCCACTCTTTCTCTTCTCCCCCTGAAAAACATGACTGCCTCCGGCTCTGGCCGAGGGTAGTCAGCCTACTCAAAGAAACAGAGGTTTTCTCTATGCTGAAGTATCCCAATCTGCTCAAACCACTTGTGATCCGCAATTTTACGCTGAAAAACCGTATGGAGTCCGCAAACTCTCTGCCCCGTTTTCTGCAGGGTCCGGAAAAGTACCCCGCCGACTCCGTTATCACCCATTATGCCAACTGGGCCAAGTCCGGCGCAGCCATTGTTACCTGCATGGGCATCAATGACTTCAATGAGGACAAGCATATGCCCATGGAGGTGGACGGCCCCCATTTCCCGGACTTTGATCTCTACAACTCCCAGTGCCAGAACTACCTTCTGCAGCTGAGCGACGCCATCCACTATTACGGCGCCATCGCCTGCATGGACTTCTTTGTAGCCAGCAATAAGTATCCGATCCTGCACAAGAAGCCCCCCATGGACGAGGGCACACTGGAATACATCCAGCTGGACAACCCCATGGGCCATTCCCCGGCTCTACCCCCGAGCAGGTGGAGGCGTTTTACGATGACGTACGCGCCAAGGTGGCCGCGCTGGACGTGGCGACCATGGAGAAGGTGGCCGAGTCCTATGCTCAGCAGTGCAAAATCCTGAAGTTCCGGGGCTTTGACATGGCGTCCATCCATATGTGCTATCGCAGCCAGATGCCCGCCCGCTTCCTGTCCCCGGTGACGAACCACCGCACCGACGAGTTCGGCGGCAGCCTGGAAAACCGCGCCCGCTTCCCGCTGATGATCCTCAAACGTATCCGCGAGGAGGTCGGCCCCAACTTTATCGTTGAACTGCTGATTTCCGGCGAGGAGGACGACTTTGGCGGCTACACCCTGGACGACTGTGCGGCATTTTTTGTGCGAACCCTATGTGGACATCGCACAGATCCGCGCCAGCGACGCCGGTCCCAATCATCCGACCAACTATAACCCGGAGGAGACCCCTTTCCTGCGGCAGGCCGAGTACATCAAAAAGTCCGGTGTCAAAATGCTCATCGCCTCCGTGGGCGGATGGCAGAACCCGGAGACCTGCGAAAAGGCCATCGCCGAAGGTAAAATTGACATCGTCTCCATGGCCCGGGCGTGGGTGTCCAACCCGGATTACGGCAAGCTGGTCTATGAGGGACGCGCGGACGACATCGTCCCTTGCCTGCGGTGCAACAAGTGCCACGGCCGCGGCCCCAATGACCCGTTTGTTTCCGTCTGCTCCGTCAACCCGAAGATCGGCATTGAGCACCGCCTGCACCATCTGGTCAGCCAGCCCGGCCCCAGCAAGCGCATCGCCGTCATCGGCGGTGGCCCCGCCGGTATGAGGGCTGCCATGGATCTCTGTGACCGCGGACACAAGGTGACGCTTTACGAGAAGGAAGATCATCTGGGCGGCGCGATCTACCACTCCGAATTCGTGGACTTCAAGTGGACGCTCCGGGATTTCAAGAACTACCTCATCCATCAGGTAGAAAAGCGGGGCATTGACGTGCATCTGAACACCGCCGCCACCCCGGAGCTCATCGCTGCCGGAAACTATGACATCGTCATCGCCGCGCTGGGCGCAACGCCTACTAAGCCTCCCATTCCCGGTCTGGCCGAGCGGGCGACCGTCTTCGGTGCACAGGCCATGATCCATCCCGAACAGCTGGGACACAACGTGGTGGTCATCGGCGGCGGCGAGGTCGGCGTGGAGTACGGCATGAACCTTGCCAAAAAGGGACACGAGGTCACGGTACTGGAGATGCGGCCGCAGCTGGCCGTGGACTCCACCATGATCCACTTCCGCTCCATGTTCGTGGAGGCCTGGCAGGCCATTCCCGCCTTCCACGGCATCACCGGCGTGACTGTGACCGGCGTGGATGCAGACATCGTCAGCTATAAGGACGCCGACGGCACGGAGCACACCATTCCCGCCGATTCCGTAGTGGTCTCTGCCGGTATGAAGGCCAACCGGGACGAGGCACTATCCTATTACAACATCACCGACGGCTTCTATATGATCGGCGACTGCCGCACCCCTGCCACCGTTCAGCAGGCCATGCGCCAGGCCTTTGCCGCAGCATCAGAGATTTAAACCGGGTGGCTTTATTCTATGCAGCCAGTTCATGGCCCATAATAATGACAGCACTACAGCGCAGACGAATCAGTCTGCTGAATGCCAAGGAGGCAGACGCAATGCGTCTGCCTCCCAGTCTGTCGGCAAAGTTTTTTAGTTTTCCTGAGCACTTGGTGTGAGCGTAATGGGCATCCTCTCTGATTCAGAGGATGTCCATTGTTTTTATATGAGAGGAAATCTTATGTCCGTATGTGGTAAATTTGATTTTATTTCGGATTCCCGTTCTCTGCCTGTCTCGCCATCTCTGTCGCACATACGGCATACCTCGGCGGTCGTGCCCCTCTGAATCAGGCTCACCAGCTCCGCTCCGTGCAATAATTCCCATTTACCGCAGTATATGTGATCGTTGCCGCAATATGATTCTGTTTATATCGGTAAGACACAGTAAGTTCAGAATTTGTATCCCGGCTATTTTTGAGGTTTGTTGCAGCAACACTTGACCTGAGCGCAGATGCGATTGCTATGGCAAGTGCGGCCTGATCCAGCGGGCCATTCAGGTCTGCACACCGCTCAACCGCAAAGTTATAGCACCCATAGTCAGAACAGTCGAATTTGACCTCGGTCGCATACACACAATAAGTAAAGGGCACTGTGATCTCAGCAATATGCCCTGCACGATTCGCCGCCTGAATGGATCGAACCAAAGCTCCTGTCAGCCAGCGGACGATCTCGCCCGTCGCGTCACTTCTTGCATATCGGCTGCTCATCCGCTGAGCCTCGGCCTCAAACGCACGTTTATATGCAGCAAGGTCATTGGCGGCACTTTTTTGCCGACTCTCATGTCCGGCGTAAATAAGTTTTTCAAGTAAAAAGCCCGCAGCGGCGCCGATGATGATCCAGGCAGGCCAAGCCAGCATACTCTCCCCCGTCAACCCATAATTAGCCTTGTATACGAAGCGAAAAAAACCGACAACAATACCGCACCCGATGCCGCCGCCCACTAGGCCCAATTTTTTGGGTTTGTCGCTCACACTGCGAATGCGGTCCATATCAGTGCCATAACCGGGAAAGTGGTCAAATGTCATTTCACGGGCTCCCCTTCTCAGATTTTCTCTTTCAACCCTTTTGCTTTCAAGCTGCTTTCAGTAAATTGTACTATATCCCCGCATCATCGTCAATGCGGTGTACAGGCAAAGAAAAAGGTCTGAAATCAACAGATTTCAGACCTTTGGTGGAGATAAGCGGGATCGAACCGCTGACCTCTTGAATGCCATTCAAGCGCTCTCCCAGCTGAGCTATACCCCCATATGCAGTTGCTGTCTGCGGCTCATCGCCAGCGAACAAATATTATTATAACGGCATAATACGCAAATGTCAACAACTTTTTTCATTTTTCTTTTCTGACATTTCTCTCGTATACAAGTTCAGCCTCCGGGCAGACTAGAGCTATGAAATGGATCTGGAATTTTTACCTTTACAGCTTCTTTGGTTTTCTACTGGAAGTTGTCTATGCCCGGCTGACCCGGGCAAAAAAGCGTGACCGCAAATGCCGTCTACTTCTGCCGCTCTGTCCGGTATATGGGCTTGGCGCTGCTGTATTGAGTGCTCTGCCGGAGTTGGTCACCGCCAATCTGCCGTTGCTTTTTCTGGGCGGCGCATTGAGCGCGACCGCAATAGAATACGCCGCCGCAGTCTTTTATGAAACGGTATGGCACGTCCGTTTCTGGGACTACTCTGACTGCTTTGGGAGTGTGCAAGGGCGGATCTGCCTTCCATTTGCGCTGATCTGGGGGGCGCTCGGCGTTGTACTGGTGCGCTGGGCACTGCCATTGACCGACCGATTCACGGCCCTTCTGCCTCCCTGGCTGCTGCTCCCCTGTACCGCACTCTATCTGGTCGACTTCGTACTGACAAGTTTTATTCTGCATCGGACAGGTTCTACGTCGGCTTTGCAGTGGTACAGGAATAAATCGGCCTGATCCCGGCCACAATAGGCTCAGCGGCTCAGCCGCAACAAATTCAGGAGGTCTTTTACTATGGATCAGATCAATCACAGCATCGCATGTTCCGTCAAAAGCTGCGCGCATCACGCAGGCAATCAGGGCTACTGCACGCTGAACAGCATCAAGGTCGGCTGCTGCACCCCCGAGGTCACCCAGTGCGACAACACCGAATGCGCTTCCTTTAAGGCCGGCAAAAACTGCGGCTGTAACTGACCCGGCACACAAAAAAAGGGGAGCCGTCATGTGACGGTTCCCCTCTCATTCTTGATGCGTACTCAGCCAATTCAGCAGAGCTTCCCGTTCATTGGGCACTTCCCCATCCAGCACAGCCTTCAGCAGAAATTCCAGCCTGCGGCCCACCTCGGGCCCCGCAGGCGTTCCAAGGGCGATCAAGTCACCGCCCTTGACGGCCAGCCGCTGGACGGACCAGCAATCGCCCTCCGCCTCGGCCCGATCGACCAGTGCGCGAAAATCACTCTGCTGTTTCAGCTTTTCCGCACGGTGGAACTGAGACTGGCTCAGCACATCCGCCCGGCGCAGCTCCAGCAGCTTTCGGGTCAGCTCCAGGCCGTATTTCCCCAGAAATCGCCGGGTCTGCGCCATGGTCTGAGGCATGGGACTGTCATGCATCCCCACCAGCGTCTCCACCTGAAGCCGGGTGTCATTGTCACACCTCAGCCGCAGGAGGGCCGCATGGGCCAACTCCTTACTGCGTCGGTTATGGCCGTAAAAATGGGAAATACCCGCCTCATCCCGGGTCTTGCAGTCCGGCTTGCCCGTATCGTGGAGCAGAGCAGACAACCGCAGCACCACGTCCGGCCGCACAGCAGCCACCGTACGGGCTGTATGATGCCAGCCGTCGGAGTCATGATGCGGGTTGTTCTGGTCAAAGTCAAACAGCGGCTCTACCTCAGGCAGAATCACCGCAAATACATCCCGGAATTCCAGCATCAGGCGGGCGCAGCCCGGGCTGACAAGGAGTTCCTTCAACTCAGCGAAAACACGCTCTGCCGCGATCCGGTGCAGATCCTCACGGCAGCGATGAATGGCTTCCGCTGTGGCGGATTCGATTTGAAAGTCAAACCGGCCCGCAAAGCGCAGCGCCCGCAGAATGCGAAGGGCATCCTCAGAGAACCGCTCTTCCGGCTCCCCTACCGCCCGAATCAAACCGTTTTTCAGATCTTCACACCCGTCATACAGGTCAACGAGGCCAAATTTTGAGTGATATGCCATCGCGTTGATGGTAAAATCCCGCCGGGCGAGATCGCTGGCCAGATCCCGCACGAAGCGCACGGAATCCGGACGACGGTGGTCTGTGTAGGCCCCCTCTGTGCGGAAGGTCGTAATCTCAAACCCCTCGCCGCCGGACATCACCATGACCGTCCCATGGCGGATGCCTGTCTCGTGGATGCGGAAGTCCGCCAGCACGGACTCCAATTCCTCCGGCAGAGCGCTGGTGCAGATATCCCAGTCGTGGGGCTGTATGCCCATCAGCAGATCGCGGACACAGCCGCCCACAAACCACGCCTCATAGCCCGCACGGTTCAACCGGTTAATGAGTTCCAGCCCCGCCTGCGGCAGACTGCTGTGGTCGATCCTGCACTCCATGCGCTCACCTCCGTTTGCTTCTAATATAAATTATTATAGCAAATTTTCCGGCTCAGGCAAGCGCAATCTTACCAGTTATCCTTTTCCTCTGCGTAAAGCTCCGGCAGGATCGCGGCCAGATTAGTAAACTCCTTGATGTTATGACCAAAAAGCGCACGAGGCACCATCTCCGGCACGGACGCGCCATCCGGCACCAGTTTGACGATCTCGCCCTGTTCATTCAGGCCGTACCCCATCCAGAAGTGAGATTTGAACCAGATGCCGCCTTCCGCGGCCACGGCCTTGTGGGTCATAACGGCGGGAGAGTCGCTGACGCCCACCGCGCACACCATGGTGGAGCAGGTCGGAGTTCCAATCTTGCGCATGTCATAGCCCAAATCGGCGGGCTTTTTAAAGGTCAGCTTCAGCGGATCAGGGCCAAGGCCGATATCCTCCAGAATATCGTGGGTGACGCCCCAAGTCTTTTCATTGTTGGGCACTGCCGGATCCAGCACATAGGCGGCATTCATCGCCTTGGCATAATAGTGATCCTCCGGATCCCAGATCTTATAGCGCAGGTCAGAACCCACGCTGTGCCATCCAAACCACCAGTCGATCATCTCCGGCGTCACACCGGGCATGAAGGTGGCGTTGGCAACAAAGCCGGTGCCATTGGGCGCCACGGTAAAGCCCACAGCGAGCCTGATGTCCTTGTCATCCAAAAAGTCGTTGCGCCGTTCGATAGGCGTCGCCAGTGCCGGATCCGCCATGGGTGCCTGCCAGATATCCAGCTTTTCCTGCGGGATGGCGGCCATTTCCCGGAAATAATACTTCGCATATGGGAGCTTCTTCTCTTCTTCAGTAATAGGGACCATATGAAAACCTCCTATTGTTGTTTTTCTTATTTTAACATACAGCAAGCCGGAATGGCTCCCCTTTTTTCAACAATACAACAACATTCTGTTCACTTCATACAACCGAGGGCACTTAACCTTACGATACACAATTTTATAAAAAGAAAAAACAGGTTCTGCAAACGCAGAACCTGTTTTAAAATGGTACGCCCGAAGGGACTCGAACCCCCAGTAACTGGAACCGGAATCCAGTGCCTTATCCATTAGACCACGGGCGCATCTAATCAAGATCTTATTTATTATAGCACAAATCACAGAAAAGTAAAGGGGCAAAGAAAACTTTCATTCTGCCCCCGCACGTTTATCGTGCGGGGGCAGAATTGATCGTGGTCTTATTCCTCAGAGCCTTCGGCGTCCACAGAGACGGCGACGGTCTCCGCTTCGCTGATGAGCTCATCGACTTCCTCGATCTCGGCTGCATCGCTCTGGACTGCGCCCTCATCGTCGATCTCATCAGCCTGACGATACTGGCTCAGGCCGGAACCGGCAGGGATCAGCTTGCCGATGATAACGTTCTCCTTCAGGCCCAGCAGAGGATCGACCTTGCCGCTGATGGCGGCCTCGGTCAGCACCTTGGTGGTCTCCTGGAAGGAGGCAGCGGACAGGAAGGAATCGGTGGCCAGAGATGCCTTGGTGATACCCAGCAGCAGACGGGTGCAGGTGGGCAGCTTCAGCTCCTCGCCGTTCTCGTTGACCTCGCCGGCGTCAATGCGGGCCTGAACGGCGGCCTTGGCGTCCTCAAAGTCGATGAGGTTGATGGTGGAGCCGCTGAGCAGCTCGGAATCACCGGCCTCCTCAACGCGGACCTTGCGCATCATCTGGCGGCAGATGACCTCGATATGCTTATCGTTGATGTCAACGCCCTGGCTGCGGTAAGGCTTCAGAACTTCCATGACCAGGTACTCATGCAGCGCGGAGATACCGCGGATCCGCAGAACGTCCTGGGGATACAGGGCGCCGGGCACCAGCTGGAAGCCCTTCTCCACCCGGTCGCCTTCCTTGACCAGCAGGCTGGAGTAAGGCAGCAGGTA
>OGCO01006488.1_pt1 | contig 10305 bp, 10 predicted proteins | sample 1570171 | NCBI WGS metagenome assembly OGCO01 (sample SAMEA4370583, study PRJEB24528) | human gut metagenome | reverse complement strand
ATGCACTGGATTCCAAGCTGCACAGCGTACCGGATTGCCAATCCATCATCAAGAAAGCCATTGTCACCCGATTGCAGGCACATTATTCCGCCTCCTGGCTGATGGAAACTGGACCGATTCATCAGGTACAATTCACCATCCGCAAAAATCTTGCAACCATTTACTTGGACACTTCCGGAATCGGCCTGCACAAGCGTGGATACCGCAAGCATGCCAACGCTGCTCCCATTAAAGAAACCCTGGCAGCCGGCATTGTTGATCTCGCACACGTCCGCAGCGACAGTATCGTCTGTGATCCGTTCTGCGGAAGCGGTACCTTCCTGATTGAAGCTGCTTTCAAAGCCCTGCACATTGCCCCTGGTCTGAACCGCCGCTTTCGTGCAGAAACCTGGGATTGCTTCCCGCAGCGCATCTGGCAGGATGCCCGTGCAGAGGCCATTGCCGCCATCCGAAAGGATGCTGCCTTTGAAGCGTACGGCTGGGACAATGACCCGGAAGCCATTGCCTTAACAGAAGAAAATGTCCGCAAGGCGGGCGTAAAGCCCCGCATTCAGATCATGCAGCGAGACATTGCAGATTTCACACCGCCGGATGCGCAAACCATCACCATCTGCAATCCGCCTTATGGGGAACGGCTTCTGGATTTACAGGCGGCACAGTCCCTCTACCGCATCATGGGAGAAGTTTTCCCGGTCACCAAGGAGCACACCTGCTACATCATTTCCCCAGATCAGGAGTTTGAAACCTACTTTGAACATCCTGCAACCAAAAAGAGAAAGCTCTATAATGGCATGATTCCCTGCCAGTTATACATGTACTTTTAACACAAATGCCCTGCAAGTTTTCACGAACTGGCAGGGCATTTTCCGGATCTTTCTATTTACAAACCATGCGGCATATGGTATAATAAACACAGAGCAGAAAGGAGGTTTCTTCATGGTTCCGATTTGTGTATTTTGGGGCATTTTACTGGTGGTATCTGTTGTTGCAGAAGTTTGTACCCAGCAGTTGGTTTCCATCTGGTTTGCCGCTGGTGCGCTAGTAGCATGCTTTGCAGCATTATTTGGCGCTTCTGCACTGGTTCAGGTTATCCTATTCCTTGCAGTGTCCATCATTCTGTTAATCCTGACACGCCCAATTTTAAAACGAGTTATGCGGTTCCATATCCAGGACACCAACTTAAAACAAGATCTTGGAAAGTATGCAACTGTCATTCAAGCCATTGATCCCATGAAAGGAACCGGACGGGTTCGGTTAGAGGATGTCGATTGGATTGCCATTTCCAGTTCCAATACACCGATTCCAGAAGGCACAACGGTTCGGGTCGATGCAGTCGACGGCACCAAACTGCATGTAACCGCCATCCCGCAGACAGAGCCTGTATCTGCTGCACCAACTGAAAAGGAGTAAACACATATGGAAGTTTCATTCATTATCGGCATTGCCGTTCTGATTTTTCTTTTGATTCTCATTATATCCTGCATCAAGATTGTTCCGCAGGCCAATATTTTCGTCATCGAACGATTCGGCGCTTTTTATAAAGCATGGAATACTGGTATTCATTTTCTAGTACCCTTCATGGATCGCGTTGCCAAGAAAGTTTCCATCAAGGAACAAGTGGTGGACTTCAAGCCGCAGGCTGTCATTACCAAAGATAATGTTACCATGCAGATTGATACCGTTGTCTTCTTTCAAATCACCAACGCCATTCAGTATACCTATGGGGTAGAGCGTCCGATTGCAGCCATCGAAAACTTGACCTCGACCACACTGCGAAACATCATTGGAGAACTGGAATTGGATGCCACTTTGACCTCTCGTGACCTGATTAACACCAAAATTACCGATGCACTGGATCACGCAACCGATCGCTGGGGCATCAAAGTCATCCGTGTAGAATTGAAAAACATTCTGCCGCCGCATGAAATTCAGGAAGCCATGGAAAAGCAGATGAAAGCGGAACGAGAAAAGCGGGAAAAGATCAAACAGGCAGAAGGAGAGCAGCAGTACCAAGTCACCGTTGCACAAGGTGAAAAGGATGCCAAAATTCTGCGTGCACAAGCTGAAAAGGACGCTGCCATCTTAAAGGCGCAGGCAGATAAGGAAGCTATGATTCTTCGTGCAGAAGCTGTTAAGGAACAGAAAATCCGGGAAGCTGCCGGTGAAGCAGCTGCTATTGAAATGGTACAAAAGGCATTGGCAGACAGTTTGGTAAAACTCAATCAGGCGAATCCAAATGAACAGGTCATTCAGCTAAAGGCACTGGAAGCTTTTGCAAAAGCAGCAGACGGCAGAGCTACGAAAATCATCATTCCCAGTGAAATCCAGGGCTTAGCAGGATTGACTGCCGGTATCAAGGAAATTGTCACCAGTGACAAACAGGATCCTCCGGCAAATGCATAAAGGCAGTTTATCTTCCTGTAAATGTTCGACAAAATAACCAAAAAAAGGCGGCAATTTGCCGCCTTTTTTTGGCGCTCGAAAATGATACAATGCTATTGCAACATCATTAGGTTTGTTGTATAATGAGTATGGCGCTGCAAGAAATGTTTCCAAAACAGAAGCTGCATGCAACGCAATTATTTTTACTTTTTTCTTTTATTATATTTTTTAATTTTCAAAAAATCATGCTCTTTTTTTCGAGCGCAAGTTTCCTTTTTACTGGCCTTTTTTCGGTAAAAAGTGCCTGCTGAAAAAGAATGTTCCAGTAAAATGGTATGCATGATTTACAATACACAACAGAACGAGGCAGTACCATGGTATTTTCAAATCTATTTTTCTTGTATCTTTTCTTCCCCATTTGTTTCATCAGCTATTTTGCAACCAAAAATGCAACGCGAAACACGGTATTAATTCTCTTTTCACTCCTGTTTTATGCATGGGGAGAACCGGTTTTTCTATGGTTGCTGCTGCTCAGTTCCGTGATAAACTTTGCCATTGGAAAAGGCATGGAACGCCATGCAGATCAACCAATCGGAAAGATCGCTTTTGGATTCGGTTTGATCTTTAATTTAGGCTTTCTGCTGGTCTTTAAGTACACTGGCTTTCTAATTGAGAATTTAAATGCTGTTTTCTCTTCTCATATTCCCATTCCGGACATGCATCTGCCAATCGGCATCAGTTTTTATACATTCCGAGCACTTTCTTATATCATCGACTGCTACTGGGGAAAGGTCAAACCAGAAAAAAGCTATCCGCAATTTCTGTTGTTTCTCTCCCTCTTCCCCACCATTGTAGCAGGGCCAATCGTCCGCTACAGCACCATTGGACATGAACTGCGCAGCCGTACGGTAACACCAACCGATTTGAGCGAAGGATTCACCCGGATTGTCATTGGGCTGTCCAAGAAGGTCATTCTTTCCGATCACCTAGGCGATATTGTGACACAATTTCTCGGCAATGATGTCATCGGCAACCAAACCACACTGGGTGCTTGGTACGGTGTCATCTTGTACTCCATGCAAATTTACTTTGACTTTTCCGGTTATTCCGATATGGCAATCGGAATCGGCCGTGTATTTGGATTCCATTTTGATGAAAACTTCCGGCATCCATTCCTCTGTAAGGATATTACAGAGTTCTGGCAGCGCTGGCATATTTCTCTCGGTACCTTCTTCCGAGACTATGTACTGTACATCCCGATTTTCGGCAAACGCAGAAAATACGGCGGACTGTTTCTGGTATGGTTCTGCACCGGCTTATGGCACGGCGCAAGCTGGAACTACATCATTTGGGGACTGTATTATGGCTGTTTCGTGCTCTTTGAACAGCTGATGGGCAAAAAGCGGATGCGTTCCATCCCAATTGTTCTGCGGCACCTATACAACAAATTGGTCATCATCATTGGATTTGGCATCTTTTATTTTGAGGATACGAAAAAGCTCGGCATTTTCCTGAAAACGCTCTTTGGATTCGGTGGAAACGGCTTCTCCAATGCCATTGTTACCACCTCTTTCCAAAACAATGTTTTCCTGATTCTCTTAGCATTGATCTGCTGCTTCCCACTCCTAAAGATTCCAAAAGCAATGATGCAGAAAAGCCCTGCCATGCACATCACGCTTTCCTTTGCCGGAACGCTCTGCTGTGTGGCATTGCTGATCATCAGCAGCATTCTGCTGGTTGATGCAACCAACAAACCATTTCTCTACTTACGATTCTAACAAAACAACCTTCTAAACCACATGCGGAAAGGAGCTTTACAACAACATGCCGCAAGATTCTCTTTCTTCCAACAACTCCTCCACCAATTCTGAACGAGGGGCATCCAAGCAGCCTACTGCCTCCAAACAACAGACTGCAACCGGCACCAGACGTCCCACTCCCCGAAACAGCCGCAAAAAGAAACTGGCACTGGCATCTCAAATGGGTGCCTCCATGCGAGTCTGCGTACTGGGAGCGCTAACAGTTGGATTTTCCATTTTCCTACTCGTTGGAAAACGTCCAACCATGTCGGCAGAGGAAAACCGTGCACTCGCAAAATTCCCGAAATTCAGCATGTCCTCTTTCCTGGATGGCAGCTATACAGCAGGCATTTCGACCTTCTATAATGATACGGTTCCCTGCCGAAGCAATTTTAAAAGCATGATTGCCACATTAAAAAGCCATGCCGGCAAACAGAGCGATGATACGGCTGTCTTTTTTGGGGATATTGCCGCTGTCAAATCAAATGGGCAAAATACGCAATCTGATTCGGATCCAGCGACAACAGATGCTGCCGCTGCAAGCACAGAGGTTCCAAACGGCAGCACGCCAGCTATTACCACCACAACCCAGGCAGAACCGGATACCCCGCCGGTTGAAATCGGAGACGGTATCATTCTGGTGGACAAACGTGCCATCAATGTATACGGCGGAAGCTTCACCAATGGAGACGAATACGCCTCTTACCTGAACCAGTTCCAGCAACAGCTGGGCAGCAAGGTACAGGTTTACTCCCTGGTGGCACCGACTGCGGTTTCCTTCTATCTGCCGTCCAGCTACGCCAGCTATACTGGCAGTGAAATCGATAATATCGACAACATCAACAAGCACCTTTCCGGTGTCAAATCGGTTGATGCGTATCATGCACTGGAAGCACATACCAGCGAAAACATCTATGCACGTACTGACCACCACTGGCTACCGCTGGGTGCATATTATGCCGCACAGGAATTCGCCAAAACAGCAAACGTTCCGTTCCCGGATTTGTCAACTGGCTATACCGCTACCACAAAGAGCGACTATGTAGGAACCATGTACTCCTTTACCAACAGTGCAACCCTGCGAGATAATCCAGAGGACTTTACCTATTATACTCCGAAAAATCACTACACCACCTATTACTACGATACCAGCTATAACAATGAGTATACCGGTGATTTGCTCATCAATCTGGACAATGTAGATCCGGTTAGCTACTATCTGGTCTTCATGGGCGGTGACGAAAAGATCACAAAGATTCAAACAGACTGCACCAACCAACGGAAACTGGTCATCATCAAGGATAGTTATGGTAACGCACTGGTTCCCTGTCTCACCAGTTCCTTCTCGGAAATTTATGTCATCGACATGCGGTATTTTAATTTAAATGCCGTTTCCTTCATCAAGCAAGTTGGTGCAACCGATGTTCTGTTTGCAATGAATACATTTAGTGCAACTGGCGGCAATCGCACCTGCCTGCAAACACTGCTGACTCAATAAAAGGAGGTTCTTCTTCATGCAAGAATTGCAATACCCATTCGATGCTGCATGGATTTTAAAAAATCGAAAGAAAATCAAAAAAGCCCTGCTTGCAGATGGCACCACACGCTTTGAAAAGCGGATTGCGGTACTGGGCGGTTCCACAACCAACGACATTGTCTCCATTTTGGAGCTGTTTCTGCTGAATATGGGCATTGCGCCGAAATTTTATCAATCCGAATATGCACAGTACTGGCAGGATGCCATGTTCCCCAATCCAGAACTGGAAGCCTTTGCACCAGACTTAATCTTCATCCACACAACAACCCGCAACATCACGGCATTTCCAAAAGATCTTTCTGCCTCCAAGGAAGAAGTCGATGCAGCACTGGAGCAGCAGTTCCAGCATTTTACCCAAATGTGGGAGCGGATTCAATCGGTTTACCATTGCCCCATCATTCAAAACAACTTTGAGCTACCACTGTTCCGTCTGTTGGGAAACAGTGAAGCATCCAATCCGCATGGAACAGTCAATTTCATCACCCGACTCAACTGCAAATTCTACGAATATGCACAGTCCCACACAGATTTTTATATTCATGATATCAATTACCTGTCCGCCTGCTATGGACTGGATGCCTGGTCCGATCCCTCTTACTGGTATCTGTACAAGTATGCACTTTGCGTACCTGCCATTCCGGATTTTGCATTTAGCTTAAACCGCATCATTCAGTCCATTTTCGGCCGCAATAAAAAGGTGCTGGCACTGGATCTGGACAATACCCTTTGGGGCGGCGTCATTGGAGACGATGGACAGGAAGGCATTGAAATCGGACAGGAAACCTCCATGGGACAGGCTTACGATGAATTGCAGCGCTATCTGAAGGAACAAAAAAAGCTTGGCGTTCTGCTCACAGTCTGCTCCAAAAATGAACCGGAAAATGCCCTGTTGGGACTGAATCATCCCAACGGCGTTTTAAAGCCAGATGATTTTGTCTGCATCCAGGCGAACTGGGACAGCAAAGATCAGAACATTCTCAAAACTGCCCAGACGCTCAATCTGCTTCCGGAAAGTTTTGTCTTTGTTGACGACAACCCGGCAGAACGTGCCATCGTATCCGGACAAATTGCAGGCATTGCCGTACCGGAATTTGACAGCGTAGAAGAATGCCTGATGGTACTGGATCGCAGCGGTTATTTTGAAGTTACCACGCTTTCTAAGGATGATGCCAACCGAAACGAAATGTATCGTGCCAACGTACAGCGTGCACAGCTACAGCAAAGTTTCGCCGATTATACCGAATATTTGCACAGCTTGGACATGCATGCTTCCATTACGGATTTTGACCCGATTTCCATGCAGCGCATTGTGCAGCTAACCAACAAGAGCAATCAGTTTAACCTGACCACTCGCCGCTACACCAAAAGCGATATGGAAGCCGTTGCGGCAAGCCCCAATCACATCCGTCTCTGCGGTCGTCTGCGGGATAAGTTCGGCGATAATGGAATTGTTTCCGTTGTCATCGGCGAACAGATTGAGCAGACCCTGCACATCGACCTCTGGTTGATGAGCTGCCGGGTATTGAAACGCGACATGGAACTTGCCATGCTGGACGAACTGGTTGCCCAATGTCAGGCACGTGGCATTCATACCATCATCGGCTATTATTATAAAACAGCGAAAAACGCAATGGTACAGAATCTGTATGGCTCCTTTGGATTCACCCAGACAGAAGCCTTTGAAAACGGAGACAGTACCTGGACGCTTTCCATTGATTCCTATCAACCCAAAAATCACGTCATTCAAGTCAACGAAAAGGAGATCGCAGCATTATGACACATGCAGAAGTATTAGACGCTTTGACCAACGTATTCCGGGACGTTTTTGACGACAATTCCATCGTCATCAACGACCAAACCACCGCCAACGACATTGAAGACTGGGACAGCCTCGAACACATCAACCTGATCGAAGCCGTTGAAAAAGAATTCAATATGCGCTTTCAGATGCGGGAAGTATCCGGCATGAAAAATGTCGGAGAAATGGTGGACATTATCATTGCCCGTGCAAAGCCGAAAAAGAAAAAACGTGGTTTCTTCCGTTAAGCTCCAGCCTATTGCAGCAGCTCCTCCCGCATTTGCGTGAGGAGCTTTTTTTCTCGCCTGGATACCTGCACCTGAGACATATCCAGCAGTTTCGCCGTTTTCGTTTGCGTTAAATTATGAAAATAACGCAGTTCCAGCAGCATGCGGTCTTTTGGATCCAGCGCTGCCATCAGCTGCCGCAACGCCAGAATGTCACTGATTTCCTCGTCAGGTGCCTCTACTGGAATTTCCAGCGGTGCTTCATCCTCTCCACCGCTGGTCAAGGAAAGTACGGGCTGCGTCACACAAAGTGCCTGTGCAGCATCTTCCTGTGCAATTCCTGTCTCCTTACAAAGCTCTGTTAAAGTCGGCTCCCTGCCATACTGCTGCTGAAAGCGTTCCCGATGCTGCTGCAACTTTCTGGCACATTCCTGCAAGCCACGACTGACTTTTACCGTTCCGCCGTCCCGAAACAAGCGCTTGATCTCTCCGAGAATCACTGGCACGGCATAGGTCGAAAACTGTACCCCTCGCTCCCGGTCAAACGCTTTGACTGCCTTGAGCAGTCCAACACAACCAGCGGAATACAGCTCTTCATATTCAATGCCACGTCCTCGAAAACGATTGGCACAGTGATGCACCAGTCCTAATTTTCTTCTGCCAAAGGCGGATTTACAACGCCCGGCATGCTGATTGCCCCAACTTTTTCCGCATAATAACGGTGGTTCCCTTTCCGACGGTACTGCGAACGGAAAGATGATCCATAAAACTTTGCATCACAGCAAAGCCCAGTCCGGCACGTTCTTCCTCCGGTGCTGTGGTAAACATCGGTTCCATTGCCTGCTCCACATTGGGAATGCCGCAGCCTCGGTCTTTGATGCGAATATAGACTTCCCTGTCCTCCAGCAGCTTAATATGTAATTCGACGTTGCCGCTGCTATTGCGATATCCATGTACAATGCAGTTGGTGACCGCTTCGGACACCGCTGTTCGAATATCTGCCAGCTCCTCTACGGTTGGATCCATCTGAATCAAAAATGCAGATACAACCGCTCTTGCCGTATGCTCATTTTCTGAAATTCCGGGAAAAATAAATTGAATGGCATTTTGTACGTGCATGCTCACACCTCCTTGCTGCTGACGACTTTGGCAATCCGCTCAATGCCTGAAATGCGAAGTACCCTGCGAATGTGCTGCGGCGGATCCAAAATTAAAACTTGTCCGCCCAGGCTCTGCATCAGCTGATGGCGTCCCATAATCAAACCAATTCCGGAACTATCCATAAAGGTCACCAAATGAAAGTCCAAATAGAGCAGAACCGGTTCCTGATCCCGTACGGCTGCATCGATTTCTTTGCGAATGGATCCGGCACAATGATGATCCAATTCTCCTTCCAGTACGGCTGTCATGCAGTCGTCTGTCTGTTGGATGGTAACTGTCATGCATGCATTCCTCCTTTACTTCTATGCATGGTTTTCTTTATTGTAGCAATTCCATCCTGCAAATTTTGTCAAATTCCCGTACGGCATATGATTTTTTTGCAGGGCATCTGTTTTCTCTTGTCTATATATTCAAAAAGAGCCGGTCAAATGCATTTTGACCGGCTCTTTCGCAAAGCGTATGATCGTTTTAAAAACCTTACAGACTCATTTTCTTGTCTGTCAGCCACACTGTCAGGGCATACAAACCTACTCCGAACACAATAGTCAGAACCAAAGAAAATACCAATGGTGTAGCAGTAAAATTAACCACAACAGAAACAGCTTCCGATGCGGACATTGCTTCCGTATTGATTCCCATGCTAGGCGATAAAAAGTCTCCAAACAGGAACGTACCTAAATAAGTAATGATAGATTCGACTGTGTTAATTCCAATCCAGAACAAGAATGCAACGAGATTGCCACCTTTTTGATTGCCCAGCAGCGTTCTGGACAATGCAATAGCTGCAAAAATACCAACAATATTGGCAAACCAGTTGATTACCAAGGTGATCAACCACAAAATGATGTAGCCCCAGTTGCCCTTCATGGCATCCATAACAGGACGGATGATCATATCCACCAAAGAAGCGCCATCGGATTGATCATGGAAAACAAGCAGGAAACTTGGTACTGCAAAAACCCCTTCCAGCAGCAAAATGCCAATCAGTCCGATAAATCCAACCAATAGCTTGGAAGCAATAATTTTTGCGGTAGACTGCGGCGTCATAAAGAGCAGATAGCCTGGTTTTTTCGAAATGTCATTGTAATACAGCATAAAGCTGAATACCATTGCCGCAAAAAATCCGCCAATAAAAATCAGAAATGCCAGTATCATCGAAATGACAAACGGGGTTTCAAAATTTCCATAGTATCCAATTAAAAACAAAAGTTCTGTAATGGCAATGATTGCAACGGTTACCAGAAAGAACATTCTGGTTTTTCGTAATTCATATTTCATTAATTTTAACATACGGCATCTCTCCTTACTGCTGCGTCTGGGAATTGGAATCGGAATTGGATGAAGTCTGCTGCTGCGGCTGCACCGTTGGCGGCACTTGCTGCTGCGGCACAACTGGCGGAA
>OGCO01006487.1_pt1 | contig 10309 bp, 7 predicted proteins | sample 1570171 | NCBI WGS metagenome assembly OGCO01 (sample SAMEA4370583, study PRJEB24528) | human gut metagenome | reverse complement strand
GAAGAATTCAATGTAATTGTTATTAGAAATGTATTGATAAAAATAATTGGTATAATATGTATTTTTACTTTTGTAAAAACAAAAGCAGACTTATCTTTATATGTTTTTATTTATTCAGGAACGTTATTGTTAGGAAATTTATCAATGTGGCTTACAATAAATAAACATATTACGAGAGTACCTTTTAAAGAATTAAAAATTATAAAACATTTAAAACCAACACTTATTCTATTTTTTCCACAAATAGCTATTTCAATCTATACTGTTTTAGATAAGTTAATGATTGGGTTAATAACTAATAATACAACACAAATTGGATATTATGAACAGGCACAAAAAATCATAAAATTATCGCTAACAGTTGTTACATCTTTAAGTACGGTTATGCTCCCAAGAATAGCTCATTTATATGCTAATGATGATCAAGAAAAAATTATTGATTACACAAAAAAATCATTACAATATACATTAGCTATTTCTTGTCCAATAATGTTTGGAATCATGGGTATTGCTACAAATTTAATACCCTGGTTTTTAGGAGATGAATTTATACCTTCAATAAATATTTTGTTTGTAACTTCACCAATTCTTGTCTTTATTGGAATAAGTAATATTGTTGGATTTCAATATCTAATACCTACACAAAGACAAAAAATATATACTTTATCAACAATATTAGGATCAGTTGTCAATCTTTGTTTAAACTGTATTCTAATTCCATATTTACTTTCTTTTGGAGCGGCAATAGCTTCGGTTGCTGCAGAATTAAGTGTTGATTTATTTCAATTAGTATGTATAAGAAAAGAAATAAATTTTGTAGATGTAATAAAAAAATCAAAATCTTATTTCATAGCTTCGTTTGTAATGTTTATTGGAATTTATTTATTGTCAAAATATTTGTATCCTTCAGTAATGATGACAGCAATCTTAATAGCAATAGGAGGTATTATCTATCTAGTTATGTTACTTATATTAAGAGATGAGTTATTATTTGGAACAGTAAAGAAAATTTTAAAAAGGAGATCATAAATGAGACATGCAATATTAATAACAACTCATGATAATGTGGAAATATCAAAAAATTTATTGTCTTTGTATGATGATAAAAATATTGATTTTTATTTTTTAATTGATAAAAAAGCAAAATCTTATAATGAAGAGGTATTAAAGGATATATGTAAAAAATCTAATGTATATTTTGTTCCAAAAATTAATATTTATTGGGGATCATTTTCACAAATACAAGCAGAGTATATATTATTAGAAAATGCTGTAAAGAAATCATATGATTATTATCATTTGATTTCTGGATGTGATATACCTTTATATACAAAAAATGAATTCTTTGATTTTTTTGAACAAAATAAAGGAAAAGAATTTGTTGAATATAGTCCAAAAGAAATAGCTGAAAAAAATAAAGTACAAGATCGAGTTAAATATTATTATGCTTTTATGGAATCTGTTAGAGAAAAATCAGCAATCAAGAGAAAGCCTAAGACTTTTTTAAGAGAATTCTTTTTGAAACTACAAAAATTATTAAAGATTGATAGAACTAAAGGGAAAGAATTTCAATATGGTTCAAATTGGTTTGATATAACTGACGATTTTGCTAAATACGTATTAAAAAATAAACCATGGGTTATTAAACATTTAAGAAAACATGTTGTGCAGATGAACTATTCTTACAAACATTACTTTTTAATTCTCCTTTTTATTCAAATAATTATTATTGTTTAAATGAAAAAAATAGAATACTTCAAAGAAATAGATATACTGATTGGACAAGAGGACAACCATATACATTTAAAAAAGAAGATTATAATGAAATAATTAATATTAAGGAATCATTGTTTATAAGAAAATTTAATTATAAAAATGATGCCGAAATAGTTAATAAATTATTTGATTGGTTAAGAAAGAAGGGATAAGAGATGAAATATGATTACTTAGTAGTTGGTTCGGGATTGTTTGGTGCAATCTTTGCTCATGAAGCAACAAAAAAAGGAAAAAAAGTATTAGTAGTAGATAAAAGATCTAATATTGCAGGGAATATCTATACAAAAGAAGTAGAAGGAATTAATGTGCATGAATATGGGGCACATATCTTCCATACAAACAATAAGAAAGTATGGCAATATGTAAATCAATTTGCTGAATTCAATAGATTTACAAATTCACCAGTAGCAAACTACAAAGGTGAACTTTATAGTTTACCTTTCAATATGTACACATTTAATAAAATGTGGGGTGTTGTTACACCAGAAGAAGCAACAAAGAAAATTGAAGAACAAAGAAAAGAAATTACACATGAACCTACTAATTTAGAAGAACAAGCAATCTCTTTAGTAGGTAGAGATATCTATGAAAAATTAATTAAAGGTTATACTGAAAAACAATGGGGTAGAGATTGTAAAGATTTACCATCATTTATTATCAAAAGATTACCAGTAAGATTAACTTTTGATAATAACTATTTCAATGCGTTATATCAAGGTATTCCAGTTGGTGGATATACAAAAATGGTAGAAAATATGTTAGAAGGTATTGAAGTAAGATTAAATACTGATTATTTAGAAAATAAAGAAGAACTTGATCAATTAGCAGATCAAGTTGTTTATACAGGACCAATTGATGCTTATTTCAATTATCAATTAGGAACATTAGAATATCGATCAGTAAGATTTGAAACTGAATTATTAGATATTCCTAACTTCCAAGGTAACGCAGCAGTCAACTATACAGATAGAGAAACACCATGGACAAGGATCATTGAACATAAATGGTTTGAATTTGGAAAAGACAAAGATGGAAATGATATTGATAAAACAGTAATTTCAAGAGAATATAGTTCAGAATGGAAACCTGGAGATGAACCATATTATCCAGTAAACGATGAAAGAAACAACAAATTATATGCTAAGTATAAAGAGTTAGCTGATCAAAATGAAAAAGTTATCTTTGGTGGAAGACTTGGAATGTATAAATATTTTGATATGGATGCAGTTATTGCGGAAGCTTTAAATTGTGTTAAAGAAAATTTGGGAGAGCAATATGATAGAGATAAATAAAGGAAAAATCTTAAATTTATCGTTATTATATTTAGAATTGCCTGTTGCTCTATTTTTCTTATTTTGGTGTAAGTGGTATATCTCTATAGCTGGTATTTTAATAATAGGATATATTCATTTTTTTCAAAGTAAAGCGAATTTTAAAAAAACTAATAATACAATTAAAATAAATAAGAAATATCTATTTCTTGTTTTGTTTATTATTTTAATATGGTGTATTTTAGGTGGGCAAGGAAACCTTTATTATCAATCATCTGATTGGGGTTGTAGAAACGCTATTTATAAAAAAATGATTTTTGGAACAGCACCGTATTATTTTGAAGATGGTTCGTTTTTGTCTTATTACATTGGGCATTGGATAGTGCCGTCGACTATCAGTAAAATCTTTATTTTTCTTGGTTTATCTAAATCTATAGTATGGCATATTGGAAATATTATTTTGCTTTTATGGACAGCGTTAGGAATATCGTTAAGCTTTTTTCTTGTTGCATTCTATACAAAAGCAGATAAAACATTTAAAATATTTTTAGCATTATTAATATTTATATTATTTAGTGGTATGGATGTAATCGGACTACTTATAAGAAATACAGGATTTTCTAATCATATCGAACCATGGAACATTTATTATCAATTTAGTTCACAAACAACACAATTATTTTGGGTATTTAATCAAGCAATTCCAGTTTGGGTAGGAACATTATTATTTTTACAAACGGATCACATAAAGTTTGATGTTTTTATTGGAGCGTTATTAATATTATTTTCACCATTACCAATATTTGGTTGTTTTGCCTTGGTTTTATTTAAAATTTTATTTAATTATATTTTGAAAAAAGATATAACAAGATTATTTAAAGAAGGTTTTTCAATAGTTAATATATTATCTTTAGTCATCGCATTACCTTTATTTTTATTCATTTTTTCGAATACAAGATCTTCGGGAACTGCAGGTGTTTTATTTAATTTAAACATTGGAGGCGATTCATGGTATAATTGGTTTATGTTGATTGTATTTTTAATTGTTGAAGTCTATATTTATCTTTTATTTGTTTACAAAAATAATAAAAAGAATTACCTGTTTTATGCAATTGCGATTACATTACCTTTTATTGCAGCATTTCGATTTGGAACATCAAATGATTTTGAAATGCGAGCTTCAATCCCACTTTTAACATGTTTAATGTTATTAGTAATAAAAGAAGTTTTAGGTAATATTGACTATAAAAATAAGCAGTTACTTATTCAAAGACGTATTGTTCCACTTATATTTTGTTTATTGATTGGTGCTGTGACACCTTTTGTAGAATTCTATAGAGGTTATTCAGAAGTAAGAACTAATCACAAGATAAACTTGACAGATGAAAGTGTAACTTTACATAAAGATAGTATCAATTTTGTATCCCCAAATTATAAAGATACAAAATTTGCTAAATATATAGGAAAGTAAAAATGAGGAAGAGAATATGAAAGTAGTAATTTTAGCTGGAGGATTTGGTACTCGAATAAGTGAAGAATCTTATTTAAAACCAAAACCAATGATTGAAATAGGAGAAATGCCAATCTTATGGCATATTATGAAACATTATTCAGCTTGTGGCTTTAATGAATTTATCATTTGCGCTGGATATAAACAACATGTAATCAAAGAATGGTTTTCAAATTACTTTTTACATACGAGTGATATTACATTTGATTTCACAAAAGGTGATGACATTATTGTACATAACAAACATTCTGAACCGTGGAAAGTAACAGTTGTTGATACGGGACTAAACACATTAACAGGGGGAAGAATTAAAAGAATTCAAGATTACGTAGAAAATGAAACATTTATGATGACCTATGGTGATGGTGTGTGTGATATTGATTTAAATAAGTTAGTAGAATTTCATAAATTAAATAGTCACTATGCCACAATGACTGCGGTAAAACCTGAAGGAAGATTTGGTGTTCTTGACATTGAAAATAATATTGTTTTATCATTTAGAGAAAAAAGCCAAGATGATATGGGATGGCTCAATGGAGGATATATGGTATTAGAACCAGAAGTTTTCAAATACATTGAGGGAGATCAAACAATTTTTGAAAGAGAACCATTAGAAACATTAGCACAAGAGGGTCAGTTTGATTGTTATAAACATAATGGATTTTGGCAATGTATGGATACAATGAGAGATAAACAAAAATTAGAAGAACTTTGGAATGCTAATAAGGCACCATGGAAGAATTGGGAGTAACTAATGATGGAATTGAAAGATTTTTATAAAGGAAAAAAAGTTCTTGTAACAGGGCATACAGGATTTAAAGGAAGTTGGTTATGTGAAATATTATTATATATGGGAGCTGATGTTGTAGGATATGCTCTTGAACCAAGTACAAAACCAGCATTATTTGATATGCTTAATTTATCAAAAAAAATAACCTCTTATATTGGAGATATTCGTGATTTAGATTTTTTCCAAGAAGTGTTCGAAAAAGAAAAACCTGAAATTATTTTTCATTTAGCAGCTCAACCAATTGTATTAGAATCATACAAAAATCCAGTTTATACATACGAAACAAATGTCATGGGTACAGTCAATCTATTAGAATGTGTTCGATTATCAGATACAGTTAAATCAGTTGTTAATGTTACAACTGATAAAGTATATCAAAACAATGAATGGTGTTATGGATATAGAGAAAATGATCGATTAAATGGTTTTGATCCATATAGTAATAGTAAATCATGCAGTGAACTTGTTACTTCGTCATACATAAAATCATTTTTAGCTGATGCTAAAATTCCTGTTTCTACTTGTAGAGCTGGTAATGTAATTGGAGGTGGAGATTTTTCACCTAATAGAATTGTTCCTGATTGTATTAGAGCAATGGAAGATGGAAAAGAAATTGTATTAAGAAATCCTAATTCAACAAGACCATATCAACATGTATTAGAACCATTATTTGCATATATGACAGTTGCCTATAAACAATATGAAAATTATAATTTTGCAAGTGAGTATAACATAGGACCAGATGAAAAAGATTGTATTACTACAGGAACTCTGGCAACATTATTCTGTAATATTTGGGGGAATAATGCAAAATGGATTTCTACAGAAAATAATGGTCCACATGAAGCAAACTTTTTAAAATTAGACTGCTCAAAAATTAAAAATACTTTTAATTGGAAACCAAGAACTTCTGTTAAAAATGCGATTGAGATGACAATTGAGTGGGAAAAAGAAAGAATTGCAACTCAAAGTGTTGAAGAAATTACTCAAAAACAAATCAAAAAATTCATAGAAATGGGGAGTTAATATGAAGGTAGAAGATTATATTGTTGATTCGAATATGCAACTTTCTGATGCGGTGGCACAAATGACAAAAAACGCTGTTAAAGGATTAGTTGTTGTTGAAAATGAAAAAGTAGTTGGTGTTTTTACGAGAAGAGATTTAGTAAATTGTTCACATGTTTTTGGAATTAGAAATGTTCCTATTAAAGCATTTATTAATGAAAACTTTAATTATTGTTTAAATAAGGTTGATGAAAAATATAAAAATTCAAAACATACGTTAATCCCAGTTTTAAACGAGAAAAAAGAATTAATAGATATTTATTTTCCTAAAAAAACAGTATACATCAATAAATATCATTATCCTGTTGTTGTTATGGCAGGAGGACTTGGTACTAGATTGTACCCTTATACAAAAGTTTTACCTAAACCACTAGTACCTGTTATTGATGATAAACCAATGGTAGAAATGATTATGGATTCGTTCAATAATTATGGATCAAACGATTTTTACTTAATTGTTAATCACAAGAAAGAAATGATAAAAAGCTATTTTGAAGAAAATGATCACAATTATAATGTTCATTATGGAGAAGAAATAGAACAGCTTGGTACAGGTGGTGGTCTCTATTATGTAAAAGATCAAGTTAAAGAAACTTTTTATTTGACAAATTGTGATATCTTAACTTTAGAAGATTATGATGAAATATACGAATATCACAAAAATGCTGGAAATGTAATTACTATGATTGTTTCATTAAAGTCTGTTCATGTTCCTTATGGTGTTGTACATACCGATGAAAATCAAAATTTGGTTGGTTCAACTGAAAAACCAACATATATGATTTTAGTAAATACTGGAGTATATATTGTAGAACCTGATGTATTTAATTATATCGGTTGTGAAGAAAAAGTAGACTTTCCAACAGTTATCAATCGTATCAAGAATGATGGCAAGAAAGTAGGAATTTATCCAATTACTGAAGACAAATGGTTAGATATGGGTCAAATAAATGAATTAGAAAGTTCAAGACAAATACTAAAAAATATTTTCAAGGGAGCTAAATAATGGAAGTTATAAATAAAGTACTAAATAAAAAAAATAAATTTTTTATAGACAAGTTTAAACTTTTAGGTATTGTACTGATATTTATTATTTTTAATGTAATTATTAATGTTTTTGATGCAAGGGTATCTAATATATATATATTAAAATTTACAATATTTGAGGTGCTTTTATTTTATTTACCAGGGTTAGCGGCAGCATCTGTAATTAAATGGAAGAAAATATCAGTGATAGAATTAATTGCAGTTACCAATATTATGGGTTATTCAATAAATATTATGATGTATTTAACTCATATGATTTTAGGAATACCACTTTTACTTGCTAATATTTTTTTGATACTTATATCTTTATATATGCTTTTAAAAAATAAAAATTATTTGTATTCAATATATAATGAAAACAAAAAAAATGAATTTATCTTTATATTTATTTTAATATGTATGCTTGTCATGCAATTTTTTCTATTTTTTCAACTTAATAAGCTTCCATATTTTGGAAATGGAAATGAGTATTATTCTGATTTTTTATATTGGATTGGTGATGCAAATGAATTATCAATACAATTTCCTCCAACGCATTTTCGTGATCCAGGTCAAATATATAGATACCATTATTTTTCTGCAATGCAATTATCATATACAAATATGGTTGTTGGATTAGGAAATGCAAAAGTAGCGTTTTTATTTAGTTATATAAATCCAATAATTTTATTATTAAGTTCATCGTTTATGTTATTTAAAAGAGCAACAAAAAATAATTTTTTAATTTGGATAGGAATAATTATTTTATTATTAACAACAGGTCATGAGGGGAATACATCTGTAAACTGGATATCACATATGTATAAATGTTCCTTTGGTTTTGATGTTAGTATTGCATTCTTCATGTTATCTCTTTCTTGGAATTATGATTATTTATTAGAAAATATGTCTGATATAAAGTATTTTATATTTCAAAGTATTATATTAGTTATAACCTTAGGTTTAAAATCAGTGACAGGAATGTGTATGATGTTAGTTTTAGGACTAATATGTTTATATAAACTGATAATAAAAAAGAAGAGAGTTAGGTACATCTTAGTAGGTGTGCTGTTTTTAATGATTTTTTTATTTGTTTATGCAACAGTCTTATCAACTTTTAATACTCAATACGCTAATACAGTTAGTTCAAGTAAGTTGACCATTAATTGGTTCAAAACTAGCTTATTTAGGAACCCAATTCCTGCTGGATATTATCAAAGTTTAATAAATATGGGAATACCAACTTTATTTGCACAAATTTGGATGATGGTAAGATATTCGCTATGGTGTCATTTTCCAGTTTTTAGTCTGTTTTATTTAGGTATTATAATCTCTTTAGTATTTTATAAAAAGCTAAGATATATTGATTTAGTAACTGGAATTATACCTATTATTGGCTTGATAAGTTTATTTTTATTTGATCACGACCAATATTCACAAATGTATTTTATGTTATGTGTGTATCCAAGTGCAGCTTTTTTCTCATTGCTGCAATTGGATAAAATTATAAACTTCTTACAAAGAAGAGGTGTTAAAAATCATATTATTATAGGAACATTATCATTATACTGTATCTATGGTGTGTATACATTTTCTCAGCAATATTACTTTCATGATTTTATAGGTATTGGAATAAATAATTATTTTAATCCTCAAAGTATTGATGTAAATCCATCTGTCGAAAATCATATGATGCAGCCTGTTTCAAAAAAAGAATATGAAGCATATGAATGGATTCGATTAAATACAGATAATAGCGATCAGTTATTATCCAATTTTGTTTTTTCAAATTTTCAAAGAAACTATTCATTAGGAGCATTTTCTGAAAGACATGTTATATTGGATGATAAACTGTTAACGTCTGTTTTTAATAGTGAAAAAAATATTGAACATAAGTTAAAAAAATCAAATATTCAATATATAGTTATGATTAAATGGATAGGCGATGAGAATATTCCTTCAAATATCGCAACAAATGTTTATCAAAATGAGGAGGTAAAAATATATGAAGTTAATAAGTAGTAATCAATTGGATAGAATAAAGAAGATTATTGATGAAAGTATTGATGGAACTTATTATGGTGAATATAGTACACAAGATGATTATCAAATTGCATATCAGACAAGTAAATTGAGAGAGAATTTAATTAATTGGTATGATTTTGATTCTAATGCGGAAATGTTAGTAATTGAAAATGGTTGTGGAGCACTAATCCCTTTTTTCTCAAAGAAAGTTTTAAAAGTAGATGTATTACAAAATAATAGTTCATTAAATAAGATTATTTCTATGCGTTGCAATAATATTAATCTTATAGATAGATGCCTTGAAGAATTTGATACAGAAAAACGATATAAATATATATTTGTGGATGATGATTTTGAATATATACATCAATATGGTTTTACATTGGAAAATTATATTCAACGGTTAATGTCTTTATTAACTAGTGATGGTATTTTATTGGTTGCAACTGGAAATCGATTAGCTTTGCGTAATTTAAATGGATGGTTCGAAAATAAAAAATTATTTTCTCAAATAAAAAATGATATAGAAGATATCAAACCAGATATAATACATGTCCAAATGCAAGCAACAATGTTAGTTATAGGACTATTAAAAAGTATTAATCTGATAAGTAAAGACACAAAAATAATATATACTGATAGAGGGGTACTTACAAAGTATGGAAAACTCACTAGGGCTGGATTAAAAATATTTTGTAAAAAGTTTGACAAATTAGTAACTACTACACATAATAATGGATTTAATTATATAAATCTTAATTATATAAAAGATGGAAGTAAGCATGAGGTTATACCTAATGCTGCAGGTTATATCTTTGATTCATATGAAAATGAAAAAAGAGATAT
>OGCO01006483.1_pt1 | contig 10318 bp, 7 predicted proteins | sample 1570171 | NCBI WGS metagenome assembly OGCO01 (sample SAMEA4370583, study PRJEB24528) | human gut metagenome | reverse complement strand
ACAGCAAGTACCTGCTGCCGGACAATCAGGAGACCATCCGCGCGACCGAGATCCTCGCGAAGGAGGGCTTTGTCGTCATGCCGTATATGTATCCCGATCTGTACGCGGCGCGCGATCTCGTGAATGCGGGCGCGGCCTGCATCATGCCGCTCGCGGCTCCGATCGGCACGAACAAGGGTCTCGCAACGCGCGATTTCATCAAGATCCTCATCGACGAGATCGATCTTCCGATCATCGTTGACGCCGGCATCGGCCGTCCGTCGCAGGCATGCGAGGCGATGGAGATGGGCGCGGCGGCCATCATGGCGAACACCGCCATCGCGACCGCGGGCGACATCCCGGCAATGGCTGAGGCGTTCAAGAAGGCTATCGAGGCAGGCCGCGCGGCTTACCTTGCCGGTCTGGGCCGTGTACGCGAAACCGCGTCCGCCTCGTCTCCGCTGACCGGATTTTTACAGGACTGAAATCCTCGATTGAAACCACGCTTTCAATCGAAGAAGGATATGCCGGGCGATGCCCGGACATATCCAACAAGAAAATTTGCGCGTCGCTGCACGGCACACAAATTTTCTTCCTTGTATAAAAACGCAGGTACACGCCCCGCGTTTTTATGAAAATTGCGCTGCAATTTTCAATCAAATGCGCACTTTGTGCGAAGAATAGAAGGGTATTTGTCATGGAAAACGAAAAAACGGAGATCATCTCCGCAAAATATATCACCGCTGAGACCGACCACATGGCCTATCAGCCGGGCATGGACAACATCGGCTCGGAAATTCAGGATGAGGTCATCTCGCGCATGAACGCCTACGACGCGGATGCCTATACCGCGGCTGACGTTCTGCGGGCGCTCCGCAAGGACGTCCTCTCGCCCGAGGATTTCGCGGCGCTGCTGTCGCCTGCGGCCCTGCCGTTCCTCGAGCAGATGGCGCAGCGTGCGCAGATGGAAACGCGCAAGCATTTCGGCAACTCGGTGCAGATGTTCACGCCGCTCTACATCGCAAATTACTGCGAAAACTACTGCATTTACTGCGGCTTCAACTGTCACAACAAGATCCGCCGCGCTAAACTCGACATGGACGAGATCGAGCAGGAGCTCAAGGCCATCGCGGAGACCGGCCTGCAGGAGATTCTGATGCTGACCGGCGAGAGCCGCGCCATGTCGCCGGTGTCCTACATCGGCGAGGCGGTCAAGCTGGCGCGCAAGTATTTCCGCGTCATCGGCATCGAGATCTATCCGCTGAACGTGGACGAGTACGCTTATCTGCATGAATGCGGCGTGGACTACGTCACCGTATTCCAGGAGACCTATGACGACCAGAAGTACAAAACCCTGCATCTCGGCGGCCACAAGCGCATTTTCCCGTACCGTCTGAACGCGCAGGAACGCGCCATCATGGGCGGCATGCGCGGCGTCGGCTTCGCGGCGCTGCTCGGCCTGTCCGACTTCCGCAAGGATGCCTTCGCGACCGGCATGCACGCCTATCTGCTCCAGCGCAAGTATCCGCACGCGGAGATCGCGTTCTCCTGTCCGCGTCTGCGTCCGATCATCAATAACGACAAGATCAACCCGAAGGACGTCCACGAGCCGCAGCTCCTGCAGGTCGTCTGCGCGTACCGCATCTTCATGCCCTACGCCTCCATCACGATCTCGACGCGCGAGCGCGCCGGTTTCCGCGACAACATTATCGGCATCGCCGCGACCAAGATTTCCGCAGGTGTCGATGTCGGCATCGGCGGCCACTCCGGCGAGGAAAAGGGTGACGAGCAGTTCGAGATTTCGGACGGCCGCTCGGTCGACGAGGTCTATAACGCAATCTGCGAGCACGGTCTCCAGCCCGTAATGGCCGACTACTTATATGTATAACACATTTCTGCCGCATTTCGCCTTCGGCGAAACAGGCAGAACAGGCGCTCCGCAGTGCGCCGCGTAAAATTCCCTATCAAAGTCCAGCTTTGCCGGACTTTGATACCTCCGCCCGCGCCGCGGCGGCGCGGCCTCGGCCGCTGTGCGGACGAGAGGGGATTATCCGAAAAAGTTTCCTTGGGAACTTTTTCGGTATCTAAGGGGGACAGCGTCCTCCTTGGAAGCTAAAGGCCTGCCGCCGAAGTGCGGCGGACGCATCAGGACAGAGCGCACCGCATGCCTCGATGCGTCGGAAAACGCCGTGCTCCGGAAGCAATAAATTTCACTTCAAGGAGTATCAGTAACCATGAGAAATTATGCAACGCAGATGGATGCCGCAAAGCGCGGTATCGTCACGCCGGAGATCGAAACGGTCGCCAAAAAGGAGAACCGTCCGGTCGAGTTCATCATGGAACGAGTCGCAAAGGGTACGATTGCGATTCCGGCGAACATCAATCACAAAAGCCTGTCCGCAGAGGCGGTCGGCGACGGCACCCGCGTAAAGATCAATGTCAATCTCGGCATTTCGGGTGACTGCAAGGACTACGAGATGGAGTTGCGCAAGGTGCGCATGGCCGTTGACATGGGCGCGGAGTCCATCATGGATCTATCCAACTACGGCAAGACCAACACCTTCCGCAAGCAGCTGATCGACATGTCGCCGGCGATGATCGGCACCGTGCCGATGTACGACGCGATCGGGTATCTGGAAAAGGACCTGCTCGAGATTACAGCGCAGGATTTCCTCAAGGTCGTTGAGGCGCACGCCAGGGAGGGTGTGGACTTCATGACCATTCATGCGGGTATCAACCGCCGTGCGGTTGAAGCCTTCATGCGCGAGGGCCGCAGGATGAACATCGTCTCCCGCGGCGGCTCGCTGCTGTTCGCATGGATGAAGATGACCGGCAATGAGAATCCGTTCTTCGAGTATTACGACGAGGTGCTGGACATTCTCCGCCGCTACGACGTTACCATTTCGCTGGGCGACGCACTGCGCCCGGGCTGCATTGATGATGCGTCCGATGCAGGGCAGATCAGTGAGCTGATCGAGCTGGGCAACCTTGCACAGCGTGCGTGGGCGAAGGACGTGCAGGTTATGATCGAAGGTCCCGGCCATATGGCGATGAACGAGATCGCGGCCAATATGCAGATGGAAAAGCGCCTTTGCCATGGAGCGCCTTTCTATGTCCTCGGGCCGCTCGTCACCGATATTGCACCGGGTTACGACCATATTACCTCGGCCATCGGCGGCGCTATTGCTGCACAGGCGGGCGCGAACTTCCTGTGCTACGTTACACCGGCGGAGCACCTGCGTCTGCCGGATGAAAATGACGTCCGCGAGGGCATCGTCGCCAGCAAGATCGCGGCCCACGCCGCCGATATCGCACTCGGTCTGCCCGGTGCGCGTGACCGCGATAACGCAATGGCGGACGCGCGTCATAAGCTAGACTGGCCCGCGCAGTTCGCGCTGGCACTCGACCCGGAAAAGGCAGAGCGGTTCTATAATCAGGTTCCGCCGACCGAGCGTCATACCTGCTCGATGTGCGGTAAAATGTGCGCCGTGCGCACCACAAATATGATCCTTGAGGGCAAAGAAGTCAAATTCTGCTCGGAAAAGGGCGCATGCTGATGCTTCGGAATACAAAAGAGCGGTCGGGAGACCGCTCTTTTTTGCTGTTTGTTTGAATTGGGCGTGTGCAGAATGGAGAATTGAAAATGGAGAATGGAAAATGAATGCGATGGCAGAGTGCTGCGTGGGCGGCCAATGGCCGCCCCTACGGTTAAACATTTGCAAATCGTTAGAAACGGTGCGCTGAGGTCATACCCCAGGGCACTTTCTCTGGCCCTTCGGGCAATTCACCTTCTGTCGCACCTGCGCAACACTCGTCAGTGCATGACAAAATTCCACAAACAAAACCGGCACATAAGGAGAGAAACCTCTGTATGTGCCGGTTTTCGCTTGCAGCTAAGAAAAATAATGGTGTCTCAGCTCCAGATTGTACGCGAGCAGCGTCCGCAGCCGCTTTTTGCCGCGGGAACAGTGCCGCGATACCGCCGATGGACTGATCCCAAGCCGTTCAGCGCACTGTTTGCAGGATAATCCCTCCACCTCGATCATCCACAGCACCTCGTACTGCCGCGGTGTCAGCTGCTCGCGCATGGCCCGGAAGAAGGCCGTGCGGAATGCCTGCCGGAAGCCGCGGTCGTCCTCCGCGAGCAGACCGAGATACTGCCGGTAGGCCAGCCGTGTCGCTGTGTGCTCAGACAGCGCGACAGTCCGCATGCGCGTCACCTTCTTCACTGTGGTCGTGGTAGTGCTCCATCAGGAATACGGTCTGGCGGCTTTCGTTGATCAGCGTCTGCAGGAATTTTGCGCGCTGCTTGAGCCGGTAGCGCACCTCCGGCTGACGCGCACGCTTCTGCGCCGCCTGAAGCTGCTTGATACGCAGCTCCAGCAGAGCGACATTTACACGGTATTCCTGCGCCATCTCACATAATTTCATGGCGGCCCCTCCTTACGATATACGAACAAATGTTCGGTTCTTTATGTCCTTTATAATACAACATAAAGTATGAGTTGTCAATGAAAAACTATATTTTGTGTTATATTCCTCGAATCTGCATCATACACTGTGGTAGAGAGGGAAGGAGGAGATACCATGCGCAGACTGCTGCTGACCGGTGTCGGACTGGTGCTGGTGCTGTATTTGCTGCCGGTATTTTACCCATCGGAAACGGACAAGACGGAGCCGCAGGCACCCGCAGAAAGCGTCACAGCGGCAGCAACAGATGGCTTAACCATCACGGTTCTGGTGAACGGCAAGGCGCAGGAAATGCCGCTGGAGACCTATGTGGAAGGCGTGACGGCGGCAGAGATTGCGGACGATTTTCCGGTTGAAGCCATCCGCGCACAGGCGGTCGCAGCGCGGACGTACGCGGTGTATAAGCAGTCGAGAGGACGGCCGGCAGAGCATCCGGATGCGGATGTCTGCGACGATTACAGCCATTGTGCGGCATATCAGCCGGACGCGGTCAAGACGTTCAGCACCGGCTATTCGCGGATACGCAAGGCCGTCAAGGACACGGCAGGGCAGATCCTGACCTGCGACGGTGCACCGATTGCGGCTGTGTTCCACTGCGTCAGCGGTCCGAAGACCGAGTCTGCCGCCGATGTCTGGGGCGAGGATATTCCGTATCTGCAAAGCGTGGCCAGTCCGGGCGGCACGCAGTACGCCGGATACGAGAGCGAGGTGACGCTAACGGCGGATGCGTTCCGCGAAAAGGTCGCGCAGACTCTGCCAAAAGCGGATGTGAGCGGTACGCCCGACCGCTGGTTTGCGTCCTCGGTGCGCTCGGCGGCTGGCGGTGTGAAAACCGTGAAGCTCGGCGGCGTGACCGTCGAGGGAACCGCAGTGCGGGCGCTGTTTGGCCTGCAGTCCACGAATTTCACCATCACAACCACCGAGGACAGTATTACGTTTCACACCATCGGATACGGACACGGTGTTGGTCTGTCGCAGTACGGTGCGAAATATATGGCGGAGCAGGGATATGATTATACCGAGATACTTGCGCATTACTACCCGAATACAGAGTTGAGATTGGAGAGTGGAGAGTGAAGAGAATGGAAAATGGGAAGATTGCGAACTATGTTCGCATATAAAATGGAGCGCGTAGCGCGACAAAAAAGTCAGGACATGTGCCTGACTTTTTTAACAAACAGAGAAATCCCCCGAAAACCGGGAAGTTTTCGGGGGATTTCTCTGCAATAGCCCTTACAGGCTTGCCTGGCAAGGGCGTTTCTCGATAGAAAGGACGGTTGCGTCCTTTCTATCGAAGGCGAAGCCTTAGAATGCGAAATTCGTTTTTACGCGCCAGATATTCTGTGCATACTCAGCAATCGAGCGGTCCGCTGCGAAGCGGCCGGAGTTTGCAATGTTGATCAGCGCCATGCGGTTCCACTGATCCTGATTGCGGTAAACTTCGCTTACGCGCTCCTGAGCGGCTGCGTAGGATGCGAAGTCCTTGAGGCTCATATAGCGGTCAGCCGGGCCGCCGTTGCCGCCGTGCAGCAGCAGGTTGGCAATATCGGTGTAGTCCACGCCGTCACCGAAGCCGTGGATCATCTGATCGAGCACGCGGTGGATCACCGGATCGTTCTGGTAGATGACCATCGGCTCATAGCTGCCGGAAGCGGCCAGTGCCTCAGCCTCGGGCGTCTCCATACCGAAGATGAAGATGTTCTCCTTGCCGACTGCCTCGCAGATCTCGACGTTTGCGCCGTCCATCGTGCCGATGGTCAGAGCACCGTTCATCATGAACTTCATGTTGCCGGTACCGGATGCTTCCTTGCCGGCGATGGAGATCTGCTCGGAAACCTCGGCGGCCGGCATGATAATCTCAGCCAGAGATACCTTGTAGTCCTCGAGGAATACGACCTTCAGCTTGTCGCGTACTGCCGGATCGTTGTCGATCATCTTGGAGATGGAGTTGATCAGCTGGATGGTCTTCTTCGCTACTGCGTAGCCCGGTGCGGCCTTGGAGCCGAAGATAAAGGTGCGCGGAACGAAATCCATATCCGGATTGTCCTTCAGCTTGTGGTACAGGCTGATGATGTGCAGAATGTTGAGCATCTGGCGCTTGTACTCGTGCAGACGCTTAACCTGTACGTCAAAGATGGAGTCCATGTTGACTTCGATGCCGTTGTGCGCCTTGATATAATCTGCCAGACGCTGCTTGTTGTGGCGCTTGATCTCGCCCAGCTTGTCGAGCAGCTCCTTGTCGTCCGCATAGTTGTTCAGAACCTGCAGCTCGGACGGATGGGTGCGGTAGCCGGTGCCGATCTTGCTCTCGATCAGCTCAGCCAGCTCCGGGTTGGCCTCACACAGCCAGCGGCGGTGTGCAATGCCGTTGGTGACGTTGCAGAACTTGGAGGAGTAGATCTTGTAGAAGTCGTTGAATACGCGCTCCTTGAGAATCTCAGAGTGCAGTGCGGATACGCCGTTGATGGAGAACGAGCCTGCGATAGCCAGATGCGCCATGCGGACGGTATCGTCGGCAACGATAGCCAGCTTGGAGATCTTCTGGAAGTCGTTCGGGAAGTAGTTCCACAGCTCCTTGCAGAAGCGCTCGTTGATTTCGTAGATGATCTGCATAACACGCGGCATCAGCTCCTGAACGAGCGATACCGGCCAGCACTCGAGGGCCTCAGGCATAACGGTGTGGTTGGTGTAAGCAACAGACTGGCTGGTGATGTTCCAGGCCTGCTCCCAGCTCATGTCGTTCTCGTCCATCAGGATGCGCATCAGCTCCGGAATAACCAGAGTCGGATGGGTATCGTTGATATGCAGGACGTGCTTGTGCGCGAAGTTTTCGAGTGTGCCGTACTTGGCCTTGTGCTTTGCACAGATGTCCTGCAGGGTTGCGGAAACCAGGAAATACTGCTGCTTGAGACGCAGGGACTGACCCTCGCGGTGGTTATCCTCCGGATAGAGGACCATGGAGATGGTCTCTGCCAGTGCGTGCTTCTCCAGTGCCTTCAGATACTCACCGGAGGAGAACAGCTTCATGTCCAGTGCGATCGGGCTCTGTGCCTTCCACAGGCGCAGACGCGCGATGTTGTTGGTGCCGTAGCCGGAGATCGGCATATCATACGGAACTGCCAGAACCGGCGTGTAATCGTGGTAGTTGACGACCAGCTTGCCGTTATCGTCGAAGTAGGTGTCAACCGTGCCGCCGATCTTGACCTCGCGGGTCTCATCCATTGACGGAATCTGCCAAACCTCGCCGGTAGACAGCCAGGAATCCGGCAGCTCGACCTGCTGGCCTTCTACGATCTTCTGCTTGAAAATGCCGTGCTCGTAGCGGATGGAGTAGCCGGTGCCGCGTACGCCGTCAGTCGCCATGCCGTCCATGTAGCAGGCAGCCAGACGACCAAGACCGCCGTTGCCCAGACCGGGATCAGCTTCCTCCTCGAAGATGTCCGCCATCTCGAAGCCCATGTCCTTCAGGGCTGCGGTCAGAGCGTCCAGCATACCGAGGTTGTAGGCGTTGTTGCGCAGGCTGCGGCCGACAAGAAATTCCATGCACAGGTAATGCACCTGACGCTCTCCGTCGCGCTCTACCTCATTCTGGGTTTCGATCATGTGCTCGGTCAGTGCATCGCGCACTACGAGGGCACAAGCCTCGTATACCTGATCCTTGGTAGCGTCCTCTACCTCGCAGGCAAAATGTCGCTGCAGTTTACCTGCAATGGCTTCTTTCAAAGCGGTCTTTGTGTACTGGGTCTTTGGCATGGTCTTTCTTATCTCCTCACATAGTTGTTTGGAGGCACTGCCGAGCGATACGTCTGCGGTGCTTTGCGGAAATTTTGCGCTTTGGCGTCGTTGCGATCCCTTGCAATACACAAAGTATTGCTGCGGAACCGCGCCTAGCCAAATCGCAAACTTTACTCGCAAATCACTCTTGCCGTATCACTCGTCAGCACCTCTAAGGATGCCGTAGATTTCAATGGGATGAAAATTACGGAATCACCGGTTACCGTCACCGTATTCCCTCAAATCGGGTGACGGGTCGGGCTGACAGGTCGGTTACTGACCCATCGCGGTCTTGTAAACCTCGATATATTTATCGGCAGAGCTGCCCCAGCTGAAGTCGCTCTGCATACCCTGCATAATCAGCTTGCTCCACGCAGGCTTGTTAAAGCGGAATACGCCGCAGGCCTCGCGGATAACGTGCAGCATGTCGTGCGCGTTGTAGCTTGCAAAGGTGAAGCCGTTGCCCGTGCCGGCATAATCGACAAAGGCGTGAACGGTGTCCTTGAGGCCGCCGGTCTCGCGGACGATCGGAATGGTGCCGTAGCGCAGTGCGATCATCTGTGCCAGGCCGCACGGCTCAAACTTGGACGGCATCAGGAACATATCGGCGCCTGCATAAATGCGGTTTGCCAGATCGCCGGAGAACATGATGGACGCGGAAACCTTATCCGGCCAGCGGCGCTTTGCCTCGATGAACATCTGCTCATAGCGGTAGTCACCGGTGCCGAGCACGATCAGGCGAACATCATCCGCCAGAATATCCGGCAGGACTGCTTCCACAAGGTCGAGTCCCTTCTGGTCAACAAAGCGGGTAACGATGCCGATAACAGGCGTGTTTGCATCGCCCTCAAGGCCGCAGAGCTTCAAAAGCTCGGTCTTGTTGACCAGCTTATCCTGCGGATTGTTCGGGCCGTAGTTCTTGAAGATCTTGCTGTCGGTTTCCGGATTGAACGCATCCATGTTGATGCCGTTCAGGATGCCGTGCAGCTTGTAGCTGTTCATGCGCAGCACGGAATCCAGACGGTAGCCGTAGTATTCGGTCTGAATTTCGTTGGCATACGTCGGTGAAACCGTGGTGACAGCCGTGGAAGCTACGATAGCAGCCTTCATCAGGTTGACGTCGCCGTCCATCGCCATAAAGCCGGAGCGGAAGTGTGCATCGTCAATGCCGAGCACATACTCCAGAATCTCACGGCCGTAGCGGCCCTGGTACTGGATGTTGTGGATAGTGAACACGGTCTTGATGTTCTCATAGAACGGACGGGAAGCGAACATCAGGTTGTAGTAAACCGGAACGAGGGCGGTCTGCCAGTCGTTGCACTGGATGATATCCGGATCCAGCCCCAAGAAGGCGATGCAGGCGAGGACAGCTTTGGAATAGAAGGCAAATCGCTCTGCGTCATCTCCCTCGCCGTAAATGCGGTTGCGGCAGAAGTAAAATTCGTTGTCGATAAAATAGACCTTTTTCTTGGCCCGGCTCTTTAGCTGGAACAGGCCGACATACTGCTCCCGCCAGCCGAGGAATACGGTAAAGTCCGTGATTTTTTGCAGATGGATCGAGGGGTCCTGCTTGATCGTGCCGTACAGGGGCAAAAACAGGCTGACCTCACAATCGCGGTAACGGCTCAACGCGGCAGGCAGCGCCTGCATCACATCGCCCAGCCCCCCCGTCTTGACGAACGGCGCGGCTTCGGATGCTGCGTGTACAATTTTCATACTGTCTCTCCTTTGGAAATGATCACAGGGTGCTCCCAGGTGCCGATGAGCATCGACCCGGGCCGCACGACGACACCTTTGTCCAGCACAGCATAGGCGATCTGCGCCCCCGCGCCGATGACGCAGCCCTGCATGGCGACGCAGTGCTTGAGCGTAACCCCCGCCTCGACCTTTACATTCCGGAACAGCACGGATTCATCCACACTGCCTTCAATGCTGCAGCCGTCACCGATGATGCAGTTGCCCATCTTCGCCTGGTCGCCGAAATAAGCCGGGACTTCGTTGCGGACACTGGTGTAGACCGGCGTGCCGCTCTTAAACAGGCCCTGACGGACCTCCGGCTGGAGCAGCCGCAGGTTATTCTGATAGTATTCCCGCG